>Ga0075525_10000158_pt1 | contig 26081 bp, 21 predicted proteins | sample NGEPertwo_FD_74795 | JGI IMG/M metagenome (GOLD analysis project Ga0075525, IMG submission 74795) | Arctic peat soil microbial communities from the Barrow Environmental Observatory site, Barrow, Alaska, USA - NGEE Permafrost154B-two | ecosystem: Environmental > Terrestrial > Soil > Wetlands >...
GGACTGATGATTTTCGAGATGGCAATCTTTAAACTCCCGAGCTGTCCTTCCAACTGCTCACTGGCTCCGCGTTTATGCGCATTAATGAAAGGATTAATAATGTTGGCCACATCTTTTTCCTGTTCCATCACTGCGAACAGATCGTCGTAATCCATTTGCAGCAGTTCTATGGCGTGTGGAAGAGTGCAGAACTGGCCATCTTTATACTTCTTTAAAAACCAAATTACTGCCGCAAAAAAAGAAACGGCTGATTCGGAGAAAAACTCACCCTGTTTGCGAATCCATTCCCGGTTCAGGTTATACAAAACTGTTCTGGAAGATTCAAAGGCATCAATGGGACTTTCCATCCATTGTGGTGCCAGCGGGTTGCAACGAAATGATTTTTGGATATTCTCGAAGTTGATCACGTAGAACCGGCTTGATTCGGGTAGCTTTCCTTGTTTCTTCGCTTTTAGAAAATGGTTGTAAGTAACCAACGATAAATCCGGATACTTAAAATCATAAACGCACAACGAAAATCCTTTTTTTCAGGTGCGGCCGGATGAAAGGCAACACCACTGAAAACGATTTTCCGGAGCCAGGCGTTCCGATTACCATCGATGACCGGAATGGATTGACAATATTGATCCAGCCTTCCTGCTCATTGTCTTTATAGAGATACCTTGTCGGTAGGTTCACCGAATAGTCGTTCTCTTTGAGTATCTATTCCTGTGGAAAACTCTCGTTCTCCACGTTAAACCAGTCTTTCATCAGATTGACATTGATCAGTTTGGAGATGTTGTCAATGGCCGAATGTCAGTTTTGAGATACGAAAAACTGAACTAGCGCCTTCGGCGTTGTTTCGGTTATATAAGTTGATTGACCAAACTCCGAAACAAGCCTTGACTTTTCCGGGATGCGTAAATAACTTTGCAGAAAATTGTTGGAGAGAGAGAACCACCTCAGAAAAATCTAAAAAAAGGCACTTTGACTGTTGAATTTTTCGGGAAATAAAAAGCAACTGGAAGATATTCAGGACAGAATGAGAAAAATACCGGGATTTTTTTGTTTAGACATGGTCACGGAAGTATTTACCAATATATTGAAACAGTTTCCGAAGTACTCCATTGGTCAAAATTACCAATGTATTAAAATGATGGTAGGTGAAATTTGATTTTCAGAATAAATCAAAGTCATTGAAAAACAGTAAATCAATCTTGTAGTGTATCTTTTTCAATTTTTTTTATTAAAATAACACACTTATTAAGAATAAAAAACGTTGACAATTCGGCATCAATTTCACTGTTTTTGTGTCATTTTGTGTTTCAATTCGTGTATCAAATAAAAAAGCAGCTACAATCTTATAGACTGTAACTGCTTGACTATTATGTGACCCCGGTAAGATTCGAACCTACAACCTTCTGATCCGTAGTCAGATGCTCTATCCATTAAGCTACGGGGCCATTACAAAAGCGATGCAAATATAGGACTTCTCAATTCAAAAACAAACATGAAAAGCATATTTTTCGGCTATTCGTACTTATGCATTTTATCTTCAATAGAAACATCCTGAATATGACGAGTTTGTATCTTCATATTCGTTATCATTTCTTCTGCTCCATTGGCATATACAGCCAAATGAATGTCTTTTACCAGTTTCATGATCTCATCGTAATAGCCTTCAATGACTGTTTCGAACGGACAAACCCGATATTCCAGTCCGGATTTTTGTATTAATTCAATCGCAACGTCAACTAGTTCGTATGTTCCTTTTGTAGCCGATCGGGGTAATACCTGAATAGCAACATTAATTTTATTTATCATTTAATAATTATTTATCACGATTAATAAACACTTTAATTTCACCAACACTCATTCGTTTCACATTGGTAATAATAATCTCCTGACGAACAAAATCTCCGTATTGATTGCATTCGTTTATAATACCACTGAATACAAGCTGAAGATCTGTTTTGACGGGTAAAAGTAACAAAGAAATGGCAAGATTTTCTTCAAACTGGATTTCTTCAATGTTGCCATCGTTATTTTGAATGGCAAACTCCAGTTCATTTTTGATCAACTTACGTTGAATCGATGAATATTCAGCAACATTTTCACGACCGATAAAAACCACAAAATACCTAAGATTTTGCCCTTTACCTCCCAGTCCTGTCGAAATGTATACCTGCTGTTCATCCATTAGCGAGCTTTGTATCACCATCCGGCTTTCCTGAAAGGCTAAAATGCTCCATTCGCGTAACTCCGGATCGGGATTCTTAGCATATTTTTCAATCGACCGGAAAGCTTCAACTTTTTCCTGTGAGGCCAGAAGCACCAATAAGTTTTTCTTTTCATCAAGCGGAATATCTGGATCAAATAAATCTGCCTGATGTCTCAAGATCATTTCATTGGTGAAACCGGATTTTAAATCCCTGCTGTAATTGAAATATTCCATCTGAAGCTCAACATCAATTTGCTCCTCCAGAATACTGAAATTTTCAGGCAAGGTTGAAATGGCCTCCTGAATCCTCTTATAGATATTATCCTCCTCCATATTTTTATTCTTGATTTACAAAAGTAAGCGAATCCTATTTGATTTATCAAGAAAACCATATTTTTTAAATGTTTTGTCAAAACTTAAATATCTTTGCGGCATTATTCTTATTTAGTTTAAATTAGGATAGTGTGGCGGGCAAAGCATAGCATCTGAAACAATTCAAGTGAGACTCTCTGAAGTAAAAAATAAAGAAACTGTAATAATCACCAAGGTTCTGGGTCATGGGTCATTCCGGAAAAGAATTACCGAAATGGGTTTTGTAAAGGGGAAAGAAGTAACTGTGATCAAAAATGCTCCCTTTAACGGTCCCATCGAATATAAGATTCTGGATTACAACATTACCCTTCGCCGAACTGAAGCCAATTTAATCGAAGTTGTTACTCAGAGCGAAGCTCACAACTTTGTCAATCAGAATTTCGAAGGAGTTATTGATAATGACATCCTGAAAGTTTCAGCCAAGGAAAAAGAGCGGACAATTAATATTGCATTGGTCGGAAATCCGAATTGTGGGAAAACGACTTTATTCAATTTCATTTCAGGTTCGAATGAACATGTTGGTAATTACAGCGGAGTTACCATCGATTCAAAAAAGGCAACATTTACAAACAACGGATACATTATTAATATTTATGATTTACCGGGAACATATTCATTAACTGCTTATTCTCCGGAAGAAATCTATGTCAGGAAGTTCATTATGGACGAAACTCCGGATATTGTAATCAATGTGATTGATTCCTCTAATCTGGAACGAAATTTATTCCTGACAACACAATTGATTGACATGGATATCAAGGTGATCATCGCTTTGAACATGTACGATGAATTATTGAAAAACAATGTGAAATTTGATTTTCTGAGCCTTGGAAAACTGATGGGTATACCAATTATCCCTACTGTAAGTTCAAAGGGCAAAGGTATTCCGGAATTAATCAACAAAACCATAGAGGTATACGAGGATCTGGATCCGATTGTGAGGCATATTCATATTAATTACGGATTCGAACTGGAAAAATCGATTCAGGCTCTGCGAACCAAAATTAAACTGGAGAAGCCTATTACCGATACCATTTCGTCCAGATTTTTAGCGATCAAATTGCTCGAACGTGATAAACAAACGACTGAATCGCTCGCTTCATATCCCAACTTTGTTGAAATTGAGAAAACAGCTCAAAACGAAATCAGAAGAATTGAAAACTTATATGACGAAGATAGCGAGACAGTTATAACCGATGCAAAGTATGGATTTATATCCGGAGCTTTAGAAGAAACCTACAAACAAAGAACAAAGAATGTAGTTAATTCTTCTGAAAAAATAGACAATATACTGACTCATACCCTACTGGGATTTCCGCTTTTTATTCTCTCAATTTCATTAGCCTTTTACGCAACCTTCAAAATTGGCTCATTTCCGATGCATTGGATTGAAAATCTGGTTGCATTTGTAAGTCAGCATATTTCGGAATTACTGCCTGAAGGAATGCTTAAAGATTTACTCATCAACGGGATTATTAATGGAACAGGGAGTGTTTTGGTATTTCTGCCAAATATATTGATTTTGTTCTTTTTTATTTCATTCATGGAAGACTCGGGATATATGGCCAGAGCCGCTTTTATCATGGATAAAATCATGCACCGTTTTGGCTTACATGGCCGTTCATTCATTCCAATGGTCATGGGATTTGGATGTAATGTGCCAGCAATCATGGCAACCCGAACCTTGCGAAATCCAGGAGACCGCTTGCTTACCATGTTAATTATACCATTCATGTCGTGCAGTGCACGACTTCCGGTTTATGTGCTTTTTATCACTGCTTTTTTTCCGGAAAATCCGGCACTGGTTCTTAGCAGTCTTTATTTTGCCGGAATTTTGATCGCCTTTTTGACTGCTCAACTTCTTAACCGAACTTTCTTCAGGAATAAAGAAACCCCTTTTGTACTGGAATTACCACCATACAGACTTCCGACCATAAAGAATATTACCATTCACATGTGGGACAAAGCTCAGCAATATTTGCGCAAAATCGGGGGAGTAATTATTATTGGAGTAATTATTATCTGGGCGTTAGGATATTTCCCCAGAGATACTTCATCTGAAAACAATAATCATTTAACTCTGAATGAACAAGGACTGAATGCTGATATTACCGGAAAGATTGATTCACTAAATACGCTGTCAATCAACACACAAAGCCAGCGATTGCAAAACAGTTATCTTGGTCAATTAGGTCGTTTAATCCAACCGGTCATGTCACCTCTGGGTTTCGACTGGAAAATGAGTATTAGTCTTCTGGCCGGGCTTCCTACCAAGGAAATTATTGTAAGCACAATGGGAGTCTTGTATCAGGTTGATCAGAATAATAAAGACATTGGGTTGAGTCAAAAATTAACTCAGGAAAAATATATTTCTGGTGAAAAAACTGGTGAAAATGTATTTTCAATACCTGTTGCATTAGCTTTTCTTGCATTCGTTTTAATCTATTTTCCCTGCTTAGGTGTTATAGCTACTATAAAAAGTGAGTCTGGAAAATTAAAATGGGCCTTATTTACTGTAGTTTATACGACAACAGTTGCCTGGATTATTTCATTTTTAGTCTTTCATATTTCAACCTTTTTCCTGATACAATAAACAGAAAACAGAATCATGATACAGGAAATAATTGCCTATCTAATCATATCAGTTGCTTTCGGAATGTTAATATTAAACATACTCCGGTTTTTTAATGTCACTGGAAAAAAATCTGTGAATTCGTCCAAATGTGGAGGATGTTCATCCGGTTGCGAAATGAAAGAAATTCATCAGGCAGGAAAAAACAAAGTGGTAAAATACGATCAGTACAAATACTATTTATAATTGCTTAAAAGCTGCAATTGTTTCAGCTGGGTTGTGCGAACCAAATACAAAACTTCCGGCGACTAAAATGTCGGCGCCTGAATCATAAAGCTTCTTTCCAACTTCAAGATTAACTCCCCCATCAACTTCGATTAAAGCATTCGATTTTCTTCGGATGATCATTTCTTTTAAAGCGGCAACTTTAAGGTATGTATTTTCGATAAATTTCTGACCACCAAAACCTGGATTTACCGACATAAGCAAAACCATGTCTAAATCTTTAATGATATCCTCGAGCAGGGAAACCGGAGTATGCGGGTTCAGACAAACACTTGCCTTTATTCCCAAATCTTTGATTTGCTGAATCGTCCGATGAAGGTGAGGGCAGGCTTCATAGTGAACAGTGATTATTGAAGCGCCTGCATGATAAAATTCCTGAATATATTTTTCGGGATTCACAATCATCAGATGAACATCCAGCGGTTTTTTGCTGATTTTATGAACAGCCTCAACGATCGGTATGCCGAATGAAATATTGGGAACAAAAACACCGTCCATTACGTCACAGTGAACATAATCAGCTTCACTCAGGTTTAACATTTCAATATCAACACCAAGTTGGTTGAAATTAGCAGCAAGTATAGATGGTGCAACAAGTCTCATACAAAATAATTTTATTCAAAAGTAAGATTTTATCCCTTCGGTCAAATCTCTAAAATAAATAAAGCTGCATTTTGCAGCTTTATTTATTTTAGAGATAGGCTTTCAGCAATTTATTGCGATAATGATTCCGCATTTTCTTGATTGTTTTTTCTTTTATCTGCCTGACTCGTTCTCTGGTTAGCCCAAATTCAGCCCCAATTTCTTCCAAAGTATGCTGACGATAGCCACTTAATCCAAAATAATAACGGATAACATCAGCTTCACGTTCAGCCAGAGTAGATAATGTTCGTTCAATTTCTTTAGAGAGTGAAATACTCATCAAACCACTATCAGGACTAAGCGAATTTTCATTTAACAAAACATCATATAAACTATTTCCTTCTTCGTCATGAATTGGAGCATCCATAGAAACATGGTGGGATGATACTTTTAATGCATCTTCAACTACATCTGAAGAGGTTTCCAGTAACAATGCGACTTCATCCGCTGTTGGTTCCCGTTGAAATTCCTGTTCGAGACGGCAAAATGTTTTATTAATTCGGGTAATTGATCCGATTTTATTCAATGGTAATCTGACGATCCGTGATTGCTCGGCCAAAGCCTGTAAAATTGATTGGCGAATCCACCAAACACCATAGGAAATAAATTTAAATCCGCGTGTTTCGTCGTACCGCTGGGCAGCCTTGATCAAACCAAGATTCCCTTCATTAATCAAGTCAGGCAGGCTAAGTCCCTGATTTTGGTATTGCTTAGAAACAGATACGACAAATCTCAAATTGGCTTTTATTAATTTCTCCAAGGCATCCTGATCACCTTTTTTGATTTTTTTTGCCAATTCAACTTCTTCCTCGGCTGAAACTAAATCAACTTTCCCAATTTCGTGCAGGTATTTATCGAGCGATAATGTTTCCCTGTTCGTAACCTGTTTCGCAATTTTAAGTTGTCTCATGGTCTAAACTTATGAACGTTCAATAACCTAATACGCTTTTTTACTAATTATATAAAAGCGAAAATAGCTATTATAGAAAACTTTCAACAAACTTTCATCTTAATTTTTCTGAACTGTACGATTTTTTGCATGAATGGTTTTAATAAGTATATGAACTATACGTTTTTTTTAATGAAGGTATTTTCCCGCTGACACCAAAAATCGATTATATTTCTATAATTAAGGTTTTTTAATCGATTTTTATACTTTTACTTTGCATTATATTAGGATTTAGCTATACTTGCAAAAAATTTCGAACAAGTACCGATTATCCAAATTATCAATTCCACTTTTCTATTTCTCTAATCACTTGACCTTTTGGATATTAACAAATCAATCAAAAATTATGTATGATATTATTGAATTAAGCAGAAAATTACTTCCTGACTTAAAAGAAATCGCAAAGGAGCTTGAGATTAAAAAAGTTGAATCGTATAAGAAACAAGATTTAATCTATAAAATTCTTGATACACAGGCTATTTTATCTTCAGAAAAGAAAACAGAAGAAAAGAAATTTAAATCTCCAAGAGATATAAATACGAAACGGGAAGAAAATCCTGTATTAAAATTTTTTAGCCGCAGAAAAGAAGAAAAACCTGCGGAAACTACGGAAGAAACTGTTGTTGAAAATACTGAAACAGAACAACCTGCGAATGAATCAAATACAGAACAGAAGAACGAAGGTCAAAGAGAATTACAGATCAAAAAAAGACCTCGCACTGAACATATTAAAGCCGGATCTTCTAATCACACCAAAAATCCAAATCAAAAGCAGAATCCAAATCAAAAGCAAAATCCGAGACTGAAGCAAAATCCAAACCAAAACCCGGATATTAATCCGAACACGAAAGAAAATATTAAGCAAGATCAAAAAGTGAGACAGGAAATTTTGCTTCCTGAGGATCCGATTGAAGATGATACGGACATCATTGTTAATGAATCAACTGAAGAAGGGGCACCAATCGTTGTTCTAAAACAGGAACCCAAAGTTGAATCACAGGGTTTAGAGGAAAATAAACCCGATGATTCATTAGAAAAACGACGTGAGACTCAAGGTAAAAAGAATAACCCGAAATGGGAAAATCGTGAAACCCAAGGCTCCAGACCCCATAAGCAACAACAAAATCAGGAAAAACCGTACGAGTTTGATGGGATTATCAGCAATACAGGTGTTTTGGAAATAATGGCTGATGGATACGGATTCCTTCGTTCTTCAGATTTTAATTACCTGAACTCGCCCGATGATATTTATGTATCTCAATCACAAATAAAGCTATTCGGACTAAAAACCGGTGATACAGTTACCGGAACGATCCGCCCTCCAAAAGAAGGAGAAAAATACTTTCCATTGATCAAAGTCATTGAGATCAACGGCAGAACACCGGATTACATCAGAGACCGTGTACCTTTTGAGCACTTAACTCCTCTGTTTCCGAATGAAAAATTTAACCTGACAGGAAATGGTCACGATAATCTTTCGACTCGTATTGTTGACCTTTTTGCTCCTATCGGAAAAGGACAGCGCGGTTTGATCGTGGCTCAGCCCAAAACAGGTAAAACGGTATTGCTAAAGGAAATTGCAAATGCCATAGCTGCAAATAATCCTGAAGTGTACATGATGGTTTTGCTGATTGATGAGCGTCCGGAAGAAGTAACAGACATGGCTCGCCACGTAAACGCTGAAGTAATTTCGTCAACTTTTGATGAGCCTGCTGAACGCCACGTACGTGTTGCCGGAATGGTACTCGAAAAAGCCAAACGTCTTGTGGAATGCGGACACGATGTGGTAATTCTGCTTGACTCAATAACCCGTTTGGCCCGTGCCTACAATACTGTTGCTCCTGCTTCCGGAAAAGTATTGTCGGGTGGTGTTGATGCTAACGCGCTGCACAAACCTAAACGTTTCTTTGGAGCTGCCCGTAACATTGAAGAAGGTGGATCTCTGACAATTATTGCAACTGCTTTGATTGACACCGGCTCAAAAATGGACGAAGTAATCTTCGAAGAATTTAAAGGAACTGGTAATATGGAGTTACAGCTCGACCGTAAATTGTCGAACAAACGTATCTTCCCTGCTGTTGACATTACTTCTTCAAGTACACGTCGCGAAGATTTACTGATGAATAAAAACATGCTCGACAAAACTTACATTCTGCGTAATTTCCTTGGCGACATGAACTCTATTGAAGCGATGGAATTTATCAAAACCAGAATCATGAGAACCGATTCAATTGAAGAATTCCTGATTTCGATGAACGATCAATAATCAGATTTACAGATATATCATAAAGAGAGAGCCTGATAAGCTCTCTCTTTTATTTTAACCCTAATTTGAAGTTGAAATTAGTAGAAGGCAAAACAGATTCAGCACTGATAAACTTCTTTAGAATTCGCTTGACTACATTTGCAGTAAGGGTTTCACCTGAATAATCGATTAAAAACCGGTTAAATCCATGTTTTTCCAACTGATCCCGGTATTGAAACAAAGCAACAGGAATGGATGGATAAACAACAGTTATTCCATCTTTGACTGCTATCCGGAATTTCTTATTATTCTCATCAGCAAAAAACCGACTTTCCCGATTAACTTTTACAGGCATTCGGGAATAGAACAATTCAGGATAAAAATAAAGAGGAACAATACCCTGCTTGTTGTTCATTGAAAGCAGGTTCTCCAAATCATTTTCAAGCGGATAAATAAATCCACTTACTTTTTCTTCGTGTAACAACCGTGCTGCGGCATCATTCAACACATATACATTTTCGTTGCAACTAACCATTGATCCTGAAGGAAGAAGATTTTTTTGTGAGAGATGACTAATAAAAAAGTGTTTGAATCCAGCAGCAAACAGTTTCGAGGCTAAATTGCGGTAAAAATCCAGGTGATTCTCTGAAATGAATTTTGGAAATTCAATTCGTATTTTTGCGATATTCTGTTGAAGGGCGGCAGACTGAGCATCAAACTTTTCCCAATCAGATCGTTTGTAGGAAAGGAGAACGGCATCATAATCATCGAACCGGAGTTTTACAATCCATTCCGGACTTCCGATTCGAACTAGCAGCATCGGTTTTTGTGATTTGCTTCCTTCAACGAGGAGACTTCGTTTGATTTCCTGCTTTTTCACAACTGTTTTTCTTAAGTCCGGAAGTGTATTGATATTTCCCAGGCGCGAAGAGAAACTTTGCGTTTTAACCCGAACAAGCAAAACTTCATCTCCTTTGGCAATCTTTCTATTCGGATCGGTTGGAACCTCATAAACATTCCCGTTCTGACTGAAATTTTCAACTTTTATATATAATTGTTCATCGTCCTTTTCTTTTCTGATCCGAATCCGGTATCCTTCTTCAAGCTTAACTGAACTTTGGAAGGATATAGATTTACGGCCAACATCAGTAACCTGACCAATCCGGATACCAATGGAAGGATCATCAGTAATTCCGTCACTCACATTACCGCCAAGAAACCAGGTCGTTTTTTCGCGCCCCATATCCATTTCCAGCATTTGAGCAGCGGTTTCCATATTTTGCGGATTATCCAGAGCCATCCGGTAAGCTTTGCAGACCTGAAAAACATAGTCGGCAGATTTCATCCGGCCTTCTATTTTGATCGAATGAATGCCCAACTCCATTAATTTCTGAAGGTTTTGGATTTGCTGATTGTCCTTCAGGCTAAAAAGGGCATGCTGCTCTCCCCCATCCTGATAAATCCGGCGGCAACTTTGTTTGCAAATTCCACGGTTAGCCCCCTGCCCTCCAGAATAACTGCTAAAAAGACACATTCCGGAGAAAGAATAGCACAAGGCCCCGTGAACAAAGATTTCCAGTTCTGCTTTGCTTTGCCGGGCTATTTTTTCCAGTTCAGTCATGGTTAACTCGCGCGCCAAAACTGTCCGCACAATACCTTTTGATGCCGTATAATTGACGCCAACTGAATTGTGGTTGCCCATCTGAGTGCTGGCATGCAGGATCAATCCGGAAAAGTATTTCCGGGCAATATAATAAACACCCCAATCCTGAATAATTACGCCATTCACTTTCAATGAGTCCAAAAACGACAGCACATCAATCAGCTGATCGATTTCCTTGTTTTTGATCAGAATATTCAGGGTGATGTAAACTTTTACATTTTTTTCGCGGGCTTTCTGCACAGCCAGCTGAAGCAACGGTCGGGTGAAATTGCTGGCTCGTCCACGTGCATTAAATTCCTGAAGTCCCATGTAGACAGCATCAGCTCCTGCATTTAAGGCTGCATAAAAAGATTCAACATTTCCAACCGGAGCTAACAATTCAGGTTTTCTTTTGACCATTGGTAAAGATTTTAAGGTGCAAAATTAAAAAAAGATTTAGTGATGCAGTGAATATTCACGAATGGTAGATTTGTCGGATCATGTACTTGTCATTTATTTCATATCATTCTATCTAAAGCTTCAACTCCGGAATTATAAATAACCATAAAATACTATTTGAATTTATAAATATGCATAGCTGATGCAGAAACGAGTTCAGGAAGAATGATTCCGGATATTGAAACAGGAAAACATCTCAAGCTATTATTCGGCCATTAAAATTGTCACTGCTTTTAGAGTGATTTACTATAATTTCATGCGGAATATTACAATGATCTGTTATTTTTAACAATTCTAAATTGCATTTTTTAACCTATTTTGACATCTGCACATTGCAATTTGTAAATTAGAAACATTAGATTTGATGCATAAAATTCTGCAAATGCAAAATTTAGTAAATACACACAATATTTTACAGGAACAATCCAGTAAAACCATCCGAAGAGAACTGTTGGATGAGATAAACTGGGATGACCGAATCATTGGGATTAAAGGATTCCGTGGGGTCGGTAAAACTACCTTCCTGATAGATATTGTGAAAGAAAAATTCTTAAACGACAAAACCTGTCTTTACGTCAATCTGAATAATTTTTATTTCACCAAACGAAAGATCATTTCGTTTGCCGATGAATTCTATAAAACCGGAGGGAAAACACTCATTTTTGATCAGATTCACAAATATCCGGAATGGGCTTCAGAATTAAGAAGTTGCTATGATAATTTTCCTGACTTACAAATAATTTTCTCTTCTTCTCCTGTACTTCGTGTACTGGAAGGAAATAATGAATTGAAAGACATCGCCAAAATTTATCACCTGGAAGGTCTCTCCTTCCGCGAATACCTGAATTATCAATCGAATCTGAATTTCAGAAGGTATACGCTTCAGGAGATATTGACTAATCATGTGAATATCGCGCAGGAAATTATTCAGGAAGTTAAACCACTGGCCTTTTTCAATGACTATCTGAAAGATGGTTTTTACCCCTATTATCTCGATAACAAAAATTTCTACAACGAAACACTCTTAAAACACGTTAATCTGGCGCTCGAAATAGACGTAACCTATCTCAACCAGATTGATTTACAGTATCTTCCCAAACTCAGGAAGCTGTTGCAGATCATTGCCAGTCAGGCACCTTTTTCTCCCAACGTGAGTAAAATCAGTTCCGATGTGCAGACGTCAAGGGCAACCATCATGAATTACCTGAGGTACCTGAAAAACGCACGGATTATCAATTTGCTTTTTTCGAACGGGAATGAGGACGAGATCAAAAAGCCAGATCTGGTTTATTTGCACAACACCAATTTAATGTATGTAATTGATGAAGGAAATATCAGCAACAAGTTGTTGCGGCAAACATTTTTCTACAATCAGGTTGGATATCAACACCAGATAAAAAGCTCTGGGAAAGCTGATTTTAAAGTCAACGATCAGTTTCATTTCAGTATTGGCGGAAAATATTCATTACCGGCAGAAGAGGATTATTTTGCAGCTGCCGATATGATCGAAGTTGGAAACGGAAACGTTATACCCTTATGGTTATTCGGTTTTTTATATTAGTCAGGAATAGTTATAAAATTAAAAATAAAAGAATACGAACTCAAAATTTCAAAAATGGCAAACAAAAAAAAGTTCATAACATGTGATGGAAACTATGCAGCAGCGCATATTAGTTACATGTTTAGTGAGGTAGCTTGTATCTACCCAATTACGCCATCTTCAACCATGGCCGAATATGTTGACGAATGGGCAGCAAAAGGAAGAACCAATATTTTTGGTCGTCCGGTCCGGTTGGCAGAACTACAGAGCGAAGGCGGAGCTGCCGGTGCAGTTCACGGAGCGTTACAGTCAGGTTCATTAACTACAACTTACACTGCGTCTCAGGGTTTGTTGCTGATGATCCCAAACATGTACAAAATAGCCGGGGAATTAATTCCATGTGTCTTCCATATTAGTGCACGTGCTCTGGCCAGTCACGCTTTATCAATTTTTGGTGATCACAGTGACGTCTATGCAGCCCGTCAGACAGGATTTGCCATGCTTGCAGCTGGTTCTGTTCAGGAAGAAATGGATCTTGCAGGTGTTTCTCACCTGGCAACTTTAAAATCACGGGTTCCATTCATGGCATTTTTCGATGGTTTCCGTACTTCACACGAGATTCAGAAAATTGAAATGATCTCACAGGATGAGATGCTTCCGCTGATTGACATGAACCTGATTCAGGAATTCAGAGAAAGAGCATTAAGTCCTGAACATTCAGTAACAAAAGGAACCGCGCAGAATCCTGATATTTTCTTTCAGGCCAGAGAAGCTTCCAACAGATTTTATGATGCAGTTCCTGATATTGTTGAAGGTTACATGCAGGAAATCACAAAAATCACCGGCCGTGAATACCATCCATTCACCTATTATGGTGCCAAAGATGCTGAAAACATTATCATTGCAATGGGTTCGGTAACCGAAACCATTCGTGAAACTGTCGATTACCTGGCTCTTCAGGGTAAAAAAGTTGGTTTACTGGTTGTACACCTGTACCGTCCGTTCTCCGCCAAATATTTCCTGAATGTATTGCCAAAATCGGTTAAACGTATTGCAGTACTCGATCGCAGTAAAGAACCCGGAGCAAACGGCGAACCACTTTATCTGGATGTTCGTGAAGTTCTTTACGGAGCAGAAAATGCGCCTCTTGTTATTGGCGGACGCTTCGGATTGGGATCAAAAGATACAACTCCAGCTCAGATTCTTTCGGTTTATGAAAACCTCGAACTGAATGAACCTAAAAATCAATTTACCATTGGTATTGTTGATGATGTGACGTTCAAATCACTTCCGTTAAAAGCTGAAGTAAACGTTGCTCCTGCCGGAACTTACGAAGCTAAATTCTACGGTTTGGGATCTGACGGTACTGTTGGTGCAAACAAAAACTCAATCAAAATTATTGGTGAAGCTACTGACAAATATTGCCAGGCTTATTTCGCCTACGATTCAAAAAAATCAGGAGGGTTTACTTCATCTCACCTGCGTTTCGGTAATCAGCCAATCCGTTCACCGTATCTGGTAAATACACCTGACTTTGTGGCCTGCCATGTTCCTGCATACATCAACATGTATGATGTGCTGAAAGGATTGAAAAAAGGAGGTTCGTTCCTGCTCAACTCCATCTGGGATGAAGAGGTAACCAAAAGTAAACTTCCGGACAGCATGAAAAAATACATGGCTGAAAACGAAATCAAATTCTATACGATTAATGGAACCAAGCTGGGTGAAGAAATTGGTTTGGGCAACCGTACCAATACCATCATGCAGTCGGCATTCTTCAAAATTACTGAAGTAATTCCTTTTGATATTGCCGTTTCTGAAATGAAAAAAGCCATCGTGAAATCGTATGGTAAAATGGGTGAAAAGGTTATCAACATGAACTACGCTGGTGTTGAAGCCGGAGGAAACAATGTAGTGAAGATTGAAGTACCTGCTGAATGGAAAAAAATTGTTCTGAAAGCTGATTCTGAAGATAACGATCGTCCGGAATACATCACTAAAATTGTTGATGTGATCAATTCACAAAAAGGTGATGATCTTCCTGTAAGTACATTCATAGGGGCAGAAGATGGTACATTCCAGGCCGGAACTGCAGCTTACGAAAAACGTGGTGTTGCCGTTAATGTTCCTGAATGGCAGGATGAAAACTGTATTCAATGTAACCAGTGTGCTTACGTTTGTCCTCACGCTGCAATACGTCCATTCCTGATTAACGAAGATGAACTGGCCAAATTACCTGAAGGAACAAAATCTCTTCAGGCAGCACCAGCCAAACAATTCCCGAATCTGAATTTCAAGATTCAGGTAAGCGTGCTCGACTGTACAGGTTGCGGTAACTGTGCTGACGTTTGTCCTTCAAAAACAAAAGCTCTTGTAATGAAACCTTTGGGAACTCAGGAAGCTGAAATTTCGCGCTGGAATCATTTCGATAAAAATGTATCGTACAAGGAAACAATTGTTGAAAAGACCAAAACGGTTAAAAACTCGCAGTTTGCACAACCATTATTCGAGTTCTCTGGTGCATGTGCCGGTTGTGGTGAAACTCCTTACATCAAGCTTATTTCGCAGCTTTACGGCGAACGGATGATGGTTGCCAATGCAACAGGATGTTCATCTATTTATGGTGGATCAGCTCCTTCAACTCCATATTGCCAAAACAAGGAAAGCGGAAAAGGTATTGCCTGGGCTAACTCCTTGTTCGAAGATAATGCAGAATACGGATTTGGTATGGCTGAAGGTGTTGCCGCACAACGCGACCGCATCGAAATGATCATGAAAGCTGCCATTGCCGATGGTGCTACTGATGCTGAAAAAGAAGCATTCTCTGCATGGATTGAAAATAAACTCAACGGTGAAAAAACTGAAGAAGTTTCAGCAAAAGTTCGCGAGATTTTGACCGGAAGTACTGCTACTTATGCGAAAGAAATCATGGGATTGAAACAATACCTGGTTAAAAAATCGCAATGGATTTTTGGTGGCGACGGATGGGCTTATGATATTGGTTACGGTGGTTTGGATCACGTAATGGCTTCTGGTCAGGATGTAAACATTCTGGTTATGGATACCGAAGTTTACTCCAACACAGGTGGACAGGCATCCAAATCAACTCCGGTTGGTGCAGTTGCCAAGTTTGCTGCTTCAGGAAAACGCATCCGCAAAAAAGATCTTGGCGCTATGGCCATGACTTACGGATACGTTTACGTTGCACAGGTTGCCATGGGAGCCAGTCAGGCACAGTACCTGAAAGCAATCCGCGAAGCAGAAGCTTACCCGGGACCATCACTCATCATCGCTTATTCTCCATGTATCAATCATGGTCTGAAAGCTTCGATGGGCCGCACACAACAGGAAGAAAAACTGGCTGTTGAATGTGGATACTGGAGTATGTTCCGTCACAACCCATTGCTCGAAGCAGAAGGAAAGAACCCATTCGTTCTGGACTCAAGCGTTCCGGACTGGTCGAAATTCCAAAACTTCCTGAATGGTGAAGTGCGTTACACCTCACTCAAAAAAGCATTTCCTGAAGTAGCTGATGAGCTTTTCAAAGCTTCTGAAGTAAATGCAAAATGGAGATACAACAGCTATAAACGAATGGCTGCAATGGATTATTCACCAGCAGAATAAAAACCAATCCATATAGGTTAAGGCAAGTAATACAGAGGTTAATCCTTTTAAAACTTGATCGGTACCAGACAAATAAAAACTTCGGAGTAATTTTTACTTCGGAGTTTTTTTATGTCCGTGAAATTTCATGATCTAAAAAGCTTATTAACCTGAGTTAGATATATTAGTTCCTGAAAATCAACCACATCAAAAGATTGAATTCGATATGGCCCACTATATCTCCCAACGTGGGACTTTGCATCCTGCAAGTTTTGAAAAAAACACTCTTTAAAGAACAAAAAATAAGAACTTCAGCATCCGAAACTCCCTTCCCTCATTGGGGAAGGGCTGGGGATGGGGCGATAATACAAATTTCGTACAAATAATTTTAAATCGAACTCAGCTTATTTAATTACACAACATAGCTTTTTCTTTTCCTGAAATGTTTATTTTTATGCAAACTTAATCGAAATAAACCATGGAACGACGTAATTTTTTAAAAGGCACAGTGGCTATGGCTGCTGTTTCTGCAGCCGGAAATTCGCTTGCTGCAACCAACATGCCGGTAGCTGACAAGGAATTCTATGAATTCAGAATATATCAGCTTACTGGTGGAGCAAAAAACACTTTAAAAGCCTATCTGACAGAAGCTTTATTACCCTTATTCAACAAAATGGGTATCAAACTTGGAGCGTTTGAAGAACTCGACAAGGAAGATCCACCTAAGGTTTATACGCTGTTTGTTTATCCGTCATCCGAAGTCTATTTCAAACTTCAAAAAGAACTTTCAGCTAACATAGATTACCTGACTGCAGCCAAATCCTACTTTGAATTACCTGCAGCAAAACCTGTTTTCGAACGCTACGAAACCTATTTGATGGAAGCATTTGATGGAATTCCGAAATTGAAATTTCCGGAGAAAAACAGGGGATTGCTGGAACTTCGCACCTATGAAAGTTACAACGAAGATGCTGCCCGTCGAAAGATCAACATGTTCAACGACGAAGAATTGCCTCTGTTTGACAAAGTTGGCCTTCATACGGTATTTTTTGGCAAAATACTGGCAGGCAAGTTGATGCCGGCATTGATGTATATGCTTTGGTTTACCGATATGGATGAACGGGAAGCAAACTGGAAGAAATTCGGGGAAAGCAGTGAATGGAAAACAATGTCATCCAAACCGATAAATGCCGATACTGTTAGTAAAGTCCACAAAAAATTTCTAACACCAACCGACTATTCTCAGATTTAATGCATCCCCAAAAAATCACCATGCTTGTGTTGGCAGCCATACTCTTTTGTTGTGGCTGCACCAACACCCGCTACCTGACCGATGCAACCAGCATCAGGCGACAACATGAAATGCGGTCTGACCGGGTGGGCAAAAATATTGGGGAAGTATTCCTCAACATGGCAAGTTTTATCTTTGCCGCTGTTTTTAACACGGAATTTATTTCTGTTGATAGCGAACGTACATTCAAAAGGATTTCAATATACAACGAATCAACAGATTCCTTATATATAAATATGGTCACTGACATTGTCTGGAAAGAAGATGGTTATTGTGATATCATGGGTATTGTGCTTCCTGCCGGAACCAAACAGAAATTACTTGTCCCCTACCCTTCTGCCTACAATGTGTACTTTCGTACACCTGCTTCGGAAGAGGAAAAACTGGAAATCCGGACTGACCACAAGCATCGTCGGTTTAAACTTCGCGCAGGCATGACCGATTGGCTGGATGAAAAATAAATCCTAACTTCTGAAGTCCTTTTCGTTTCGGATATATTCGGTTATCAGTATGTTGTAACTGTCCGTAAGTTTATTCACACAAGGGAGCTGAGTGCTGAAAATATGATTTCCGACTGACTTTACTGGCAATATTTTGGGCGAAGTTCCGGTTAAAAAAACTGCATCAAATTGACTGATTTCATTAAAACTGACTGATTTTTCAATAAGCTTAAAATTTAGTCGCTTGAGGCATTCGATTACCTTTAATCGCGTAACTCCTGCCAAAACCTGCGAGGATGGTGAGGTATAAAAAACTTCATCTTTCACAAAAAATACATTCGAACGGCTTCCTTCGGTAATCAGTCCATCACGATCGACGAGCAATACTTCATACAATTTCTTATCCGCAATCAACTGGTTTGCACGGTTCCTCACCCTGTTCTGAATCACTTTTGCATTCGGATTTTGTCGCTCTGCCGACAGAAAATCGGTGGCCACTCCATTTAAATATTCTTGTGGATCCGGATAACTGTGAGGTATAAATGTAAATACCCAGTTGCATTCGTGACCTTGAAATGAAAGTACAAATTTCACATTGCCGTTCTGTTTCTGATTGAGCGTTGCAAGTTCTGATATCCGATGCTTAAAGTCAGCCAAATCCATTTCAAATTGAAATCCACGAATCCTAATTGAGGATATCAACCGTAAGAAGTGGTCTTCCAGGAAAAGAGCGGTACTGTCGATTACCCGAATCACTTCATAAATCGAATGCTCTGAGTTCATTTGTTCTACCTGAAATTCAGCTTTTGTTAAAATTCCATGATCAGTTATTACCATTTCTTTTTTTTATCACTGGTTAAAAACCAATGCATTAAACCAGTAACGTTGTAAACTAATTTTGTTCCTGAAATGTTTTAATTCAAATTGTAATTTAATAAAAAACAGAATCGCCATAAAAATAACGCTTATTTATTTTTTAGCGGGATTTCTTTGGATTCTTTTTTCTGACCTGATCGTTCAGAGCATTTCCGGATCAGCTCAGATCCTTTCTCAATTTCAAACATACAAAAGGATGGTTTTTTGTATGTGTAACTGCACTTCTATTATTTCTGTTAATCAGAAATGAAATCAGAACGCCACTAAATGGTATTTTGGGATTTTCAGAACTGATTCTCGATGACTCATTTAGCGCGAAAGATAAGGAGGTGTTTGCCAAGCACCTGTGCAAAAATAGGAACGATCTGGCAAAGCTGATTAACGACATTATGGATATTTCCAGAATTCAGGAAAATCAATATGAGGTATCAAAAAAAACGTTCAACATCAACTCTTTACTAGATATTATTTACCTGGAATACAGGCTATCGGATATGGCTGTCATGCGGAATGGAATCAGTTTTAAGCTGATTAAAGGATCAGAAGATACTGAATTTGAAATTTACTCAGATCCGCTAAGGCTAGTGCAAGTTTTCAAAAATTTACTGAACAATTCGTTTTACTTTACCAGTGAAGGTTTTATCCATTTTGGCTATGAGATAAAGGATTCGATAATCGATTTTTTTGTAGAAGATTCGGGTTGCGGCATTAATGAATCGAACAGAGAATTTATTTTAAACCATTTTTCAAGGAAACCAATAAGTTTCTCGTAAGCAACGGATTCGGACTGGGATTAGCCATTAGCAAAGGACTGGTCAGATTACTCGGAGGTGATCTGCAATACACATCAACAATAAATAAGGGAAGCAGGTTCTACTTCGAGATTGAGAATAAAGAATCCACCTTCATAGAGCATTAATGGCAAGTATATTTTAAAACAGAATTTCCAAATCGAGCTCAAACGCTTTTTGTTTCTTTTATGTTTTACACAGACACTTCTACCTAATCAAAAAACATAGAACTAATATTTTGTCCTCATTTGCTCTGGAAAAAGCAAATTTAATTGTTCAAAGCCTACAGCAAATGATTGGTTTTAACTTTTATTCATGTATTAAAGCGTAATTTATTAATCTTAATGATGAGCCCACTACGAAAAGATAGACCGCCAGTGAATCTAAGAAATTCCTGACGGCTTTGTTATAATTTCTTCTCCATAAAAATTATATGTTAAATTTTTATGGATTCTCTGATTGTTAATCCGGCGATGTAACCGATCGAGCATTTAATCAAAATCAAGCTTGGCTCCGGTTAAACTAATAGCGCAGGTTACTACAATTTTCCAGGTTTTTTTAGCGATTCAACATCATTTTTGTGATGCTGAAATACAGGCAAAAAGAACTTCAAAACTATCGTCCATTCTTCTCCCGATTCGAATAAAACTGATGAAGAATTGAACCATCATTGGCTTCCTTCGACAGTGATTCAATCGTATTCGGCGGAACATCACATAAATCAAGTGCAATTAATCCGTCCAGACAGTTGTTGAACTTCGGATCGACATTAAATCCAATTATTTTTGCGTTCAGCTTGATGTATTTCTTCAGAAGAACCGGCAATCCTGAATTCAGTTCATCCACATCACCAATCAATTTATCCAGCGAGTTAATGTCACTGTCCATTGTTTGCATGATGATGTTCAAATTCTGATCGACCGTATTAAATTTGTACGAATTACGTGGAGTTACGCTTTTGGCCAGTTTCCAATCGAAATGATGCGCCATAATAAATTTGATAATCATTTCTTTCGAAGTGGTCGAATAATCATCGCTCACACTGACAGGTCCAACCAGATAACGATATTCCGGATTTTTAAGAATGAAATACAGAATCCCTTTCCACAACATAAATAACGGCATAGGTTTCTTCTGATATTCTTTCACTACAAAAGAGCGTCCCAGTTCCATGGTTTGAATCAGCATATCCTGAAGGTCTTCCTTAATCTTGAACAAACTCTGAATATAAAAACCACGTACACCGTATTGATGCATAATTTCGGCTCCTTTTCCAATCCGGTAGGCTCCTGCAATCATTTCTGTTTCGGTATCCCAGATAAACATCTGATTATAATACAGATCAAATTCATCCAGATCAATACTGCGGTTAGTACCTTCGCCAACCATACGGAACGTAAGTTCGCGAAGGCGGCCGATCTCAAGAAGAATGTTTGGTATTCGCTTCGACGGGGCGCAATAAACCGTATAATTTTTTGTCCGGAACAACAAAAATTCGGCACTCAATCCCTGTAGCTCCTGAATGATTTTTTCATGTGGTACAGGATCGGCAACTGGTTCAACCCGACGCTGCCGTTTCAGGGTGTAATTAAAAAAACGTCTGACTTCAATTTTGGAACTTAACAAATAAGTTTTTGCGCGTAAATACCTTCCATACTGATAGACATCCGAAAATTTATCCTGTTCTTCGATTGATACGGCTTTTCCTATTCTGATTTTTACCGGGTTTTTCCGTTGATATAGAATTTCTGTAGGAAGCTTCATTCCGGATAAAGCTGGAAGAAGATTACCCATCATATAAAACAACCGGCTGTTATTCCCCTGAAAATGAATGGGTACAACCGGAACCTTTTGCTGTTTGATAAATTTGAGTGTATTAAACTGCCATTGTTTATCCGTAAGTACACTGTAATCATCGAACCGAGAAACGTCACCTGCCGGAAAAAGACACAGAATTCCACCCTTATCGAGATGAGCAGAGACTTTTTCTGTTCCGGAATTTAAAGTTCCTTTTTCTGTTTTTTTCTGAAATAAATTATCTTCCAGAAAAAATTCACTGATCGGCTCAATTTTCTGCAGCAATTGCGTCGATACAATTTGAATATCAGAACGAACCTGACTCAAAATCTTTATTAATAAAATACTTTCCAAACCTCCAAAAGGATGGTTGCAAACAACAATTAAAGGACCGGTGCCGGGAACCCGTTTCTTCAACTCTTCAGCATCAAACACATAATTGATATTGAGAATCCGGATCAGTTCTTCAATAAAATCAAGTCCATTTTTATCTCCAATCTGATTGTAAACCTTGTTTAGTTTGTCGAAACGTAATAAAAACATCAGGAATCTGGCGAAATGCTCACCACCAATAAAACCAAGCTTCGGATTTGCTTTCAGAATATCTTCCGGTTTGAAAAGTTCCATAGTTGAAATAAAGAATTGACTGATTAATTATAAAAACAGTTACAAATATTTATGATTTACCTTGCAAAATAAGCTCTTCATCAAAAAATAATTCTTAAAAATGAACATTTTTTTCGGTCATTTGTAAAAGGATTAGCTTAATTCGCATAAAAAATTTAAAAATTGAACATACTCTATCAGAAATACGACATCAATAAGTGGTTACCTACCACAAAAAAAGAGGTGGAATCGAGGGGCTGGGACAGTGTTGATGTGATTTTTTTTACCGGCGATGCCTACGTTGATCATCCATCTTTCGGTGCTGCCGTAATCGGACGAATACTTGAAGCTGAAGGTTTTAAGGTTGCAATCGTTCCTCAACCCAACTGGCAGGATGATTTGCGCGATTTCAAAAAATTAGGTAAACCCAATCTGTATTTTGCTGTTACTGCCGGCAATATGGACTCGATGGTGAACCATTACACCGCCAATAAACGAAAACGATCGAATGATGCCTATACTCCGGGAGGAAGGCAAGGGCAACGGCCTGATTATGCAACGACGGTTTATTGCAATATCCTGAAAGATTTATTTCCGGATGTTCCTTTGGTCGTTGGCGGCATCGAAGCATCACTTCGGCGGGTAACTCATTACGATTACTGGAGCGATAAACTGAAGCCATCTATTTTAGTTGAGTCAAAAGCTGATATGCTTTTTTACGGCATGGGTGAAAAGTCGATTCTGGAATATTCCAAATTGATCCAAAAGGGAGTTGATCCGAAAAAACTGACAAACATTCCACAAACAGCATTTTTAGTTACCAAAGAGGAAGAATTTCTTACCAATAAAAAGTGGAACAGCCTGAAGCTTTATTCATTCGAAGAATGCCTTGAGGATAAAAAGAAATTTGCCAAAAACTTCATGCACATCGAGGAAGAATCGAATAAAGTAGAAGCGAATGTAATTATACAGGAAACTGGCGATTTGCAGGTCATTGTAAATCCGCCGTGGCCACCTCTGGAAGAAAAGGAAATCGATCGGTTTTACGATCTTCCTTTTACTCGCCTGCCTCACCCCCGCTACCGGAATAAAGAGGAAATTCCAGCCTACAACATGATTCGCCATTCGGTCAACATTCACCGTGGATGTTTTGGAGGTTGCACCTTTTGTACCATTTCTGCACATCAGGGTAAATTTATTGCCAGCCGGTCAGAAGAATCAATTCTGAAAGAGGTTGACAAACTGGTAATGATGCCTGATTTTAAAGGTTACATCTCCGATCTGGGCGGACCATCGGCCAACATGTATAAAATGAAAGGCATTCACGAAGAAATATGCAGGAAATGTAAACGTCCGTCCTGTGTTTTTCCGGATGTTTGCAAAAACCTGAATGTCGACCATAAACCGATGCTTGATTTGTATCGTAAAGTGCGTCAGCATCCTGATGTAAAAAAGGCCTTTATTGGTAGCGGAATCCGTTACGATATGATTTTGAAGGAAACCAGTGATCCACAAGTCAACGCCAACAACAGGGAATACCTGCGTGAAGTGATTAAACATCATGTTTCCGGAAGGTTAAAAGTGGCTCCGGAACACACTTCTGATCAGGTTCTTGACCTGATGCGGAAACCATCATTTAAACTCTTTCACAAACTGAATACAGTTTTTCAGGAAATTAATAAAGAAGAAGGCCTCAATCAACAGTTGATTCCTTATTTTATCTCCAGTCACCCGGGTTGCGAAAATGTCGATATGGCCAACTTGGCTGTCGAAACCAAACAACTCGACTTCAAACTCGAACAGATTCAGGATTTCACTCCGACTCCAATGACTCTGGCGACCGTGATTTATTATACCGGCTTTCATCCGTATACCATGCAACCGGTATTCACAGCCAAAAGCCAGAAAGAAAAGCTGGCACAACGTAAATACTTTTTCTGGTATCAACGCGAATATCATCAGGAAATAAAAAATGAACTGCTCCGTTTAAACCGGAAAGACCTGCTCGACGGATTGTTTGGTTCAGCAAAAAAAGAAGAAAAAAAACAGAAAAGAAGACGCTAAAGTAAAAAATCATTCAACCGTTGCAAATATCAATAATTCAAATGTTTATAATGCATAAAATAAAAACAATTATTTTAATATCATCCCTGTTTATACTGAATTCGTGTGCCGAACTGACTCAAATTGCACAAACGGCAGTCAATCAAAATTTGCCGCTCACAAACGCCGAAATCATTGGTGGTTTGAAAGATGCCCTTTTGGTAGGAACCGACAGTTCAGTCACACGTTTATCAGCCGCCGATGGGTATCTTAAAGATCAGGCAGTTAAGATCTTACTTCCTCCTGAAGCAAAAACGATTGTTGACAATCTTTCGAAACTCCCCGGTGGTGAAAAGCTGGTTGACGATGTGATTCTTCGGATCAACCGTGCAGCTGAGGATGCGGCCAAAGGAGCAAAACCTATTTTTGTTAACAGCATCCGCGAAATGACTTTTGCTGATGGACTGCAAATACTAAAAGGACCGGACAATGCGGCAACTCAATATTTCAGGATGAAAACCAACGAACAGCTTAGCGAACTTTATCGTCCAAAAATCCGGGAATCGCTGAATAAAAACCTGATTGCAGGTATTTCTACACAACAATCGTGGAACGAACTGACGAATAACTGGAATAAGATTGCAGGCACTATCGTAGGACAAATGGCCGGATTAAAAACGGTAGACGTCAAACTTGAAGATTATCTTTTGCAGCAGGCATTAAACGGTATGTATCTTAAAATAGAAGAACGCGAAAAAGATATCAGGACAAACGCCAGCGCCCGTGTTACCGTTTTGCTGAAAAGAGTCTTTGGAAGTCAGAATACAGTTAATTAGATTCTTTAATTTTCCAAAAGGAGGCTTGGTACCCGAGATACGATAAAAGACACATAAAGCTTTTATCGTCGGTGATCAGATTCTCCGCTTCATAGTGCTTACGTTCTCTGGTTTGAAAATGGACCAGCGAAATGCTTTCTTTTTTCGCAGAATGACTAGCTTTTGCGGCTGAAACGGCCAGTATAACACAATATCGTAATATTCGACGTACCTTATTCCCCCGAAAACAATCTTCATATTTCGTTAAATTTAAGTTAATTTACAGTTTATTAAGCTTTAAGATGCAATCTAACTGACAATTAAGATTACATTTGTGTTTTTAAAACCTTTCGGTAATTCAATGTTTCAGGATGTAGTATACGATGAACTTCATTCGCTTAAAAAATCAAGACATTTATTATTGAAGCAAGGAGCGCCACTAAAAAGGATAACAATCAGGCAGATCGTTTCTCGTAAAAACACCTGACACAAACATCCGATAGAATTGATTTTAAAAAGCCTTTCTTAAAGCGATTTTACACGAAAAAATAGTTGTGAATAAGGCTTTACTAATTTAGTAAAAATAATAATTTAAAGAGGTAACCATATGTTTGATAAAAAACAGAATAATTACAAAACACCGGATCTGACCAAATTGCAGGAAGTTATAATTGATGTTAAAACAAGAATTTACATTGCAGTTGGAGCTGATCCAAAAGAGGCTAAAAGTCGGTATTTTGAACGGATTGGTAATAAGAAATTTTAAAGGTTATAGTTAGTAGGATAGATGATATAGAATTTATGAGCGTTTCCTTTATGAGCAATCTTTCATGATTTTTTCGTAACCAGGGAAACACATCCATTTCTGCCTTAGCGCATTCATTTTCCAATTTCACTTTGGGATAACTCATTC
>Ga0075525_10000164_pt1 | contig 25447 bp, 22 predicted proteins | sample NGEPertwo_FD_74795 | JGI IMG/M metagenome (GOLD analysis project Ga0075525, IMG submission 74795) | Arctic peat soil microbial communities from the Barrow Environmental Observatory site, Barrow, Alaska, USA - NGEE Permafrost154B-two | ecosystem: Environmental > Terrestrial > Soil > Wetlands >...
CGCCGGGACGGTCCCCCGGTGCGCACCCCCCAGCGCCGCCCACCCTCCAAGCTCGAGCCCCATCGGGACTATCTCCTGGCCCGTCTGGCCGAGTTCCCCGAGCTCTCGGTTGAAGCGCTCTTCGAGGAGATCCGGGCCTTGGGCTATACCGGCGGGCGGAGCATCCTCAAGGAGTTCACCCGTCCCTACCGGGTGCGCCGCCGGGAACCCGTGGTCCGCTTCGAGACGCCGCCCGGACAGCAGGCTCAGGTGGACTGGGCCCATCTCGGGGTGCACCGCGTCGGTGATGAGGAGACCCCCCTCTACCTCTTCGTCATGCTCCTCTCCTTCTCCCGGGCCCTCTACGCAGAAGCGGTGACCTCCATGGCCCTCGAGACCTTCCTCGCCTGTCACGTCCACGCCTTCCAGAGCTTCGGAGGCATGGCGCGGGAGATCCTCTACGACAACGCCCGCACGGTGGTCATCTCCCGCACGGAGAAGGGCCCCGTCTTCCACCCCGGGCTCCTCGACTTCGCCGGCCGGTTCGGCTTTCAACCCCGGGCCTGCCGCCCCTACCGGGCCCAGACCAAGGGCAAGGTGGAGCGTTCCATCGGCTATCTGCGCGACCGCTTCTTCTGCGGACGCACCTTCCAGGATCTGGCTGACCTCAACCTGCAGCTCGACGCCTGGACCCGCGAGGTGGCCAACAGTCGTGAGCACGGGACCACCAAGGAGCCTCCGGCGGCACGCCTCCTGCGGGAGGGTCTCACCCCGTTCGCCTCTGCCCGGCCCTGGCCGGTACCGGCGCCCGTGTCTGTTCGTCCCGGTCGGCCCACCTTCCGCTTCGAGGAGGTCTCGGTGCAGATGCGACCTCTTTCGGTCTACGAGGAGGCGAGCGCATGAACCTCGTCCAGGAGAGGATCTCGCTGCTGGCCGAGCGCCTACGACTGCCGGATCTAGCCGCCATCGTGGCAGCCGAAGCCGAAGGAGCCGTCCGCCGGGAGCTCTCCTACGCGGACTTCGTGGAAGAGGTGCTGCGGGCCCAGGTGGAGGCGGCTGACCGCCGGGCCCAAGAGACGCTCATGCGCCTCGCGAGCTTCCCCCAGCCGAAGACTCTCGAGGATTTCGACTTCGGATTCCAACCCTCCGTCAGCCGCAAGCAGCTGACGGAGCTGGCCTCCTGCACCTTCATCGAGCGGGCCGAGAACGTGCTGCTCCTCGGCCCTCCCGGGGTGGGCAAGAGCCACCTGGCCGTCGCTCTCGGGGTGGAAGCCGTCCGGCGCAGACTCCAGACCAAGTTCACCACCGCAGCCCGGATGATGGTCAACCTCTCCGAGGCCCGCGCCGCCGGCAGCTTCACGCGGAGACTGGCCACCTACGTGCGTCCTCGTCTGCTCATCATCGACGAGGTGGGGTTCCTGCCGCTCGATGCTGAACAGGCCAGCCTGTTGTTTGAGGTGGTCTGCCGTCGCTATGAGCGGGGTTCTGTCATCCTGACCAGCAACAAGAGTTTCGGAGAATGGGCGGAGGTGTTCTCCGGGGATGCGGTCATCGCCACCGCCATCCTAGACCGTCTCTTGCACCACGCCGTCGCCATCTCCATCCGCGGAGAGAGCTACCGGCTGAAGGACAAGAAGCGGGCGGGGCTGATGGGCGCGTCAACCACCGCGAAGGAGGAGAAGGATTAGCCAGGAGGTGGGTCAACTTCAAACCGGCAGAGGGGGGTCCGTTTCAAACCGGCATTGACACGAGTACACGACGCATGTACAGACGGGTGGGTTCATGGGGCGAAAGTCTGAGGAGCTCGATCGAAAGAGCCTAGAGGACGGACTCGATGAACTGGGAACACAGGGCTGGGAACTGGTCTGGCTTCTGCCGGATCAGAACCTCCACCGGGAGAAGGATGGGCACGTTCTGATCTTCAAGCGCCGGCTGCCGTAGCCGAGGCACGAAAAGCCCGCCTCCAGGCACAAGGCCTGAGGCGGGGGCTTGTTGTTTTGTCGCCTCAGACGAGGCCGGGAAAGCGAAAGTGGCTCAGCCCGCTGATCCCGTATTGTCCGCAGGAGGCCGGATCAGGTCTTCGATCTCAGGCAGCCATTCCTCCTCGAGTTTCCGGAAGTACTTCCGGTTGAACTTTCGGATCATGGAGACGGAGCCGTACCGCGCCACAACCGAATCGTTGTAGCGCGGCTCGTACTTCTTCCAGACGTCAGGATGATCGTTCCGCAGTCGCTCGTTCCTCTCCATGTGGCTACGGAGCCTCGCCGGGTCGTGACGCACAGCGTTGTTGGAACGCTTGAGGAACTCGTCGACCTCGTGCATCAGGGCATAGAAGCGGACGACGAAGCGCCATTCGGGAAAATCGATGTCGGAAGCATCCAGCCGGTCGCACAGGTTCCTGTTTCGCTGCGCTTTAGCCCGGTGCTCCTGCTGCGTAAGAGGCAGGATATTCGGTGGCATGCGGCGCCCTAAATCAGGAGACGCCGTGGGCCGGAAAAGTGCTCCGGCAATCCTTCTTCCCACTCGAGATAGTACGCTGACACGGGGACGGAGTAGTCCTCACGGAAGGCGTGAACGAAATCCCAGAATCGGTCCTCAGCATCTGGGTCGTATTCCTCGACCAGGACGATGAAGAGCAGGCTATCGTCGTCTGAATCGATAGACAGCAAGCTCACGATCCCGGGGTGGTCGCGGAGCTCTCGCGCGAAGGCCTGCTCAAGGTGTTCTTTGTGGAGGAGAGCTGTCTCTGACATGTTTTCCCCCAGTGGGACCGAGTGTCTCACCACCTGCTCTACCCGTTGCCACACGTCTCCCAACACGTCAGCGTAAGGGAAAGCACTCCCCACGGCAATGGTTGCACCCGCCGCAGCATTGCTAATGGATACAGCAGCGGCCCTGTCAACCGGCACAGCCTTTTTGAGATAGACAGTCGGGTCGCTCGATGGGTTACTCGCTGGATTCATCGTCCTCTTCCATCATGCACTTGAGCGCCGGCCCGTTGGAAAGACGTCGCCACTTCTCGTAATTGTCGATAGCGGCATCGAGGAACTCCCGCATCGCACCGTGGCTTAGGGCGACACGTGCGGCTATGAGCAGCGGGGCCTGGACCTTGTCATTCGGGTCCGCCGGACCCTGGAGCATGTACTCGGTGCGGAGGAAGGTTAGCATGAACTCGTAGGGCGAGAACTGGACTTGGACGGCATTCGCGTACGCCGGAGTCAAGTCGACAGTCGTCACCGGAACACCTGAGGGAGCTCGCTCGTGCATCTCCGCTGTCATATCGTCGCCGAGATCCCTCTGGCCGTCGCTCATACCCAGCATCCTCCCCAAACGTCGTAGGACCCTTGCACCAAGACTCTACGCGGGCATACGGTTCAGGGTCAAGACAAATCCTAACGGAGCGGATCGGATCACACCTTTCCCTACAAGTGGGAGGTAACACTCTCTCGAGCAGCCGGCTCCGGATCAAGCCAATGCTCCGCGTCGTGCTCCTTGCATAGCACCGCTTCCGCGAACGCCTAGAGACGCGGGAGTTCCTCGGGGCCGAGCGTCACATGCGCTCCGCAAGCCTCGCACCTGGATTTGGTGCTACGGCCGTTATCGCGGACGAAAGCTTGGGCCTCCGCACCATCGGGGAGTGGCGGAGGTTCGTACGGGAACGAGGGTCCCCAGCTAGATGAGAGAAGGCGGAGGTCCTACCTCTGCAAGGTTGTCCGTTGAAGGCCTGCAATGGATGCTTCGTTGGCGGGATGTCGGCAAGAGTAAGGCTCCTACTCACCCTCCAGTCTCCCATCTCGTGCCTCACCTACGTGGTCCGAGAGGTGGCCGGGCAAAACTGGACAGCCCGATAGGTGATACTGCTCCGAGGCACACGACCAGGAGGAGTATGCACGATGCCCAGAAGACCAAGACGCAACCACTCACCGGTGTTCAAAGCCAAGGTGGCCCTGGAGGCCATCAAAGGTGAAGAGCCCCTCATCACCATCGCTGAGCGCTTCGACGTCCACCCCAACCAGATCACCAAGTGGAAGCGCTCAGCTCTTGGACGGTGCCGCCGCCGTCTTCGGGGAGGGCGAGCAGGACAAGGAGGGTGGACCCTGCATCGCCGAGCTGCACGCCAAGATCGGCGAACTCACCATGGAGAACGATTTTTTGTCCGGTGCGCTCGGTCGCATGAGCGGCACGAGCGCAAAGCGATGATCGACAAAGGGCGGTCCCTGTCGATTACCAGGCAGGCCGAGCTTCTCGGCCTCTCCCGCTCGAGCGTGTACTACGAGTCGGTCGGACCGAGCGAGCGGGATCTGGCCCTCATGGCCGCCATGGACGAGATCCACATGCAGCTCCCCTTCTACGGCATCAGACGGATACGGGGAGAACTCCTCGACCGCGGCTTTCACGTGGGCAGAGGGCACGTGGCCACCCTCATGCGCAAGATGGGGATGGAGGCGCTCTACCCCAAGCGTCGGCTCTCCAAGCCCCATCCCGGCCATACGGTCTACCCCTACCTCCTGCGCGGGATGGAGATCACACGCGCCGGGCAGGTGTGGGCGGCCGACGTCACCTACCTGCCCATGGCGAGGGGTTTCTGCTACCTCACGGCGGTCATGGACTGGACGAGCAGACGGGTGCTCAGTTGGCGACTCTCCAACACCCTCGACGCCTCCTTCTGCATCGAGGCCCTCGAAGAGGCGCTTGCGCGCTACGGGGCGCCAGAGATCTTCAATACGGACAGTGAGTATGTGGGGGCCGGTTTCCTTCGGGTGGCCTGACCCAAACACAGATTGACACGAGAGGATAGGCGGAGCCGGTTGCCCTCGGGTGACTTGACCCGCATTCCGATCGACCATGATGTCATTCCCTGGACTTGTCGGTCATCCGAGGACACCGGTCAGAGGCGCTGGGCCTCTCCCGGAGATCGTGACCTGATGAGAGCCTGACCAGAGGCGTCCCTTCACTGTCGTGTCCGGCTTTGGGCTTGAGCCACGCGTCCGGAGTATCTCGGACAGACAGGAAGGGAGTCAACATGACGGATCTTTCAGCCTCGGTTGTGCTCGTCGTCGGTGGGGTCGATACCCACCAGGATCTTCACATGGCCGCCGCCGTCACGACAGACGGGGAGGTGCTCGGCACCAAGGCCTTCTCCACCACCCGAGCCGGCTACCGGGCCATGCTCGGTTGGCTCCGCTCCCACGGCGAAGTGGCGCGCGTCGGAGTCGAAGCCACGGGAAGCTACGGGGCCGGGATCACCCGACACCTTGCCCTCTCTGGCATCCCCGTGCTCGAGGTGACCGGTCCCGATCCGTCCGTCCGTCGCAGCTACGGCAAGGACGACTCCGTCGATGCTATCTGCGCAGCCCGGGCGGCCCTCTCGGGTCAGCGGGTGAGCGTGGCCAAAGACCGCTCGGGAGCGGTGGAGGCACTGCGCGTACTGCGCACCACCCGCAAGACGGCGGTCCGATCACGGCGGGCCACCCTGCAGCAGCTGCACAACACCGTGGTCGCCTCTCCTGAGGAGATTCGGGACCTCGTACGGCACATGACCCGCATGCAACTCATCCGCACCTGTGCCTCCTGGCGGCCGGACACGATTGCCTTTCGCGATCCGGCGGTGGCTACCAAGATCGCTCTTAAATCTCTGGCGCGGCGCCTCCTCGACCTGAATGACGAGATCGCGGATCTCGATCGGCTCATCAAGCCGCTGGTGACCGAGCTCGGCCCCAAACTGGTTGCCTTGGAGGGGGTGGGCGTCGAGAACGCCGGCGAGTTCTTGGTGACGGCGGGAGACAACCCGGAGAGGCTCTCCTCGGAGGCCGGGTTTGCCATGCTCTGCGGGGCGGCTCCGCTCCCTGCCTCCAGCGGCAAGACTACCCGGCACCGATTGAATCGGGGAGGGAACCGTCAGGCCAACTCGGCCCTGCACATGGTGGTCATGTGCCGGATGCGCAGGGACCAGCGGACCAAAGACTATGTCGCCCGACGACTGGCAGAGGGCCTTTCCAAACGCGAGATCACCCGCTGCCTCAAACGCTACGTCGCTCGAGAGGTCTTCCGAGCGCTCACGAGTCCAGATTCCCCTTGACAAACATGAGAGCGTCCAAGGCTCCCAGTTCACCTCTGCGGGCTTCACCGGCCTCCTTCACTCCCACGGGGTAAAGATCAGTATGGACGGACGGGGCCGCTGGATGGACAACGTCTTCATCGAGAGGCTCTGGAGGAGCGTCAAATACGAGGAGGTGTACCTGAAGGGATACGAGACGATTCCCGAGGCCCGGAAAGAGCTTACCGCCTACTTCGACTTCTACAACCTGCGGCGCCGGCACCAAGGGCTCAAAGACCGGACCCCTGATGAGGTCTACTGGTCTACACTACGGATGGAACAGACAGCTGCATGACGAGCGGTCAATCACCTAAGAACCGGATGGAGCTGTTCAGACAAACCCGGCCACCTCTAACCCCCTGGCTCCGCTTGCCTTGTGAGATACGGGGGTCCCGAAAAGTTAGGATCGTAGGCGCGTTGAAGCTTCCGCGCCAACTTTTTCCCCCCCCGATTTGCAACTTCTTTGCCCCGAGGGCGTGTCTGAGAGCCTCTACACGGCCACGCGGGCACCTCTTGCGGGTGTTTTCCCCTGCCCCGAAGTTTTTTCAATCGGGGGGGAGATTCACCGCGCGTGGAGTGACGGCGCACACATGGATTCCCGCTGCTGCCCCGCCCCCCGGCCCTCCGGCCCACGGATAACTCTCCATCCTCTGTGGCCCGCGCCGAGGAACAGATGGAGTTGTCGTGAGCTGATGACGTTGTTCGCCGGAGAGACTGGACGGGGATCAGGTCACCCAGCGGCAAACTCCTGAAATCGCCCCGACCGGTGAAGATGCACTGTCACCCGGGAAGGAGACGGGATCCTCGTCGAACTTGAATCCCGACCTGAGCGATCTACACCCCAATTGCCTCCGCCACCCGTCCCCACCCATGGTCCTCCTGACCCTCCAGCCGCCGCAGGTAGGTAGTGGTCACCGCGAGCGAGGTGTGGTCCAAGAACCGAGACACGTCCTCGATACTCTCGCCCGCATCGCGCCGGAGTTTGGCGGCGGTGTGGCGGAGGATGTGGATCCCGGCCGGAGGGAGCCCCGCCTCTCGGAAGTGCCGCTGCAGTTGCGCGTAGAACGTACCGCTGGTGACGCCCCACAAGGACGCGGAGAGGCCCATCACCTCCAGGTCTACGCCCCGAGCCCACAGCGCGGCTCTGAGCGCCTCCACGGCGGGCTGGGGGAGTTCCCGCCGACCCGTCTTCCCGCCCTTGCCCCGATAGGAGTAGAAGCAGACGTCGCCATCGAAGGAGAGGTCGCCACGGGTCAGACGGAAGACCTCGGCCCGTCGTCGGCCGGTGAGGAGCAGGGTCAGGAGGATGGCGCGGTTGCGAAGGCCGGTGCGAGTCGCGGGGACGGCGGCTAGCAGCTTCTGTACCTCGAGGGCCGAAAGCCCGCGCGGGGGCGAGGGTGAGGTTCGGGGTCGCTCCAACCGGTCGCAGGGATTGCGGTCCACGATCTCCATGCGCATGAGGAAACGGAAGAAGGACGACACGCAGGCCATGCGGGCGCCGATGGTGATGGGCGAGGGGTCTCGGCCTGAGATGCCCTTGCCGTGCGCCCAGATGAAGACATCCTGGGTGGTTATGGTATCCGGGGTCTTGCTCAACCTGCCGAAGAAGTCTTGGAGCATGCGGGAGTATCCCTCGACGGTGCGGCGGGAGCCGGAGCGGCGCTCCTTCTCCACCAGGAAGGCCATGAGGGAGCGCTCCCAGCCGACGAGGTCTTCGAGGGGATAGGCGATGGCGGTGCTGCGCATGGCGGTCTCCTTGGGTTGGGTGACACCATGTTCGCTCGTGTCACGGGGATAGCAAGCCCCACGCGGGACGATTCGTTGGCGGCGACCAGGAGCACGCCGGTGCCTGACTGGTCAAATGATAGGCGAGCTCACATTCGACCATGCACGGTCTCCGGAACAAGGCTTCGCGGCAAGAGTGACACCTGATGCGAGGAGGCTCTACTATGGTTGCAGTGGCTTGAACTCAGCCATGCCGCCTCGATCTGCCTGGGAGATACAGTGAAACGCGTCTATCTCGACCAGATGGCATGGATAGCACTCGCGAAAGCAGCCGTGGGGCATAAAGGTGGGAAGCCGTTCGAGGACATTCTTGCCGTTGCCCGCTATGGGGCTGAACATGGCCTGGCGAGCTTTCCTCTTTCAGCCGTCCATTACATGGAGCTAAGCCACGCTCCGGCTTTTCGGCAGCGTGAGGATGTCGGTGGATTGATGGTGGAGCTATCCCACGGCGATCGGATTATCGGCCTTGGGCTCGAGCTCATCGAGTCAGAGATAGACGCGGCCCTACGTCGTCGGTTCGGGCGGCCGCTTGAACCTCGTATCGCGCGAGTTTTCGGCAAAGGACTTAGTCACGCATTTGGAGTGGACGAAATACGGGCCGAAATCTCAACGCCGGATGGGATCGTGCCCGCTGAGCTCGACCCGGTGCTCAAAGCGAAGTACGAGTTGCTCGCAAACGAGCTGCTCGAGCAGGTGGCGGTCATTGGGCTTCCTCTCGATGAGATGGGCCCGGACTACGACCCCAATTCCCACAGGGAGTTCGCGAGGGACTTCGTACACGATGAAGGGGGCCAGGCCGGGAGGTTCAGCAGGTACAGCGTCTCACCAGCCAAGCAGCGAGACGCCCTGCTTGCCCGGGAGTGGATTCACCTGCAAGGGCATGTTCATGAAGCCATGGTTCGCGCCGGTCTTGGCGGCGTCTCACTTCTGTTCGACCAGGGTCGCGAATACGTGACTGACTTCCTCGCCGACGTGCCGACCGTCTACTGCTCGTTCGAGATGAGACGACTGCAGCACCAGAACCTGACCCGCCAATGGAGGGAGACGGATCAGCTCGACCTCGCGGCCTTGCCGGTAGCTGTCGTCTACTGCGATGTTGTGGTGACGGAGAAGCACTGGGCTCACATCATTCGTCGTGCCAAGCTGGACGAAAAGTACGCGACGGTCGTGATTGATGATCCAGTAGCCCTTGCAGAATACTTGGCGAGGGGTTAGCCATCATTGGTTGACGCGGGCAGAGCGAGTCCTGTCGGTCGAGTCTGGGAGGTAACCAGTCTTCGAGAGACGATATCGTTGGTCCGGGAGCGGTTGGAATTCTCTCGCGTGCGCATCCTTCGTGCAGGCGCCTGATGGTTCGCACAGGAGGACTGCCAGCACTATGACCTGATCGTGCGGTGTCGAGCCGGAAAACGCTCGGTGCATCGGGCGCACCGCCCACAGCCAACTCGTCCCTGGGTTCCCTCCGGCGAACGAATTGTTGTACGATGACCGGGCCGTCTTCCGCTGCTCACGCCTGATCGTCGAGGGGGACCCATTGCCGCAGGTGGTCATCGAGAACCCCATCCTGAACTCGCCCTACGAGGAACCGCGGCGGCACTTCAAGTTCGGCGACGACGGCATCACGGACGAGATCGTGGAGGCGCGAAGGGTCAGCTCCTACTTCATGCCCATTCCGGCGGCCAAGAAGAAGGGCAAGCAGCTTCTCCTCGACACCGAGTGGACCAAGGACCGCATCGAGGAGAACCGCTTCATCAACCAGGTCAGGGACCGGGTGGGGCAGTGGCGACAGATGGGCCACCCCGGCGTCACCCGCACCACCCGCGTGCTCCTTGACCACTGGACCCGGCCCGACCGCGAGCGCCCCCTCTTCTTCTGTCAGATCGAAGCTGTGGAGACGGCCATCTATCTGGCCGAAGTGGCCGCCAAGATGAGCGACGCCTGGATCGAGAATCAGCTGCGGGAGTTCAATCAGGCGGCCAACCCCGAGCTCTTCCGGATCGCCTTCAAGATCGCCACGGGCGGCGGGAAGACCCTGGTCATGGCCATGCTCATTGCCTGGCATACCTTGAACAAGCAGGCGAACCCGCAGGATGCCCGCTTCGGTGACGCCTTCCTGGTCGTGACCCCCGGTATCACTATCCGCGACCGCCTGCGGGTGCTGCTGCCGTCAGATGGGGGCAACTACTACCGGGCCATGGACCTGGTGCCTCCCGACCTCCTCGACGGTCTCCATCAGGCGAAGATCCTCATCACCAACTTCCACACCTTCCTGCCACGCGAGCGGGTGTCAGTGAGCAAGACCACCAAGAGCATCCTGCGTCCGGGCGAGCAGAGTCCCTTCACCGAGACCCCCGACCAGATGGTCCGCCGGGTCTGTCGTGACCTCGGCAACAAGCGCAATCTGGTGGTCATCAACGATGAGGCCCACCACTGCTACCGGCGTAAACCCGACGGCGAAGAGGTGAAGCTCGCCGGTGACGACCGCCGGGAGGCAAAGACGCGGGAAGAGGAGGCGCGCGTCTGGATATCCGGCCTGGAGGCGGTGAAGCGCAAGCTCGGCATCCGCGCCTTCTACGACCTCTCGGCCACGCCCTTTTTCCTGCGCGGCTCCGGCTACCCCGAGGGGACCCTCTTCCCCTGGGTGGTCTCCGACTATTCGCTCATCGACGCCATCGAATCGGGCATCGTCAAGATACCTCGGGTGCCGGTGGCCGACGACTCCATGACCGGTGAGCAGCCCACCTACCGGGATATCTGGACCCGGGTGAAAGACGAGCTACCCAAGAAGGGTCGCAAGAGCGAGGCGGTGACCGGCGAGCCCAAGCTCCCCGGGGAACTGGAAGGTGCTCTTCACAGCCTCTACTCGAACTACGACAAGCACTACCGGCTGTGGGAGCAGGCGCAGGTAGGCGCGGATGTGCACATTCGCCGCACGCCGCCGGTCTTCATCGTGGTCTGCAACAACACGAACGTCTCCAAGTTGGTCTTCGACTATGTCTCCGGCTGGGAGAAGACGCTCCCGACCGGCGAGACCGTGCCCGTACCCGGGAAGCTCGATCGGTTCAGCAACGTGGACCACGGCAGCTGGACGGCCCGTCCGAACACCATCCTCGTGGACAGCAAGCAGCTGGAGTCAGGTGACGCTATGAGCGCCGACTTCAAGAAGATCGCCGCCCGGGAGATCGAAGAGTTCAAGACCGAGTATCGAGAGCGTTTTCCCGGCAGAGACACCGGCGACCTGACCGACGAAGATCTTCTGCGCGAAGTCATGAACACGGTGGGCAAACCGGACAGGCTGGGCGAACAGATACGGTGCGTTGTCTCGGTCTCCATGCTCACCGAAGGATGGGATGCGAACACGGTGACCCACATCCTCGGCGCGCGCGCCTTCAGCACCCAGCTGCTCTGCGAGCAGGTGGTGGGTCGGGGCCTTCGGCGTATGAACTACCTAGCCAACGCCGACGGGATGTTCGAGCCTGAGTACGCCGAGGTCTACGGAGTGCCCTTCTCCTTCATCCCCTGCTCGGGCACGAGCGTGACGCCCAAGCCGCCCAAGGACGTTACCCGTGTCCGTGCCCTGGAGGACCGCATCACCTGTGAGATCAGCTTTCCCCGCCTCCACGGCTACCGGTACGAACTTCCGGCGGAACGGCTGGCGGCCACCTTCACGGATGACTCGGCGCTCGCCCTCTCCACTGAGAACATCCCCACCGAGGTCGAGAACGCGCCCATCGTGGGAGAATCGAGCTTCCACACACTGGACGACATCCGGCAGCAGCGTCTGCAAACGGTGGCCTTCCGTCTGGCGAGCCTCGTGCTCGAAGAATACTTCCGCGATGACGAAGGTGGAGAGAAACCCTGGTTCTTCCCGCAACTCCTCGTCATCACCCGTCGCTGGCTCGACGAGTGCGTCACCTGCAAGGACAACACCTTCAAACAGCTCCTTCTCTTCGCGGAGAACGCCCATGACGCCGCCGACCGTATCTACCAGGCCATCGTCCAGGGCGAGACCGGCGAGAAACGGCTGAAACCCATCCTGCAGCCCTACGACACCGTGGGCTCGACCCGCTGGGTGGACTTCGACACCACTCGGCCCGTCTTTAGGACAGACCCCAACAAGTGCCACATCTCGCACGTGGTGGCCGACACCGAATCCTGGGAGCAGAAGATGGCCCAGGTCCTGGAACACATGCCCGAAGTGGTGAGCTACGTGAAGAACCAGAATCTCGGCTTCTTCATCCCCTACACCTTGAACGGCGAGGAGCATCGCTACGTGCCAGACTTCCTCGTGCGACTGGCGACCGACGATGGTGAGCCCGTTACCCTCATCCTAGAGGTCTCCGGACAGCAGAAGAAGGAGAAGGCGGCCAAGGTGGCGGCGGCTCGGAACCTGTGGGTGCCGGCCATCAACAACCACGGCGCCTTCGGGCGCTGGGACTTCATCGAGATCAGCGACCCCTGGGATGCGGAGAGCACCCTCCGTACCCATCTGGCCGCTCAGGCTACGACCAAAGTTCCGTAGAACTTCACCACGAAGAGGTCGAAGATGACAGCAGATAAGAAGGGCGGGTTCAAACCGGTCGAGAGCCTGAAGCACAAGGACCGGCGGCCTAACATCCCGACTGAGGAGTTGCGGGACTTCGTGAGCGAGGCCGAGACCAGCCCGACGACCATGCTCTACCCCCGCGACCCGTCGCTGGACCCCCAGCTCGTGTGGAAGGGGAAAGAAGAGCAGGACCAGGCCGACCTCGCCGTGCCGGTGGTGCCCGTCTACATTCAGGAGAAGATCCAGCCCCAGGCGCTCATTGAGAACCTGCGCGATACCGCCCGAAAGGGTGAACTCGAGCCGGAGTTGACCTTGTTCGAGGACTTCGACGGCCTGGAGTTCGACGACCTCATCGAGTTCTACCAACACGACCAAAACTGGTCGAACCGCATGATCCTGGGGGACTCTCTCCTGGCGATGACCTCTCTGGCCGAGAAGGAAGGCTTCAAGGGTAAGGTCCAGATGATCTACCTCGATCCGCCCTATGGGATCAAGTTCGGGTCCAACTGGCAGGTTTCCACGCGCAAGCGCGATGTCAAGGACGGCAAGGCCGAGCACGCCACCCGCCAGCCCGAGCAAATCAAAGCCTTCCGCGACACCTGGGAGCTGGGCATCCACTCGTACCTGGCCTATCTACGTGACCGGCTGGTGGTGGCCCGCGAGCTGCTAACCGAGAGCGGGAGCATCTTCGTGCAGATCGGCGATGAAAACGTGCACCTCGTGCGGTGCCTGCTGGATGAGGTGTTCGGGGCGGAGAACTTCGCGGGACAGATAGCCTTCTACAAGACAAGTTCTCGCAGCAGCCAAGGGGTGCCTTCCGTTGTGGACTACCTCGTGTTGTACGCCAGGTGTCTTCCAATGCAGAAGATACGAAGCCTGTTGTTAGAGAAGCAACCAGGAGAGAGGGGAGCGAAGCAGTACACCAAGCTGATCTCGCCCGACATGACCATTATTCGGAACATGACCAATGCCGAGATTGCTGCGGACGAAGCTATTCCGGAAGGTTGGCGTGTTTGTCGCTTGGGACCGGCGACCTCTGAGGGATACCAGGAGGGGAGGACGGTCCCCTATGCCTTTCGAGGGGAGACAATTCCAATCAAGTCAAGCTTGCATTGGAAGTACGATCCTTCTCCAGGTGCCGACATGGACAGGCTGGCTGCCCTCGGTCGCCTGCGTAGGTCGGGCAAGTCGGTCGCAACAGTCCTATTAGCGGAGGATAATTCGACGACCCCTCTGGACAACATCTGGTTGGACACAGGGACTGGAAGCTTCACGGAAGACCAGGTGTATGTGGTCCAGACTGGGGCGAAAGCTGTCCAACGCTGCCTCCTCATGACCACCGACCCCGGCGACCTGGTCCTCGACCCCACCTGTGGCTCCGGCACCACCGCCTACGTGGCCGAGCAGTGGGGCCGCCGCTGGATCACCATCGACACGAGTCGGGTCGCCCTGGCTCTCGCCCGCACCCGGCTCATGGCCGCCAAGTACCCCTACTACCTATTGGCCGACTCCGCCGAGGGGCGGAAGAAGGAAGCGGAGATCACTGGCCTGGCGTCGGCCGCAGAGACCGCCGAGGGCGACGTGCGCAAGGGTTTCGTCTACAAGCGCGTGCCCCACGTGACCTTGAAGTCCATCGCCAACAACCCCGATATCAAGGAGGGCATGACTCGGCAGGAGATCGACGCCGCCATCGCCCGCCACGCCGACACCGAACTGCTCTTCAACCAGCCCTACGAGGACAAAAAGCGCATCCGTGTGTCGGGGCCGTTCACGGTGGAGAGCCTCTCTCCGCACAGGGTGCTCCCGGCTGGGGACGAGGTCTCGCTCTCCAAGCAAGAAGCCGACGTGCAAGGCGCAGGCGGCCAGTTCGAAGTTATGATCCTCGACAACCTACGCAAGGCGGGTGTGCAGAACACCGTCAAGAACGAACGCCTGAAGTTCGACCGGCTGGAGTCCTACGCGGGCACGTGGCTCCACGGCACAGGGGACTACACCGAGGCCGGGGCGACTAAGCGGGTAGCCGTCTCCATCGGACCCGAGTACGGTACCGTGGGACCGCTGCAGATCAAGGAGGCCGCCAAAGAGGCCGTGCAGGGACTCGGCTTCGATCTCCTCGTTGTCTGTGGATTCGCCTTCGATCCTCACGTCTCCGAGGAGGTCAAGCGCTACGGGGACCTAACCGTGCTTACTGCCCGCATGAACCCCGATCTCACCATGGGCGACGAGCTACTCAAGAAGACCGGGAGCGGCAACCTGTTCATGGTCTTCGGCGAACCCGACATTGACTTGGAGCAGCAGCCGGACGGCACGATCGTGGTCGAGATCCGGGGTCTCGACGTCTACGACCCCACCACCGGCGAGATCAGGACGTCGGCCACAGATGACATCGCCTGCTGGTTCATTGACACTGCCTACAACGGGGAGAGCTTCTTCGTGCGCCACGCCTACTTCACCGGCGCCGACGAGCCGTATGTGAAGCTACAGAGGGCGCTGAAGGCCGAGATCGACGAGGCCGCATGGGCATCGTTGTACTCCACTCGCAGTCGGCCCTTTGACCTACCCGAGACCGGCAGGATCGCGGTCAAGGTCATCAACCACTACGGGGATGAAGTGTTGAAGGTCTATGCGGTGTGAGCACCATTCTGGGCTAGTGTCAATTCCCGAACTGGAAGTATCGTCCGGAGTCAGGCGATTCTGGCGTGTTCGGGCCGACTACTTCTGCTGCCCCTCCTTCACCAGCGGCAGGAAGACAGTCGAGAAGCGCTTCATGGCATCGATGAGTTTGTCCTGGATCTCTGCCCACTCGTCCGTGTCTTGCAGGCCGGCTTGGGCCACATGTGCCCGGATTGTCGAGGCGCGGGCAGCGTCCTGCCGTTTCCACTCTAACGTGCCTCCGTACTCTGCCTCAATCTCCGTCCGGCGGGCAAGGAGGAAGTCGAAGAGGGCCTTGTTCTCCTCGGCTGTGCCGATGTCAATGTAGAGCTCGAGTTCGGCTCGGTCCTTCTGGATGAGGTAAGTGTAGTTGACCTTGTCCCTATGGGCGCCGAGCCAGTACTCCCGGTTGGGCGAGATGGTGCTGTGGAGACCGAAGCCGCGTTCCTTGGCGAGGGCCAGGAGTTGCGTCCAGAACTCACGGCGTCGGGTGTGCCGTTCGGCGTCCTCCTTCTTCATGCGCCCCACATCGCGAGCCTGCGTCGTGGGCCGAGCGACCATAGTGAAGTCCACGGCATGGTCCGAGTCCCCGATGCGAACCACTTCTACCTTGGCCACGATGAAGGACACGTCGTCCGGGGTGAACTCGTTGAGCCAGTTGGCCGCGGTCACGTGCTCGGGTCGCGGGTCAGGCGAGACCCAGATGGCGGTCTTGGCGTCCATGTTGCTGAGGTAGGTGAGCATCTTGCCCAGGTGGTCATGGTCGGTCCTCTCGAGCTGGTTTTCGATGACAACCGTGTTCCCGTCGCCGTCTTCTGCGAGCAGATCGATGAAGAAGGTGCCCACCTGCTGTTCTCGGGCTACGACCGTCAGGTCAAGACCGACAGCTTCGGCCAGAACGTCGATATTCTCCTCCATCCAGGTGGTGAAGGCGTGGGGTTCGCTCCGGAAGGCTTGACGGACGGGGATATGCTGCAGGCGGCCGATGGCCATCTGGGACCTCCAAGTGCGGCTGAGGGCAACTGGACTCCATCATAGCCGAGTGGGATGCTTCTTCCAGACTGTCGATCATGGCAGGGGCGTTCTCGGCGAGTGGCATAGCTTCGTGCACGCACCCTGGTCGCGCCCATAGGAAAGGCTCGCGTTTGGAACCCAGGGTAAGCCGCGCTGGACGAGAAGCAAGGGATCGGTTTGAGCCGCTCTACGTCGAAGCGGATGGACTGTTCCGTGATCTCCCCTCGGCTGCCGCTCAGAGTGCGAACCCGGGACCGTGCGCAGGGCTTGTACTTCCCGCCCTGCTTGCAAAGGCGCGAGATGATTTTGGCGCGGTAGCAGAGCTGACTTTCGCCGGAAGAACGTCTGGGGCGGCGATGGTCGCCAGGGCGCTTCTCGAGACGACTGTCGGCGTTTTCTTCATCACCCCAGCGGAGACGCCTGAACATGAGCTCCGGGCATGCGGGGTTTTCCTAGCCGCGCTCGTGGATGAACAGTTTGCTCTACTCGTTGAAGGCAAGCACTTTGAGAAGCACGGCAAGGCCGAGCTGTGGGTAGCCGCCGATCTCGACCATGGGCTTCGTGCGCGGGCTCTCGATGAAGTAGCCGCGGAGCTAGCCAACAAGATTGGGCCAACGGCTGAGACTCTGCGAGCGCTCTTGGACGCCACCGCCGACGGTCGACCAAGGTGGCGCCCCAAGCAAGTCCAGGCAATGCTCAAATCCATCGATGCCCCGGCAACTGCCCTGAGCAACCTAGTGTCTGCCTACATGCACTTTTATTCATCGTTCTCCGGATTTGCGCATCTCTCGGCGGCACTTAAGTACGTGGCCGCCGTGGGGGAGCCTTCAGAGGGAAGCACGGGGCTTGGACTGCAGGCCGGAGCCTTGCCCGTTGGTCACGCCACACCACTTGAGGTGGCTCTCCTCTTCATGCCGGATCTCATGGCAAGGTACGACCAGACCTTCTCTTGCGGGCTAGCAGCGCGAATATCTCGGTTCGCCGAACTCCGCTGGGCGGCCATTATGGATTCGGACTTGGGAGCGTAGCCAGGGACGAGAGCGGCCCCCGCCCGACTGCGACACAGCGTGCCACCATCAACAGTTAGTGTTAGTTCCTGAAAAGGAAGTTACCCTCTCATGTCCTCAGCCCGGGGCGACGGGAAGGCTAGCTTCCCGCGCCGCTCTTCTCGGATTTCCAGGCGTAACGCTGCTTGAGCTGCGTCAGCTGGCTGTATCTCAAGCGCTCGTCCCATTGAAGGCGACCAACGACAATGCCAGGGGCGATGCCGACCTGATCCGCAAAACCCACGATGGACTGACCAGAGAAGTTGCCAGCCTGGACGAACTCCGCGTAGGAATTCTTTGGGATTAGCGAGTCGCGTGCGAATTCGTCGGCCTCGTCTTCTTGCTGAGCCAAGTCCTGTTGGCCTTCGGCTTCGACAAAAACAGTTCTCTTGTCGTGGAGAACCAGGTGGCCGATCTCGTGGAACAGACTGAACCAGAAGATGTCTGCCCAGCGGCCCCTGATACTCATCAACAAGACGGCCTTGCTGGACGTCAGCCAGAACGTCGCGCCGTTGGCGTAGGTCTTCGGGAGGTGCGGCAACAGGACCAGAGCAACACCTACCGCCGCCAGGTCCCGCCGCAACGCAGGCTCGAAGGTCTCTGGAGACTCTCTTGTGAGGGAACGGAAGCGGACCACCGCTTCACGCAAGCCCTCCGCATCGAAGGGTTGGGTGTCTGCCCTTCTGGCCCGGTCCTCGGCCGCTTTCAGCCATGCGGCCCGGGCGTGAGGGGAGGCGGACTCGGCTTTCGCGCACCGGAAGGCCGCCGCGTAGGTCCCGCCTAGCGACTGAATGGCTATGAGGGACGAGACGCCGAAAAACCCCCGGAGGTTACGTACTTTCTGCATGGGATCCCTAGTTCTTTGTACCCACCCGAAGCGCGCCATCTCTGAGTAGGGGAAGTCATGAAGCGAGTCCGCTTCGCGTGTCAGGCCCTCCTCTTCCTGCCGCCGAGCGCGGACGAGCTGATACTCCGCCTCAAGTCCCAGCCAGATGTGCGCGGGAACGCGGAGCACCTGCTCGAGCTGGAGGGCCGTCTGAGGAGTGATGGCCTTCTCTCCGTGGACCATTTCGTTGATTGCCTGGGGTGGACGACCCGTCCTCCGGGCGAGTTCGGCCTGGCTCATTCCCCGTTCATCGAGGACTTCGGAGAGATACTCGCTGGGCGGGATCGCGAGATTCGAATGAAGCTGCTCGCTAGTCCCCATAATGCTGGCTCACCCTTTCTATGGTTATGACGTCTCCTTCGGTGAGTGAGAAGATGAGACGGACAAAGCCGGTGAGGTCCACCGCGTACTTGCCCGCGAGGTTGCCTTTCAGGGGGTGACAGCGCAGTCCAGGAAGAGCCATTACTTCGTCCAGGGACCGGGCGTGCCGGATGAGCTGTATTCGCTGGACGTACTTTCGACCGACCACGTCGCCGTACTCTTTCTGCGCCTGTTTGCCGTCTTCAAAGCGTCGTTGGAGAGCGCGAGCGCGGAACTGAACCAGCAACCGGGACCCCCCCGACCGGAGACCGTCATTCACCCTTAGGGTGAATACATGTTACCATTCTTGCCCCGTGCTGGCAATCCCCTGCCTTGACCCCTTGGGTGAACTAGTCCGCAGTTGATAACTTGGAGAGAGCGGTAGCGGGAGACTTCCGCACGACCAGAGCAAGGCCTCCAAGGCGGAACTCGGATCCGCACCGCGCATGATGATGTCATTGGCATGGCTCTCAACTGCGCGTTCGCGAGAGAACACCAAGTAACCGGCGAAGCCGCTTGCGTCTCTGATTAGCCAAAGGTGGCCGGCGCGAAAGAATTGGCTCCCCGGGACATGTACTCCCAGATGGCGTGGTCGAGGTCCTGGGGACGCACATTGAGGAGACGCGAGGCTTCCACCACCACTTGCCTGGTCGCTTCATACCCGTCGAACTCGAAGCCGATCGCCTGCAGAAAGCGGACGAGATGTCTGTCTACTGCTACTCGGTCTGCCCCGACAAGAATACCGAGATAGTCCACAGTCTTCGGTCCAATCCCGCGCTCTTCTAGGAGCCGGGCTCGGCCTTCCCCTGTTTCAAGCCAGGCGAGAATGTCCGAGTTCGTTTCAACACCCTGCCTGTAAAGCAGGTCCGCCAACGACCGAAGTCTGCGCGGCTTCTCGGGGTGACTCCATTGGAGGACCTCCTCCGGCCCCACACGGTTGAGCAGCCGGCGAAAGGCTGACAACACGCGGGCTTCTGGGTAGTCTCTCTTCACCCGTTCGACGCGAGGAAGGACCACCCACCGATAGTTCAGCCCGGCCTGCAGAACGGCGTCGGTCAAAACAGCGCCAACATGGTCAGTGGATGGTGCAACTTGCGGGACCGCGAAACCCGGGAGGCCGTTGAGGTATTCCGCGGCAGCAGACGCCGCCACCCCAACGCTGGCCGTCGCCGTCACGCTAGGTCCTCCAGAGCCTTCAGTCGTTCCACACAATTGGGGCACGCACCACAGTGCACCTTGCTACTCGCCTGGCACGAGAACGTCTTTCCCAGCGGCACGCCTAATCCTTGCCCCAGTCTCGCCACCTCGCTTTTCGACATGTGGCGAAAGGGAGTCTGCACCCGAACTCCCCCGTAGTCCTGGAACACGGCAGCCAGACGATCCAAGAACTCGGTAGTCGCGTCTATTTCCTGAGCGTGATTGCTGTTTATGAACCCTGCGTAGAGCGTCTTCGCTCCCACTGACTGCGCCCACGCCGCGGCAACTGATAACAGTACGAGGTTCCTGTAGGGGAGGTACAAGTCCTGGGCCTTGATGTCATCGGTCCACAAGTCCGCCTCCCGCACTAGACGCGAAGACGATTCTCTGTACACATCAGCGGTACTGATCGTGTTGATGCGCGGAACAACCTGTGCCGGGAGCACTTCCTGTAGCGTTTGAAGCTCCTCGTCACGCCCATGCTGACCGTAGTCTACGAAAAGCGGGGCAAACGCATCACCCCTGTTCAGAAGGTAGTAGGCCAGCACGGTCGAATCCATGCCGCCCGAAGCCAGCAAGATCGCATCCACTAGTAGATCCTTTCCTCGACCACGAGGCCACCCGCGGCGTCGAACACTCCGCTGACCACCTCAGACGGGTCGCTGCTGATCAGTCGCGGCACGCGTTGCAAGACGAGGTTCCGGCCGATCCCGTACGGGTCGTAGACGATGACTGGCTTTCCTTGAGTCGCCGCGATGCCGATTTCTATGAGCGTTCCGGGATCGTCGAAAAGGAGCACGGCAACCAGTATCCTGCAGGCGTCGAGCAGCCGCATATCTCTTGCGAACAGCTCGCGCCTCTGCGCCTCGGTTACACACTGGCTCGCTAGGCCATGTTCCTCAACTGGTCGACGAGGAGCGAAATTGTGGTACTCGAGCGCCGCCACCAAGCGCTCGAGCGGCTCCCGGTTCACGCCGGGGAAATCGGGCGCGGCCACGTAGACAGGGTACTGGGGCCGCGCCTCCCAGGGCACGCGTGTACCGCGAATACCGACCAGATCCTCAACCGAGCCCGAGGTAAGTTCTCGCGCTCGTCGTGCGAACTGCTCGTCGTCCCACGTCTGAGCGTAGGCGGCCGCTACATGGGATGCCAACGCCAGAGCTTGCGCGGTGGAGTACCGTTGCTCCACAGCAAGAAACGATGCGTTGAAACAGTCGCCGACACCGACCGAGTGAACGGTAGCAGCCAAGTGGGCGGGAGCCTGTAGGCAAACCGAAGGGTCGGTTGCCACGAAGGCGCGGGAGCCGCCTCGCGACTCCTTAAACACGAAACGCTCCCCCAGAGTTGGCACAATCCTTCCCGCCGCAGCAGCCACGTCCTCGCCCCAAGCGCCCCGAAAGAGAGGTGACGAGGTGGAGGAGAACACGGTGCGAAAAGGCCGCTCGAGAGCGCATAGCAGCCGCAGATCGTCCAGATCGTAGCCGATGTCAATGTGCACCTGGGCGGCGGTTGGGCCAAGCAGCTTGAGGCAGCTCGCAAGGTCGTAGCGGCCAGGGTAGAGCAGCACATCCGAGGGCGCTTCTTCTGCAAGCACTTCTGCGAGCGCGCGCCCCGCGGTCAACCGGTACTCGCCGCGGAGGAGCAAGTCGTAGGACTGATTCCCAAATTCTGTGCTCTCTCCCACGAGCAGCAGGTTGGGCGCCCCGATCACCTCGCCCAGTTCGTGGACCCTCCCACCAAGGCGCCCGGCGGTCCGCTCAGCCTCCTCCCGGAGCCAATGGGGGATGAAGATACCCAGACAGAAGGGAGCTTCCAGCGCGGAGAGGGCACGCGCAGAATGGAAGACGCCACCCAAGCGCGCCCGCCACAGGCCACCATCTTGGTGCACATCAAGGATGGCGTCACCAATGATGAGAACTTGGCTAGGCACGCGGGCTAAGTCTCACGCCGACAGAAGGAACGGGGGCGAGGGCGCTGTCGGTCACCGCGCCGTCATAGGTGACACTCCGCGGAAAGCACTCAGAGGCGACGAAGTTCAGTCTGGTGGGGAGGTAGCCGATAATCTCCCCCGCTGCTGTTCGCACCGCGAGCCTCCCCTGGTCCAGAGGCGGTGCGAGGGAAACGCTCTCGCCAAGACCAGGCACACTTGAATGGGAAGTGTAGTACGGGGAGCGGGCCACATCCTCCAGGCTAAGAAGGAGTTCCTCTCGGCAAGGGTCAGTTGCTCCTCGCCCCTCCCCCTCTCGGCCGCCACCGGAACTCCGACGTGGATCCTGTTCTGGCCTGTAGTCTTCAAACCGGCCGCTGCCCGTAGTGCCCACTGTCCCCTCCTTCGGTCGTGTCGACGCCCCAAGCCACTCTACCAATCGAGCCCATCGCCGGGCCAGTTCTTCCACCCTACACTCTCTTCGCTGCCTAGAGGCTCTCACCTCTCGGCAAGCGCCTCCAAATGCCCCTCCACATACCTCGCCGCCCCCACTCGATCCCTCAACGCCCGCAGCATCCACGCCCGGGCAAGACTCGCGACGCCCTTGGAATCGCCACCATGGGTTCATGGTGTGCCCCGCAGATGGGGCTCCAGGATCGTCTCCGCCTTCCCCCGCTCGCCGAGCTTCTCCAGGGCTTCGGCTTTGGCGACGTCGACCAGATAGCGAGCTATGTGCGATCCGTCGGCAGTCTCCAGAATGCGGGCAATATCCACCGGCGCAAGCCGGGAGGGGTCCGAGGCGTCCGTCGGCTGCTCTCTCGGCCTGCCGGAGCGCTCCCAGTCGGCCACGTAGTGCCCGTTGACGAGTTCGACAAGGTTGGCTGTTACCTCGCGCAGGTTCTCGAGCATTTGCGCTACTTCCGGGTAGAGCACCGGGTGGCCGGCAAAGTAGCGCCGCTCGATGAGGCGGCAGGTGGCTGAGAACTGTCCCCACTCCTCAAGGAGGGTCTCGGCCTGCCCGCACCAGGCGGCGAGGAGCCCGCGGAAGGGCAGTCGGTCCCAAGAACCTTTCTGGGTCCAGCACCAGTCGGTCGCCTCCGGGTCGCTCAAGGACCAGTCGCGAAGACCGCCGAGAAGCTCTTCTCGGACCTGCAGGCGAAGACGGGCCTCCTGCTGATCACCGGCCACCTGGACCGGGTAGTCGGTGGCGTAGTCCGTTATCTCCTCGACCCTGACCCCGGCCAGCTCGGCGACGCCTTCGGGGCCGTGCCCCCTCACCCAAGCGTTGAAGCTCTCCCGCACGAGACCTGGTGAGAGCTTCGCTTTCAGGTTGCCCTTCACCCCGCGCCCCCGCCACTTCAGGTAGTCCCTTAGGCGGAGGTAGGGTCGGTCGTCGATGAGGTGCACCTCGGCGGGACACTTCGCCAGGCGCGCCTCGGCTTCCGCGAGCAGTGGCTTCAGTTCGTCGAAAGCGACCTCGCACCCCTCCCGGAAGACCCGCGACCAGGCCTGGGGATGATCGTCATCTGCGGACCGCACTTCGTAGCCGTGCTTTCTGAGGAGCGCCCCGTACTCAGCCAGCACGAGGACCTGCCGGTCCACCCACTCCTCATCCACCAGAGGGACATCGGCCAGGTACTCCTGGGGCACGGCGTCGAGCCTAAGGACCCGGCCGGCCTGAACCTCGCCCGACGTAACGAGACCCGCGAGCGCGGCCCTGAGCGCGTCACACCGGGCCTGAAAGGCGGCGTCGGGGACATCGGCGAGACCACTGCCCAGGTGGTCCGTCATCTCGACGAAAGCCTGAAAGGCGTCCTCATCGAGGAAGAGGGCCCGGATCTCCTCCGCCGTAGGCACCTCGAAGCTCGGGGGTGGGATGCTCGCCGGATCGGCGAAGGGGACATGCGCCCCCCAGGGGAGTTCGATCCTCCCCTCGCGGACATACTGCGCGCGCACCCACTCCTCCAGGACTTCGGCCTCGGAGAGGAGCTCCCAGGTCTCAACGCCGTACTTCTGGGCCGCCTCGACCACGGCCGCGGTCTCGGGGTCGAGGGGGTAGGCGAGCTCACGGCAGAGTTCCAGACGCAGAGCGTTCGTTTCCCGGCCGACCGCATGGCGCAGAATGAGGGAGTGAAACTGCTCGGCGAGGAGGAGAGCTTTCAGGCGCAGGGTCTCGGCCAGCTCCAGGGCGCGGGTGTTCAGCCCCATGGCGAGGTGGAAGAGGAAGAGCACGTCCCGTTGCACGCAGTAGATCTCGCGGTGGACGTCCTCTCGGGGTTTCCCCTTCATGGCGGTGCGCACCGCCTCCACCACCTGCTTCGGCATCTTGACCAGGGGATAGCTGTCATCGGGCTGGTCGAGGAGCCATTGCGTGTAGGCGAAGAGGCTTCCGTGCTGGTGGGCTTCTGTAAGCCACAGGCAGACGGCCTGGGTGGGGCTGAGGGAGGTTGTGATGCGCTTGAGGCGCCGACGGTTCTCTTTCACGCCCCGTCCCCCGGAAAGTCATCCTCCTGCTCCATAGACTCGACGTCGAAGACCGAAGGCTCCTCGCGCTCTGAGCGGCCGACTGCTGCCTCCAAAGCGGCAAGCCGCGCCTCGGTGTCGCCTGCCTCCCGGCATTTGAGCCCGGTGGTGACCAGATACCCGAGGGTGCGATTGCGAGGCACGGAGTTGGGGAGAGACAGCGAGTCCAGCAGGCCGATCTCGATCACGCGCCCGTAGTCGTCCGGAGTGGATAGACCCTCAAGATCATAGGCCGCGGCCACGGTGCTCTCCCGCCGTCGCCGCGCCCGGCCGAGCTCCTGGGCCTCAGCCAGGTCGGCTTTGCGCGAAGGAGAATGCCAGAAGCACCACTCCTCGTCGGTCAGGGGGTGTGCGCGGCAGGGCTCCCCGTTGGGGTGAACGTAGCGGCAGATGCGGCTGAGACCCCTCCCCATCTAACTACCCCACCGGTACCAGCCAGTACCATTGCTACTGCGTCGGCTTGGTATCGGCCGTCGCCGACCTTGAGGTGCTCCCTGCGGAGGTCCGCAGGGGAGCCGGATGCAGCAGCACCATTGCAAGATGGTGTGCGTCGGGGCCGTCCCGGTGCTCATCTCAGGCCTCCACCCGCTCGGCCTGCCTGCCGGTGAAGTTCTGCCAACGGGTGACGATCACGTCGACGTACCGAGGGTCAATCTCTAGGCCGTAGCAGCGGCGGCCGAGCGTCTCGGCGGCAATCACCGTCGTGCCGCTGCCGAGAAAAGGATCGTAGATGAGGTCGCCGGGGGTGCCGTGGTTACGGATGGCCCGCGCCATGCACTCGACCGGCTTCTGGGTCCCGTGGTTGGTGCTCCCCGTGGGGTCGCGTCGGCCGATCTCCCAGACCGTGCTCTGGCTGCGATCGCCCGACCAGCGTGCCGACTTCCCCGACCGCACGGCGTAGAAGCAGGGCTCGTGCGCCCAGTGGTAGTGCCCCCGGCTGATGGCGAAGGTTTCTTTCCGCCAGATGAGCTGCGCGCGGATCTCAAAGCCGGTCGCCTCGAGTGAAGCCTGCACGACGCTCCCATACCGGCCCGCGTGCCAGACGTAGGAGACGGCGCCGGGGAAGAGCGCCCAGGCCTCCCGCCAATCGGCCCGGCCGTCGTTCTGGACCTCCCCCATCTTGCCCTTGTTCTTGTTGACTCCGGCCTCGACCCGCCACTTCGGGTCGTACTCGACCCCGTAGGGCGGGTCGGTCACCATCAGCAGGGGCCGCACGGAGCCCAACAGCCGCCCCACGTCGACCTTGGACGTCGCGTCCCCGCACAGGACCCTATGTTCCCCCGCCTGCCACAGCTGGCCGCTTTCTGTGCCCCACTCGGCCATCAGCTCTGCGGCCCGGTCCATTTCGGCCTCGGGGCCCTCGTCTAGGACCTCGTCCTGGCCCGCCCCCAGGCCCTCGCGCTCGGCAAGTTCGGCCAGCATCTCCTGGACTGCC
>Ga0075525_10000185_pt1 | contig 23910 bp, 21 predicted proteins | sample NGEPertwo_FD_74795 | JGI IMG/M metagenome (GOLD analysis project Ga0075525, IMG submission 74795) | Arctic peat soil microbial communities from the Barrow Environmental Observatory site, Barrow, Alaska, USA - NGEE Permafrost154B-two | ecosystem: Environmental > Terrestrial > Soil > Wetlands >...
ATTAACTACCGCTAATCCGCTGCAGGTGGCAAAGGCGTTGCAAACTGGGGTGGATACCGCCTATAAAGCGGTTATGAAGCCAGTCGAGGGTACGATCTTAACGGTTTCGAAGGAAACCGCGAAGGCCGCGTTAATCATGGCGAAGGGCGGAGGAACATTGCTTGAGACCCTTCAGGAAGCCTACCTTAAGGGCATGAAATGCTTAGCACAAACACCGGATATGTTGCCAGTGTTAAAACAAGCGGGGGTCGTTGATGCTGGAGGACAAGGGTTCCTCATAATTCTAGGCGGTTGGATTGCTGTGCTAACGGGGGAAACGTACAACCCCGATAGCCTATTGGAAGCTGGGAAGAACAGACACCCGGACGTTCAAGGCACCCAAGAAGTAAAACGGGAATTTATGAAGATCGAAAATCTTGATTATCCCTATTGCACGGAATTTTTAGTACAGGGCACCGATTTGCGTGTTGAACGGATTCGACACGATTTAAAGGATCGTGGGGACTGCCTGTTGGTGGTTGGAACGTCTGAAGTAATCAAGATTCATGTGCATGTCAAGAACCCAGGAAAAATTTTAGACTACGCGTTACAGTGGGGTTCCCTTCACCAAGTTCAAATTCATAATATGCTCGAGCAAAACGAAAGCATGGCTCACGCTATGAAAGCCGAACCTACCGAACCAGTGGTTGAGGACAACATAAACAGCGTGAGTGAAATACAACCTTGGAAAGAGTACGGTTGTGTTGCGGTAGTGATGGGGCAAGGTATTGCGGATGTCTTTAAAAGTCTCGGTGTGGATGAAATCGTGTTTGGCGGTCAAACGATGAATCCAAGCACTGAAGACCTTGCTCAGGCTGTGCGGAAAATTTCGGCACGCCACGTTTACATCCTGCCGAATAACGGAAATATTATTATGGCAGCTCGTCAAGTTAAAGATATTGTACAAGATCGTGAAGTCACGGTAATAGCTAGCAAATCGATTCCTCAGGGAATATCCGCTCTTCTGGCCTTTAATACAGAAGGGGAAGCTGAGGCTAATGCCCGAAATATGGAGCAAGCACTGGGTAATGTTCGTTCCGGTGAAGTAACGTACGCTGTTCGTGATTCCCAGTTTGGGACGTTGACGATCGCGTCTGGAGATATTTTAGGGTTAGTAGACGATGCGATTGTCACTTCGGGGCAATCCCTCATTGAAGTAGCCCAGGCAACGTTAGATAAAATGGATTGGAAAACGCATGAGTTGGTTACCATATTCTATGGAGAAGAAACGAAACAAGAAGAGGTTGAACGTCTCCAAGCTTGGCTAAAGGAACAAAATCCGAACGTCGGAGTGGAAACTCATCCCGGTAGGCAACCGCTGTACTATTATATTTTTGGTGTGGAATAGGTTATCCTCCGGAAGTTTTCCGGAGGTTTTTTTTAACACTTAGGGGGGAACAATTTGAGTCGAAGTAGTGTATTTGATCTTCTTGGACCGATTATGGTTGGACCGTCAAGCTCACACACGGCTGGAGCAGTACGTCTGGGGTTAATGGCCAGAAAAATATTGGGTGAAGCACCCGTTGGCGGAACGATTCGACTACATGGCTCGTTTGCAAAAACAGGCAAGGGGCATGGGACAAACTTAGCGTTGATCGCTGGTCTTTTAGGGATGAGACCAGATGATGAGCGAATTCCAGCAGCGGATAAAATGGCCAAGGAACAAGGTCTTAATTATATGTTTGTAAGTGCTGATCTGGGAGATTTCCACCCGAACACCGTTCAGTTTGAATTAATTGGCGAGGCCGGAGCCCATGCACAGATTGTTGGGTCCTCGATAGGCGGAGGAACCATTGTGATTCGGGAAATCAATGGTTATAAGGTGGAGGTTAGGGGTCACTATCCCACTCTGGTCATTTTACACCAGGATCTCCCGGGACTGGTGGCTCAGGTGACCCTGCTCTTAGCCAATGCCCAGACTAACATTGCCCGAATGATGGTTTCGCGGGAAAAGAGGGGCGCTCAAGCTTTAATGGTTTTGGAGACCGATGAGTTAGTCGAGGAGGCTGTCCTTGTTTTAATGCGTAGTTTACCAAAAATATATCAGGTATTGGCGATTGAACCGTTGGAGTAAACGGGGGAATGCGCCCATATAGAAGAGGGCGTCTCGACGGTGGAATAGGAGTGAGATAAACATGCGTGCCTACGAAGATTGGGTTATTGAGGCTGAAGCTAGAGGACTGAAGATCAGCGAAGTCGTCTATCAATACGAGATGGAAAGCTCACAACAATCTGAGCAAGTCCTGTTCCAACGCATGCTTAACAACTTAGAGGTCATGCGAGAATCCGTCGCAAGCGGTCTAAGTGGTGAACGTCGATCTATATCAGGTTTGGTAGGAGGCGATGCAGCGAAAGTAGAGGCCAGGCGAAAAACAGGAGAAAGCTTGCTTGGAGAACCTATAAGTGGTGTGATTGCTAGAGCCCTTGCAGTGGCGGAAGTGAATGCTTGTATGGGAAAAATCGTTGCGGCACCGACTGCGGGTTCCTGCGGGGTGATTCCGGCTGTTCTATTAACCGTTGAGGAGATTCTCAAAGTCTCTGATCAGGAACTCATACTCGCTCTTTTCACCTCAGCTGGATTAGGGATGATCATTTCGGAACGTGCGAACGTTTCTGGAGCGGAGGGCGGTTGTCAGGCGGAAATAGGGTCTGCAACTGCTATGGCAGCGGCTGCGGCAGTAGAATTAGCGGGAGGTACACCCCGACAAACAGCAGACGCCGCTGCGATTGCCCTAAAATCTATGCTTGGTTTAGTTTGCGACCCTGTGGCAGGCCTCGTAGAGGTTCCCTGCGTCAAGCGTAATGCAACGGGGGCAACCATTGCCATGGCTGCAGCAGAAATGGCACTCTCGGGTGTAAAGAGCGCCATTCCGATTGACGAAGTCATTGATGCTATGGGCGACATCGGCAATCAAATGCCCTGTGCCTTGAAGGAAACGGCACAGGGAGGTCTTGCTGTGACGCCAACCGGACGACGAATTCAGGCTGATTTTCTATGATGGATACTCAGAGACAAATCGTCTTGAATAATTTACAGCGAGCACTTTTGGCTGAAGAAAAACAGGGCTTCACAAACACTGGAGTGATGGGCGGATTTAATACCTTTTTGAGAGGTATTCTCCCTCGGCTAAAACAGCTATTTCCAGTCCATGATATGGATTTGCTGAGTGAATTGGCACGCCAATATCCCACCTGGAGCCCATTGAGACGAAGAGAAGCGTTTGCAGAACTTCGGAGCTTTATGCAAGAAATTACGCTGGATGCGCAAGGGGATCCAGTGCAAAACGAGTTTCTAAGTGCTAAGATGCGAGAAATACCGGCGAAACATCTAATGCCAGAAAAAGAAGAAACACAACAAATACAACAAGATAAAAAACGCTCACCTAAAGTTGATTCTGCGAGCGTACTAAAAAGTCAAGAAATCCCTCTGGAAAAGGCGTTGAAGGGGTCAAACACGCATTTACAAGCAAAGTCTCTACAATACCTAAAAGGCGTTGGGCCAGAAAGAGTTAAGCAACTTGAAAAGCTTGGAATCCATAATGTGCTAGATTTGCTGCAACATTTTCCTCGTCGTTATGAAGATCGCCATAAGCAAATGATTGCGGAGTTGCAAGAGGGTGAGACGGCAACGATTGAGGGAGAGGTGGTAGCGGCAAATATAACCAATGGCAAGGTAAAAGTGATTAAGTTGAGTATTGAACAAGAAGGGCGCTTGTTCCAGGCAACCTGGTTTAACCAAGTACATATTCTCAAACAATATCCAGTTGGAACACAAGTAGTTATCACTGGAAAGGTTCGCTGGAAACAACAGGTGCCCGAAGTGATGGCCACAGATATTGAAAAGGTTACCGTGAGTGACCTTAAGACGGGCTATGACCTGGGTTCTCAAACAATTTTACCGGTGTACTCAGAAACCGCCCGTTTATCCTCCAAAGTGATACGGACCTTGATTCAAAGTGTCTTAGATCAAGTGGACTCAGGTTTTTCAGAGATACTACCCCAAGAAGACTTGCAGGAATGGATGGAAAGGTCGCGCGCTCATCGAGAAATTCATTTTCCAGAGAATTATACAAGCTTGGAACAAGCGAGGCAGCGTCTTGTTTGGGAAGAGATCCTATTTTTGCAATTAGCGGTTGCAAGATTACGCCAAGGCATTGAACGACTAGGAAGTCCCTCCTTATTGGGAGGCGCAGAACAGATCGAGAGTTTTTACAATTTGTTGCCGTTTCATCTTACAGCAGCTCAAGAAAGAGTGATACAAGAGATATTACAGGACCTGACTAGAACCCAAGGCATGGCACGTTTGGTTCAAGGGGACGTTGGTTCCGGCAAAACGGCAGTGGCTATGGTGGCACTTCTGCGCGCGGTGGGATCAGGGTACCAAGGGGCCATGATGGCTCCAACAGAAATTTTAGCGGTACAGCACTTTCAATCACTTGAGAAAATGTTCACCCCTCTGGGGGTTTCTGTTGTATGTCTACTAGGCAGCCAGAGCAAAAGTGTGCGGGAAGAAATCTTGGCAAAGATTTCAAATGGTGAGGCACAAGTCGTTGTAGGGACCCATGCGCTTATACAAGAAACTGTGGTTTTTAAAGCGTTAGGCCTTGCCGTCACGGATGAACAGCATCGATTTGGTGTACGGCAACGATCGCTTCTTCAAAGTAAAGGAGAAAGTCCTCACGTATTAGTTCTTACCGCGACGCCCATTCCACGAACCCTAGCCCTGACCCTCTACGGTGATTTGCAACTATCTGTGCTTGATGAGATGCCGGTTGGGCGAAAGCCTATCATAACGCGTAAATTGTCTGAACGTTCCCGCCCTAAAATGGAAAAGTTCATAGAGGATCAAATAAAGCTTGGAAGGCAGATTTATGTTGTTTGCCCTTTGGTGGAGGATTCGGAAACGCTTGATCTCATATCTGCAACGCAGCGTGCTACAGACTTAGAAGTTACGTTCCCGAACCGTCGCGTCGCCCTCCTGCACGGTAGAATGAAGGGCGCGGAAAAAGAAACGATCATGACGTCGTTTCACGCCGGTGAGACGGATATTTTGGTGGCAACGACCGTGGTTGAGGTGGGGGTCAATGTACCTAATGCCACGGTCATGGTGATTGAATCGGCGGAACGGTTCGGTCTCGCTCAATTGCATCAACTGAGAGGAAGGGTTGGCCGAGGTAAAGAACAGTCCTACTGTTTCTTGTCTTCAGGCAGCAGTGATAGTCGTCGCTTAGACATTCTCTGCCAAACGGAGGATGGGTTTAAGATCGCTGAGGAAGATATGCGACTGCGCGGAACTGGCGAAATGTTAGGGACACGACAGCATGGTTTAGCTGAATTACGTCTTGCGGATCTATCCCGAGATGGTCAACTTGTTGAGAAAGCCTACCAGATGGCGCAGAAGGCGCTAAAAAACCCCGAAAAGTATGAGCTGCTATTTCAGGAAGTGCAGAGGATGTTCCCCCCAGAGAAGGTAGGAATACATTAGTCGACAGCGAACTGTTATGACAATCTAACAAAAAAGAAAGCCTAAAGGCTTTCTTCAAAAAGGATATAGTTATTTTGCTAATCCATCGGCAAACCCCGCAAGGATCCCATCCTTCATTAAATACAAGACGGCAATGATGATTGCTGCAATAATGATATTTCTTTTTCTATGATTCATGACCTACCCACCTTAACCTGACTCATTTTATTGCAAATAACGTTCATAGTCTTTACGATCGATTCCAGGGTGTAGACTAATCGCCAAGGCACCAGCAATAATTTTAGCCGATATTTTTATAAGATCATCGATCTCTTTGGGTGTAACCATTAGATTGCCTTGAAACGGGGAAAGCACTTCATCAATAATGTTACTAAATGTTTCAGTTTTTATGCCCTTGTAAAGTTTATATAACTCTGGTTTGGTTACGAACTGTTTAAAAACTCCCTCCACCACATCGTGGGCAATCACAGAGGCATTGACCACTGTGGGCAGGCCGATAGCGATGACTTTACAGCCCACTGTTTCTTCGTTAATGCCAGCCCTTGGATTACCTACGCCTGAACCAGGATGAATGCCAGTATCAGCGAGTTGAATACTTGTCCCAACCCGTTCAAGGGAGCCAGCGGCAAGCGCATCAATGGCAATCACCAAATCTGGCTTGACATGTTCGACGATTCCACGTATTATTTCAGCGGTTTCAATTCCTGTAATCCCTAAAACCCCTGGGGCAAGGGCACTAACTTTGCGCATATTACCTTGTAATTCATCCGGGGTGAGCTGGAAAAGATGGCGTGTCACCATAGTTTTTTCTATGACTTGAGGACCCAAGGCATCGGGTGTGGCATTCCAGTTACCTAATCCAATGATTAAAATGCTAGCGTCATCTTTGAGCTCCATGAGTGCAATTAATTGATCTGCTAGTATGTTGGTAACGTCTTCGTGGATATCATAATCATTGGTTCTGATTTCAGGAGCATCAATGGTAATGTATTGCCCTTTGGGTTTGCTAATCGCTGCGGATCCCTCATCTGTCTCGACGGTAATTGTGGTGACTTTAGCATGTTCAAGGTTTTCAACATTCATTAGGACGCCGGGGATTTCTGCCCCGCTTTCCCCTCGGACGAGCTCTTGCGCTTCAACGGCTAAATCAAGCTGTACATTGTAGTGGGTATAAAGTTCTGATTTTTTCATAGTCTCTACTCCTTTTGTGGCCGTATTTAAAAAGTCACTGGGGTTTATAAAGCCCCAGTGATGAGAGAGGAAAAACGAAAGGAAGCGTTGGATGGGGGAGATGCATTTTATGATTTATAGTATGAATCAATTGTATGAATCATCTAATGCAAAATTAGTATTGGCAAAAACAAAAATGATATACACGGAAAATTAAGGCAGGTTTTTATACATGCTGTGGTATACTTACTAGGATTAGAAGTTTATGATTAAATAATCATACTGTACAGCATAATATGCTCTGCTATAATGTAACATGGAGGATTAATGCGAATTATTGCTGGCGAGATGCGTGGCCGTAAACTAAAGACAGTAGAAGGAATGCAGACACGACCGACCTCAGATAAAGTAAAGGGCGCTATTTTCAATGTTTTAGGGGATAAGGTCTTAGATGCTCACGTACTTGATCTTTTTTCGGGAACCGGAAACTTGGCGTTGGAAGCACTTTCTCGTGGCTCGCAGGATGCGGTTCTGGTCGAAATGAGTGGTGAGGCACATCAGGTGATACGGGAAAATATCGAACAATTGGGCGTTAGCCATAAGGCTAAACTTCTCCAGTTGGATGCTTTTCAATACATAGACAGAGACTTTGATGAAGTTTTTGACCTTATTTTTCTGGATCCGCCTTATCGTGGCGGACTTGTATTAAAGGCTATCTTAAATTTGAAGGAACATGTTTGTTTAGCACCAGACGGCGTTATTATCGCTGAAACAGCTAAGGACGAGGAAATAGATGGCGATTTCTACCCTTTTGAAATTCGAAAAACAGGGCAATATGGTGACACTAAAGTATGGTATTTGCAGAGAATGGATATGTGACGAGAGGGCGGTTATACGTGGAAAACGATATTATGAGTTTAATCAATGAAGTGGAAGAGATTATAGATCATGGAACTAAAATCCCTATGACTGGGAAAGTTTTGGTAGATGACACGGTGATTTTTGAATTACTGGATCGCGTTCGTGCCGCCATGCCTGAAGAGATAACGAATGCCAAATGGGTCTTGAAAGAACGGCAACGAATTATAGATGAAGCACAAGTGGAAGCTCAGAAACTCATGGATGTAGGAAAAACCTACGTCGATAAGATGGCCGTAGAGAATGAAGTCGTTAAGCAGGCTCAGATTTATGGAGAAGACATCGTTCGGAAGGCGCAAGTATTTGCACGCGATGTTAAAGTTGGGTCTGTCCAATATTCTGATGAAATGCTTCAGCATGTTGAACAAAATTTGTACGAAACGCTTCAATCCCTGCGTAAAAACCGTGAGGAATTGAAGGAATTAGCCAAAGAAGACCGTGAAAGAACGAGTAAGCCTGAAAAAGAGAAGGACAAGTAACCGTTGTCTCTTTTAAGCTCACTATAAATTAGACTCCCACTAAAAAGTGGGGGTCTAATCGTGGTTTTTATCTTCTGGCTTGTCGTACTAAGACCAGGATCAATAGAAGTGTCATGATACCCATAAACATAAAGGAACTTGCTTGCCAGGTATTCCAGAATATCACTGAGGTACTTGGAACTTGAATAACAAGGGAGGAAGTGGGTATATCCGCAAACTGGAGGAAGAGTTGGCTTAGTCCCAAGGCGAAAATTCCTTGAAGTGCGCGAGCCACCACGAACGGAGCAAAGCGTAAATCGGTTTCACTGATAAAACCAGCCACTTGAGCGAACACAGAAAAGCCACTCCAACCCATCAGCAGGGTTAGAAGTGCCACTTGATAATTAAGACCCGAAACTACTTTAATTGTGTATTGACAGCCCAAGGTCATCTCAAAAAGACCATTGAAAAAAGCTTGCAGAATAGGCAACGGCATTCCCGTGATCACGATATGGGTAAGGGCCGCTAAAAATGCGGTAATATGCCAGATATTTAACAACCGGAGAATGACAGAAAAAAAGGCCATAAAACCCGCGACCATTAGTACGGTGGTGATACTTTGACTGATAGCATCACTGAGAATTTTCCCTAAAGCACGGCGGTCTTTACCTTGTGCTTCTTTCATCTCTTGCCAAGCACGTTTGAAGGAAGGTAAACGGTTTGAGATGGGAGGAGAAGGCGTAACACGGTAAAAACGAAAGAGGAATCCGACCAACAGATTGGCTAGATAGACAGAACCAGCCAGTATGATGCCCAGTGTCGGTTTACCTAACAGGCCAGAGGCGACGGCACCCAACATAAATCCTGGACTGGGATTGTTGGTAAAGGCTAAGAGTCGTTCGCCTTCTACTCGTGTAATCTCCCCACCTTTACGAAGCCGCGCAGTCAGCACCGCACCCATTGGGAAGCCTGACGTGTAGCCCATAGCCACAACGAACGCTGCTTTTCCGGGAAGGCGAAAAACTGGACGCATAAACGATTCGAGAAGAACCCCAAGGAAATGAACAAATCCCGCGGCCATGAGCAATTCGGAAAGAATAAAGAAGGGCAGCAAAGCCGGCAGGACAAACTTCCACCATAAGGTCAACCCTCCACCTGCAGAACTAAGCACCTCCTGGGGATAGACAAACATGCCGAGGGCCAGGAGACTTAAGGCAAAGACGCGGGCAACGGTGGACATGAGCAGATCACCTTCCTTCATAATTTATATGGAAGAATGCTTGGACTTAGAAGTTAGGTTAAGGGAATAATAGGATTGAAGAATTGCCGAAATCTTCTGAAATCAGGAGAATAACGCCGGAAGGGTTGAAGAAACCAACAATTTTGTGCTACACTTAAAGCGCTTTTCAGCGAAGATTTTATGAGTCATGCCCAAAAATTATTAGAGTAGCCTATAGTAAAGACTAAAGGAGAATAATTTATGAAAATTCTGGTGTTAAATTGTGGAAGTTCATCGCTCAAATATCAGGTGATTGATATGGATACTAAGAACCCGATTGCTAAGGGTTTAGTAGAACGTATTGGTAATCAGGGTGCTGTACTGACGCATTGTACTGCTTTACAAGAAAAAGAGATTGTTAAAACAGAAATTGAAAATCATACGAAAGCGATTGAACTGGTGCTCAAGCAATTGATAGCTCCTGAGACCGGAGCCATTAAAGATTTACAGGAGATTTATGCTGTAGGACATCGTGTTGTTCACGGGGGCGAGAAATTCGCTAAATCCGTCATCATTGATGATTCCATCTTGCAAGAGCTCAAGGACTGTATCGAGCTTGCTCCGCTTCACAATCCACCCAACATTGCAGGTATTCAAGCGTGCCAGAAGATGATGCCTGGGATTCCACAAGTGGCGGTTTTTGATACGGCTTTCCATCAAACGATGAAGCCTTCTAGTTATATCTATGGATTACCGTATGAGTATTATGAGAAATTCGGGATTAGGAAATATGGCTTTCACGGAACATCCCATAAGTATGTCGCTCAGCGTGCAGCCGTTCTTCTCAAAAAACCGATTGAAGAGCTGAAGATCATTAGCTGTCACTTAGGCAACGGTGCGTCCATTGCTGCCATCCAGGGGGGAAAATCTGTTGAAACCTCGATGGGTTTTACGCCTTTAGATGGACTTTTGATGGGAACACGCTCAGGAGCCTTGGATCCAGCAGTTGTTACTTACATCATGTGTCGACAAAACTTTACAGTGGATCAAATGAACGATTTTCTGAATAGTAAATGTGGGGCTTTGGGGGTTTCAGGAATCAGCAGTGACTTTAGAGACATCGAAGTGGCCGCGGAACAAGGAAGTATGCGCGCACAGCTGGCGTTAGATATCTTCGAACATGACGTTAAGCAATTCATTGGTTCTTACGCCGCTATAATGGGCGGGGTGGATGCTCTGATTTTTACAGCAGGGGTCGGCGAAAACTCAATAAGTATGCGGGCATCTGTTTGCAAAGATATGGACTTTTTCGGCATTGATCTTGATTTGGAGAAAAACAAGGTACGGGGCGAAGAAGTGGATGTTTCCAAAACAAACTCACGTTGTAGAGTGCTTGTCATCCCCACAAATGAGGAACTGATGATTGCGGTGGATACGCTTGAATTAACAAAGTAAGGGAATGAAGTAGCGTGCGCCTTCTATAGATCATGTCCTGTAAAGAGTTCTCCTTGACAAAGAAAAATGAGAGAACTATAATAGTGGATGTGTATTGGGGTGGATAATGTGAAAGTAAATGTAGGCTTGATTCGTTACAGGGAAGGTGAAAGCGCTTTTTTCGACTTAACGGAAGAATTTTCTTCCTTAGAGTTGGGAATTGAAGGCCTTTCGTTCCAAACACCGGTGCATGTTCAACTTGAGGTGAACAACACAAGTAAAGCGTTGCTGGTTAAGGGGACTATTCGTACGGAGCTTAAAGCGTCGTGTGGACGCTGTTTGGAGACGTTCGTCTATCCATTAAGTCTTTCTTTTCAGGACCAATGGATTTTCCGAACTCCTGAGACAGAAGATCTGCAAGAAACAGCACTCATTTTAGACAAAGATGAGGTCGATATCAAGGAGCGCATCTTTGAACAAATTGTGTTAGCGTTGCCCATGAAATTCACTTGTTCAGCAGAGTGTCAGGGATTATGTTCAACCTGTGGTGGAAATCGCAATCTGACCCCGTGTCATTGCGGGGAAGACGATATAAACCCTCGATTCGCAGCACTAGGTAATTGGAAACCCAATGACTAATAAATTTTAGAGAACCTAAAGGGGGTGTAATTATGGGTGTTCCGCAACATCGCCAATCAAAATCTAGAGTACGTAAACGTCGGGCTATGTGGAAGCTAACTGCACCAAACCACATCGAATGCCCCCAATGCCATAAACCAAAAATGCCTCATTATATCTGCCCTAGCTGTGGGTATTATAATTCTAAGGTAGTTATTGCAGTTGGAGAATAAGGTATAGTACGCAAAAAACAAAGAACTCTTTTAAAAGAGTTCTTTGTTTTTATATTCTGAAGACCGCCTACAAGGGATCAAGTGGATCATTTAGGCTCGTCAGCAATCGACAAGGTTATTTCTTGAAAAGTGTCCCGATATAGCTTATAATTGTGACCAGGTCACAAATGCTATAGGCGATATTAGATATTGGTTGTTCGAATTTAGGACTTCAGACCTCGACGTCTTGTACAATAGCCGTCGCCTTCAAGTAGGATAAGAAATGGTGATATAAATGGACCATTATAGTAAAGAAGAACGCCGTAAGGTCTTAGGGGAAGAGCTCGCCCAGCATCCATTCTTTACCGATGATGAGCTTGCACAAAGATTTAAGGTGAGCGTCTCAACGATTCGGTTAGATCGTGGTGCTTTAGGGATTCCTGAACTACGGGAACGGACCCGGGCCGTAGCACAAGAAGCGTATTCTACGTTAAAGTCGCTAGATGACCAGGAATTAATCGGGGAACTACGAGAACTTGTGATTGGCGAGAGAGCTAGCTCAGAATTAATGATTAAGGAGACCATGGTTTTGGCAAAGGCAAGAGTCGCTCGTGGACATTATTTATTTGCTCAAGCAAATTCTCTAGCGATTGCCTTAGTTGATGCACCGATGGCTTTGACGGGAAGTGTCGAGTTGAAATTCATGCGGCCAGTTCAGTTAGGCGAAGTTGTGGTGGCGGTGGGGAAAGTGCTAAAAAGAAAGAAAGATAAATATTGGGTTAAAGTCTCTGTACGTGTGGGTACGGAGGAAGTGCTTCGAGGGAATTGGGTACTTTTTGCCATAGATCGTTGAGATGTACGGGAAACGGAGATGGAATAGATGAGGATTTCTGTGGATGCCATGGGCGGGGATTATGCTCCGGAGGAAATAATAAAAGGGACGCTGATGGCCGCGAAAACATGGCCTGATCTGCAGCTTATCTTGGTAGGCAAACAAGCGCAGATTCTACCCTTTTTGATAGACTCAAAACCTCCTAATATATCACTGGTTGAAGCGTCTGAGGAGATAGGGATGGACGAGCATCCGGCGAATGCTGTTCGGAAGAAGAAGGATGCCTCGATTGTGGTTGCCACCAGGTTGGTTAAGCTGGGTGAGGCTGATGCCGTCGTGAGTGCAGGTAGCACCGGTGCCCAGATGGCTGCTGCACTCTTGGGCCTAGGGCGTATTAAGGGAATTGAACGACCAGCCATTGCAACGATCCTGCCAACTGCCGAAGGCGGAAAACTAATTCTCGATGTCGGCGCCAACCTGGACGCGTCACCAGAGCAACTTTGTCAATATGCACTGATGGGCAACATCTATGCGGAAAAGATCTTAGGAATTCCCAATCCACGCGTGGGGTTACTAAATATAGGCAGCGAAGAAGGTAAAGGAAACGAACTCACTCAGAAGACGTATACGTTGCTTAAAGGTGCGCAGCTCAATTTTATTGGGAATATAGAGGGCAGGGATGTACCCTATGGGCGTGCGGATGTGGTCGTTTGTGAAGGTTTTGTCGGGAATGTTTTGCTTAAAACATGTGAAGGCTTGGCAGGTGTATTGTTTGAGCTTATTAAAGAGAAAATTACCTCAAACCTCGTGCGCAAGCTAGGTGCGCTGGCAGTGAAACCGGGTTTAAAAGAGATCGCCCAGATGATGGACTACGCGGAATATGGTGGAGCTCCTTTACTGGGTGTTAACGGAATAAGTATTATCTGCCACGGAAGTTCTAAAACAAAGGCCATCTTTAATGCCATCCGGGTGGCCCGAGAATGTGTGAACGTTCGTTTAATTGAACAGATTAGACAAGATCTCCCTAAGTAAAGTACTATGCCTACTAAAGAGAAAAGGGGACAGGAGACTATGTTTAGTGTTGGAATTGTGGGGACAGGGTCATACGTTCCTGAAAATGTTACGACCAATGAGGATATAGCGAAAATTGTGGATACGAACGATGAATGGATTACATCGCGTACCGGGATCAAGGAACGCCATTTTGCTCCGCAGGATATGCCTGTTTCAGAATTGTGTTATCAAGCTGGGTTGAGGGCTTTGGAGGATGCAAAGGTAGCCCCTGAAGATGTTGATCTCGTCATTGTAGCGACAATCACACCTGACTATGCGTTTCCCGCTACAGCCTGCCTCGTTGCGGATCGGCTAGGAGCTAAGAACGCTGCGGCTTTTGATTTAGAAGCGGGATGTACTGGATTTATCTATGGCGTAGCAACGGCTAGCCAGTTCGTTGCCACGGGAATGTATAAAACGGCACTCGTCATCGGAGGCGAGACGATGAGCAAAATACTGAACTGGGAAGACCGTTCAACGTGCATTCTGTTTGGTGATGGCGCAGGGGCGGCAGTTTTACAAGCGGTTGCAGAGGACTCTGGTTTCTTAAGTTTCGAATTAGGTTCAGACGGCTCGGGAGGGAAATTACTCAGTCAACCAGCCGGAGGTTCGAGGAACCCGACCAGTTTGGAAACGGTTGAGAAGAGGTTGCACACGGTTCACATGGCCGGCAACGAAGTTTATAAATTCGCAGTTCGCATTATGGGGGAGGTCGCGGTAAAAGCCCTTGAGAAGGCTAGCTTAACGCAAGAGGATGTGGATATCCTGATCCCCCATCAAGCCAATATGCGCATTGTTGACGCGGCTGTTAAGCGCCTAGGAATTTCCTCGGATAAAGTTATTATAAATTTAAATAAGTATGGTAATATGTCTGCAGCTTCTATTCCTGTGGCCTTAGATGAGTGTTCAAAAGAAGGACGCATAAAAGAAGGAGATACCATCCTTATGGTTGGATTTGGTACAGGCCTGACTTGGGGAGCTTGTGTATTGAGATGGACGAAAGCAGGGTTGAAAGTATGATTAATACAAAGATTAAAACGCGGATTTGTGACCTAATCGGGATAGAATACCCCATTTTCCAAGGCGGTATGGCTTGGGTTGCAACGGGAGAATTAGCCGCTGCTGTTTCAGAAAGTGGTGGATTAGGTATTATTGGTTCTGGACAAGCCCCTGCGGACTGGTTGCGTCAGGAAATCAAAAAAGTTAAAGCGATCACGAAGAAGCCTTATGGCGTGAATGTCATGCTTATGTCCCCGTTCGTGGATGATGTTATGCAGGTAATTTTAGAAGAGCGTGTCCCGGTGATTACAACAGGCGCAGGGAATCCCGGAAAATACGTGCCCATGCTTAAAGACGTGGGGACGAAAGTGATTCCCGTGGTAGCCTCTGTCGCGTTGGCTAAACGCCTAGAGAAGGCAGGGGTTGATGCGCTGATTGCGGAAGGGATGGAGTCGGGGGGACATATTGGCGAAATTGGAACCTTCCCTCTCGTTCCCCAGGTGGCCGACGCGGTGAAAATTCCGGTCATTGCAGCAGGCGGCATTATGGAGGGCCGAGGCTTAGTAGCGGCTTTAGCCCTAGGCGCTGAAGGGGTGCAAATGGGGACGCGTTTTATGTGTGCAGAAGAATGCACTATCTCGCCCTTTATAAAAAATAAAATTATAAAAGCCAGGGACCGTGCTACGGTTATTTCAGGTCGCTCAACAGGTCATCCTGTTCGATGTTTGGAAAATCGCTTTACCCGTGATATTGATCAATATGAACGAGACGGCATGGCGCCTGATGCGATTGCAGAATTAGGCGTCGGACGATTGCGGTCAGCCATGGTAGATGGAGATATTGAAAACGGTTCAATCATGGCGGGTCAAATTGCTGGTGCCGTTAATCGCATTGAACCTGTAGCGGATATTATTCAGGACATTATGCAATCTGCACAACGAGAATTTGAGCGACTTGCAGCAAGGTTTGGGGAGAGGAGGTAATCGTCATTTGGGTAAACTAGCCTTTATTTTTCCAGGACAAGGATCTCAGTATGTCGGTATGGGAAATGAATTATTTCATACCCCTAGCGGTGGGAGAGCACAGCAGACGGCTCGCGAGATTCTAGGTAGTCAGTTTATCAATTTATTGTCAGAGGGACCCGCAGAAGAACTTCAACAGACGGCTTGGACTCAACCGGCAATATTACTGGTCAGTGTTGCAGCTTGGCAGCTTCTTTCTGAGGCGGGAATTGAACCGGATTATGCCGCTGGGCACAGCCTGGGCGAATATTCCGCGCATGTAGCGGCTGGTAGTCTGGATTTGGCGGAGGCACTACGTGTGGTGAGAAGACGTGGAGAGCTCATGCAAGCAGCCGTTCCGACCGGAGGGGGAATGGCTGCCATATTGGGTCTAGCCGCTGATCAGGTAGAAGAGGCTTGCCGTCGAGCAGCAGATCATGGCATGGTCGCACCCGCCAATTACAATTGTCCAGGACAGGTGGTTATTTCTGGAGAAGCCTCGGCGGTCAACTATGCTATAGAGATCGCGAAGGAACTCGGGGCTAAACGTGCGATACCGCTCATTGTGAGCGGGCCCTTCCACTCTCGTCTCATGGAGAAAGTAGGGACTGAATTGCAACCAGTTTTAGAGGGCGTTTCATGGAAGACTCCACGTTGCCCAGTGATTGCAAATATTGACGCGGCTGAGGTTATCTCAGCGGAACGTACGGTGAGCACGTTGGTGCAGCAAGTGAGTGGTGCCGTTCGTTGGGAGCAATCTGTGCGTCATCTTGTGGAATTAGGGGTCGATACCTTTGTAGAGTGCGGTCCTGGTAAAGTTCTGACTGGTTTGGTGAAAAAAATAGCCCCAGGTGCTAATCTCTTACGAGTAGAAGATAAGGCTTCTTTAGAAAAGTCACTTGCATATTTGAAGGAGAGTCGTTAAAATGATGCTGAATGATAGCGTTGCCATAGTTACTGGAAGCGGTCGTGGGATTGGACGCGCCATTGCCCTAGAGTTGGCAGGAGCTGGTGTGAAAGTGATTGTCAATTACGCAGGACGTGTCGATAAAGCAGAGGAAACCGTTGAATTGATCCGTGCGGCTGGCGGAGAAGGCCTTGCAGTCCAAGCGGATGTCAGTCAAGCCGCTGATGTTGACCGTCTAATAAAAACCACCTTAGAGCATTTTGGCAAGATTAACATTCTGGTCAATAATGCTGGGATCACGCGAGATTCGTTGCTACTCCGCATGAAAGAAGCGGATTGGGATGCGGTCTTGGCGACGAATCTCAAAGGCGTTTTCCTCTGCACTAAAGCGGTCAGTAAAGGGATGCTTAAACAACGATCAGGCGTCATCGTTAATATTTCATCGGTCGTGGGTCTATCGGGTAATGCAGGACAAGCCAATTATGCGGCAGCTAAAGCTGGGATCATTGGATTCTCTAAATCCATCGCCAAGGAATTCGCTTCGCGTGGAATTCGGGTCAATGCAGTCGCTCCAGGGTATATTTCTACCGATATGACGGAAACATTAGCAGAAGGGACGCAAACAGACATCTTGCGGGCAATCCCCCTAGGGCGTCTGGGAAAGCCAGAGGACGTGGCTAAAGTGGTTAGATTCCTTGTGTCCCCCGAAGCATCTTATATAACAGGACAGACGTTGTGTGTCGATGGGGGTATGGAAATATAGCAGGGACCTTACCCTATGGATTTCTGCGAAAGGAGGTGAAGAAGCAGCATGGAAGTTTTTGAGAAAGTAAAAGCCATCGTCGTCGAACAACTTGGAGTTGATGGAGTAGAGGTAACCGAGAAGACCTCCTTTGAAGAGCTAAATGCGGATTCTTTGGATATCGTAGAACTAATTATGGCGCTAGAAGAGGCATTCGACTTGGATATTCCGGATGAGCAAGCCGAAAAAATTCGGACAGTCGGGGATGCAGTCAACTACATTAAGGAAAACAAGTAAACCCATTCAGTTTAAACAGCTGGACTTCTGGGCAAAATTTCACCGGAAGTCCAGCATGGAACTCCTACTTGAAGAAGTATGAGTCTTGAAAGGCGATAACCTAAAAAAGGTCCCGTACTCAGTTGCGGGACTTTCTTTTAAGAAATATTCTTTCTCCTGCTAAAGGATCCATGCGTAGGTTTACAAGAGCACTTAGAGGTAGATAGGAGGAACATCTGTGAAAATACCCGAGCTTCGTATTGCTGATTTAGTGGCCAGAATCCCTATTATTCAAGGAGGAATGGCCGTTAAGATATCTATGGCCCCCCTTGCAGCAGCAGTTGCTGAGGAAGGAGGAATTGGAACCATTGCAGGCAGTGGTCTGTCTGTGGAGGAACTAAGAGAGGAAATTCGCGAAGCGCGACGACTTACCAAAGGAATTATTGCGGTAAACGTGATGTTTGCGGTCAGCGAATTTGCTCAGTTGGTTCATGCGGCGTTTGATGAAAAGATTGATCTTTTAGTTTCTGGCGCTGGTTTTTCGAGGGACATGTTCACTTGGGGTAAAGAAAAGGGTATTCCGATCGTGCCAATTGTTTCATCGGCTAAACTCGCGAAATTATCTCAAAAGCTTGGGGCGGCAGCCGTAGTTGTGGAAGGGTTAGAAGCTGGCGGTCATTTAGGGACGGATCGTTCCATACACGAAATCTTACCCGAGGTCATTGCAGCGGTCAATATTCCTGTCATAGGCGCAGGCGGTTTCGTCAATGGAGCAGATGTCGCGAGGACCCTGAAACTTGGCGCAAATGGCGTGCAAATGGGAACGAGGTTTGCACTTAGCAAAGAGAGCAGTGCAGCGGATGCTTGGAAAAAAGCCATGTTAAAGGCGACTCAAGAGGACATCGTCATCGTTCACAGCCCGGTGGGGTTACCGGGGCGGGGCATTAGGAATCCTTTCACGCAGTCGCTCGATGAAAAAGCCGATTTCAGGCCGAAGGCGTGTGACCATTGCCTTAAACGGTGTGAGAGGAACTTTTGCATCATGAGCCGCTTAAACTTGGCGCAACAGGGTGACGTGAAGGATGGCCTTATATTTTCCGGTGCGAATGTGCACAAAGTTAATGATATTTTATCGGTTCATGAAATTTTTAGGGATATTAAAAACGGAATACTTAATTTAAAGGAGGAAGAGCGTTGAAACACCGCGCAGTGATTACGGGAATGGGTGTTGTCTCTCCCGTCGGAAGCCAACTGGATGAATTTTGGAATAATTTAATTGAAGGAAACTCGGGTATAGGCCTATTGACCCGGTTTGATACGACTAATTTACCGACTAAAGTTGCAGGTGAGGTCAAAGATTTCGTACCAACAGATTGGGTTAATAAGAAAGAAAGTCGCCACATGGACCGTTTTGCCCAATTTGCTATGGCGGCCGCTAAAATGGCGTTACAAGATTCTGGACTGGATTTAGAGAAAGTAGACAAAGAACGTGCTGGAGTTGTTATGGGCTGTGGAATTGGTGGCGTGACAACGTTCGAAGAACAAAAAGAGGTGCTCATGGCTAAGGGTAGCAATCGAGTGACCCCGTTTTTTGTGCCCATGTTGATTGGCAACATGGCAGCCGCGCATTTGTCGATCGAGTTTGGCCTACAGGGTTCTAGTATGACGATTGTTACGGCCTGTGCTTCGGCTACCAATGCCATTGGGGAAGCCTTACGGATTATTCAACGCGGTGAAGCAGATGTTGTGTTTTGTGGAGGCACTGAGGCGCCGATTACACATTTAGCCTTCGCAGGTTTTTGTGCCGCAAAGACAATGTCAACTGAAAAAGAACATCCTGAACAAGCCAGCAGACCCTTTGATAAACGACGCAGTGGCTTTGTCATGGGTGAAGGAGCAGGGGTTTTGGTACTAGAATCCTTAGAACACGCAGAGGCTCGTGGTGCCCACATTTATGCTGAACTGGCCGGATATGGAAGCACATCTGACGCCTATCATATTACGACCCCTAGACCCGGCGGAGCCGGTGCGGCACGTGCAATGCGACTTGCCTTAGAGGACGCGGGAGTCAAGCCCGAAAACGTTGACTACATCAATGCCCATGGAACCAGCACAGGGCCCAACGATTCCACTGAAACCACCGCCATTAAGAGTGCGCTTGGCAGTTCTGCGTCGAAGGTAGCGATCAGTTCGACTAAATCAATGACGGGACATTTAATGGGGGCAGCTGGGGCGATCGAAGCGATTATCTGTGCAATGAGTATTCAACGAGGCGCTATCCCGCCAACGACGAACTATGGAGAGCCAGACCCCGAATGTGATCTTGATTATGTCCCAAATATAGCGCGCAAACAGGTCGTGAATGTGGCAATGTCTAATTCCTTAGGGTTTGGTGGGCATAATGCGACCATCGTATTAAGGAAATTTGTCTAAGGTAAGGAGATCTTAATAAATGGTCGAAAAGTTGACTTCGTTGAAACGAGAAACAGGTCTTAAACTAGCCAAGCGATTGGGCTTGCAGACCCCACCCAATCGGCTGTTTAGCATGGCTTTGACGCACCCTTCTTATGTTTTCGAAAATCCGCAGTTCGGTAAAGAAAATAACCAACGTCTTGAGTTTTTGGGCGATGCGATTTTGGACTTTGTTATTGCGGAGTATTTATATTTAAGTTATCCCGATCGTCCAGAAGGTGAGCTCACAAAAATGCGAGCTGCAGTCGTCAATGAAACAACTCTCGCCCACAAAGCACATGACATTAAGCTGGGACAAGAGCTTTTATTAGGCAAAGGGGAGCAGGTATCCGGAGGCCGGGAGAGGTCCTCCATCTTAGCGGATGCTTGGGAAGCAGTCATTGGAGCGATTTACTTGCAATATGGCCTGGATGAAGCTCGCCGGGTTATTCTGGAGATGCTCAAACCGTCCATCAACGAAGTCGCTGAAGGGAACTACGGGGACTATAAAACTGTGTTACAGGAAAAGGCACAACGGGAAGAGAAGGAAATAAGCTATCAGATCTTAATTGAAGAAGGACCTGATCACAATAAATCCTTCACAGCGGGTGTGTTTCTCCAAGGAACGTTAACGGGGCAAGGTGTGGGACGTACGAAAAAAGAAGCGGAGCAACATGCTGCTAAGCAGGTGTTGGAACACTGGGAGAGTGAGGATGATGGCTAAACCTGAGAATTTCCCAGTGTTCTTGAAGGGAATTCATATTCAGGGATTTAAGTCATTCGCTGATCGTGTCAAGTTAGAGTTAGGCCATGGATTAAGCGTCATTGTGGGTCCCAATGGAAGTGGCAAAAGCAATGTCGCCGATGCAGTTCGTTGGGTTCTGGGGGAACAAAGTGCTAAGAGCCTCAGAGGGGTTAAAATGGAAGACGTGATTTTTTCTGGGAGCACGCAGCGTCGCCCTGTCGGCATGGCTGAAGTCTCTCTTATTTTTGATAATACAACGGGTATTTTCCCGTTGGATTTTCGAGAAATCACGATTACTCGACGAGTCTATCGTGATGGCGATGGGCAATATTTGATTAATAATGCCTCCTGCCGGCTCAAAGATATTCAGGAACTATTTATGGATACAGGAGCTGGAAAAGAAGGATTCTCGATCATTGGGCAGGGGCGGGTTGAGGAAATCTTAAACCTGAAATCGGAAGAACGTCGTTCACTGATCGAAGAAGCTGCTGGAATTACCAAGTTTCGTTACAGAAAGCGTGAAGCCTTAAAGCGTCTTGATGCAACGATCTTGAATCTCCAACGCCTCGATGATATCGTGCGAGAGATTGAGGGACAACTGACTCCTCTGGCTGCCCAAGCCCAAGTGGCCGAACAAAGCCTTTCCCTCTCTACTGAACAAAGACGCCTAGAAATCCAATTGACGGTTCTAGACATCTCTGAGGGCAAGCAGAAATTGTACATAGCTTCAAAGGATTCAGAAACTCTGCAAGCCAGTTTAATAGAGGCTCAAGCAGTATTGGGCGTTCAAGAAAGTAAAAATTTGGAAGAGAAGGTTCTCTTGAAGAAAATAGAGGAAGACTTACAAAGACTTCAGGGAGTGGGTTTTCAGGCAGAGCAAGCCAGCGATGCTTTAAAACATGAATTAAGTATTCGCAGTGAGCGTTTCAAGTACCTAGAGGAACAAATTACAAGGTTAATCGAGGAAATCCAAGTTGATGAGGAAAAAATTAAACGTTTGAAAGAACGGATCGATACCCTTCGCACCAAGCAAGGGGTTTTAAAGGTTACCGTTGAAGAATCACAGCGCAAGGTCTCGGACCAAGAACAGACGCTAAACGTTGTTCGAGACAGTCGTCTAGCAGAAGATATTGACCGAATTAAAGCTGACCTTTTTCAGGCCTTGTCCGACCAAGCTCATTCTGCCAATGAATTGACCGGCGCTCAGCACACTCTGAAATCCCTGGAACAACTTGTTCTTCAGATAGGTCAAGAGCAAGCGATCAAAGCAACAGAGCGTCAAGCCTTAAACCAAACTCGTCAAGATCAGGAAAAGGAACTGCGGCAAATAGAACAACAAGCTCAAGTTAGAACGGGAGAAATGTTAGGGCTCAGGACAGAACGTGATCAGCTAAAAGGACTACAACAAGAGAAAAACAGTGAGTTTCAGAGGCATAAAACCCACACTGACCAATCAAGAGCCCGCAGAAATGCGCTGCAATCGTTAGAAGACTCCTTGGAAGGTTATCAACGCGGGGTGCGCGAGGTCATGCTGGCCAAGAAAAAGGGGATTAAGGATTGTCTTGGACTTTGTGGGACCGTCGCTGATCTGATTACGGTGCAGGAGAAATATGAACTGGCCTTGGAAACGGCGCTTGGAGCTGGCTTACAAAATGTTGTAGCAGAGCATGAAAAGGCGGCGAAAATTGCCATTGCTTATTTAAAGTCCCATCAATTCGGACGAGTCACCTTCCTGCCACTTGATATTATACAGGGGCACCGGATGTCTGTGAGCACTGCAGTAGAACGAGATCCCGGATATATTGGGATTGCTGTCGATCTGGTTACTTATGATCTGTTATACAAGCCAGCGCTGGAGTTTCTTCTCGGGCGTATTGTTGTTGTCACGGATATGAATGCCGCGACTCGAATTGCCAAAGCATCTGGGTATAGGCTGCGTATTGTCACTTTAGAAGGGGACCAAGTTCATCCGGGAGGGTCCCTGAGTGGAGGCAGTATTCAGCGCAAAGGTGGAAATTTACTCGCACGTTCCCGCGAAATTGACGCCTTGAGTGTGGCGTTGATACGGCTAGAGAAAGAGCTGGTCAAGGAAGAACGAGAATACGCCAAGATTGATCTTCGCTTGCGGGAAATTCAGGTGGCCATGGAGAATTTAAGCCTTAAGCAACGGGAAGACAAAGAGCATCAGGTTATGCTTGGGGCGTTACACGAGAATGGTTTAAGCCAGGTAAGGCGGCTTGAGCGTGATTTATTAGGGTTAGATCATCGGAACCAGGAAAACGTCGCCCAAAAAGATGAACTTTGCCTTCGTTTAAAAAGCTTGACAGAACGCGCGAAAATAGCGGAAATATTATCGGTTGATTTGCGTGAATCGTTGAATCAACGGGAGCAAGCAGCTAAAGCGGCAATTGGTGAGATAGAAGAGTATGGGGAGCAACTCACCCAGGAGAAAATCCGCCTAGCCAAGTGGGAGCAAGAATTAACTCAGGGCACTGAGCAATTGGGACACGAACAAACGAACTATCGTGAAAATAACTCAAACCTTCAACTCAAAAAACAGAATCAGTTGGGTCTTCAAGAAAACTGCCAGGTGATTGAAAAGGAGCAGGGGACGTTAGACCAGCAATTGAAGCAACACACACTTGACCAAGAGGAACAGCAATACGCCTTAATGCAACGAAGACAAGAGCGAGAGGGTTTATCAGCACATACGCTCGAACTGGAGCAGGAGATAAAGACTAAGCGTCAGTTGGAACATGCGCTGGAACAACGCCTCCATGCCAATGAGCTGCGCGTGGTTCGCTACGATACCGAGAGTCAAGCCGGGGAAACTCGTCTAGTTGAGGAGTTTTCTCTCAGCTGGGAAGAGGCTATACCTTATCAGACTGAAGAAGAAAGGGTGGTCCTGTGGCCAAGGGTGAAAGCGCTTAAACAACAAATTGACGCTTTAGGCCCAATCAACCAAGCCGCTATAGAAGAATATCCGAAAATGCTAGCCAGGAAGGTTTTTATGTCAGCTCAGCAGGATGATCTCGTCGAAGCGAATCAGATCTTGCGCCAAGTGATTTCCGAACTGGATCAGACTATGAGTGAACGGTTTATACAAAGTTTTCATGCTGTTAATACGGCGTTTCAGGAAGTTTTCAAGGAACTCTTTGTTGGAGGAAACGCTGAGCTTCAGTTAGTAGACCCGGAAAATGTGTTAGAAACAGGGGTTGAGATTATTGCTCAACCGCCCGGTAAAAAAGCACAGCTCCTTTCCCTCTTATCGGGAGGAGAACGGGCGTTAACGGCCATAGCCATCTTGTTTGCACTCTTGCGGGTTAAACCGAGTCCGTTTTGTATCTTGGA
>Ga0075525_10000193_pt1 | contig 23420 bp, 26 predicted proteins | sample NGEPertwo_FD_74795 | JGI IMG/M metagenome (GOLD analysis project Ga0075525, IMG submission 74795) | Arctic peat soil microbial communities from the Barrow Environmental Observatory site, Barrow, Alaska, USA - NGEE Permafrost154B-two | ecosystem: Environmental > Terrestrial > Soil > Wetlands >...
CCCAACGCGGGCGCCTCGCGGAACGCCTGAACCAAGCTCATGCTCGACATTGGATGGTCGGAACTTTTGGTGGTCGCTGTGGTGGCCATCGTCGTGGTGGGTCCCAAGGACCTGCCCAAGCTGATGCGCAGCTTCGGCTTTTATGCCGGCAAGCTCAGGCGTGCGGCAGCCGACTTCCAGCGCCAATTCGACGAGGCCATGGCCGTGAGCGAGGCCGAGGAGGTGCGCAAGAATATCGAGAGCATCAGGTCCAGCATGGGCACGGTCGACCTGAAGGCGCCCATCGACACCCCGGTGATGAGGCCGACGCCCGCACCCGCGGCGATCGAGCGGGCCATCGTGCCGCCGCCTAAGCCAAAGGCTAAGTCCATGGCGAAAACGAAGCCCGCCGCCAAGCCCAAGACTGCGTCTAAGCCCAAGACTGTGTCCAAGCCCAAGACTGCGCCCAAGCGTAAGACCGCCCACAAAGCCGCGTCCACGCCCAAATCTGCGTCCACGCGCATGCGCCGCACAGCCAAAGCGGGGCCGAAGCCGTGACCCACGAGGACATCGACGCGACCAAGGCCCCGCTGATGGAGCACCTGATCGAGCTCAGGCGCCGGCTGATGTGGGCGCTGGGCGCGATCTTCGCCGCCTTCGTGGTGTGCTTCTGGTTCGCCAAGCCGATCTACAATCTTCTGCTGTGGCCGTACCGGGTCGCCGCCGGCGTCGATGTGCCCATCGAGCTGATCTATACCGCGCCGCAGGAATTCTTCTTCACCCAGGTGAAGCTCGCGCTGTTTGGCGCCATCTTCATCGCCTTCCCGGTGATCGCCTCGCAGCTCTATATGTTCGTGGCGCCGGGACTTTACCGCAAGGAGCGCAAGGCGTTCCTGCCGTTCCTCATCGCCACGCCAATCCTGTTTTTGCTTGGCGGCGCGCTCGTCTATTTCGTCGCCATGCCGCTCGCCATGACGTTCTTTTTGTCGATGCAGGAGACCGGCGGCAGCGGCGTGAAGATTCTCCTCACCGCCAAGGTGAGCGAATATCTGTCGCTGATCATGACGCTGATGCTCGGTTTCGGCATCTGCTTCCAATTGCCGGTGCTGCTGACGCTGCTGGCGCGCGCCGGGATCGTCACCGCGGACGGGCTCAAGCGTTACCGCCGCCACGCCATCGTTGGCGTGTTCCTCGCCGCCGCCATCCTCACCCCGCCCGACCCGATCAGCCAGATCGCGTTGGCGCTGCCGACGCTGCTCCTCTACGAGGTCTCCATCTTCGCGGTCGTCCTGACCGAGAAGAAGCGCGCCGCGGCCGGTTCAGCCACAGACACCGACACAGGCACAGACACCGGCAAGGCCGAATAAGCCTGTTGAAACCTTGCCCCGGGCTACCGCGTTACCTCTCCAGCGTTTCCTGAATTTTCCACGAACATCCAGGATCCAACCCGGGGAGGGACATCCATGAGCTATGCCCGCTTTATCGCCATGGTCGTCACGGCGACGATCGTCATGTTCGGCCTGATGTATCTCAATACCTACGCGCTCGATCACGTGTGGTTCAGTCAGACCCGCGCCTGGATGGCGGTGGTGATGGGAACTGTGATGGCCGTCGTCATGCTCGCCTTCATGCTCAACATGTACAAGAGCAGCCGGACCAATCTCGCGATTCTCGGGGTCAGCATTGTGCTGTTTGGCGGCGCGCTCTTCCTCGTCCGCAGCCAGGAGACGGTGTCGGACGTGTCGTACATGAAGGCGATGATCCCGCATCACTCCATCGCCATCATGACGAGCCGGCGCGCGCATATCCGCGATCCGCGCGTGCGCAAGCTGGCCGACGGCATCATCGAGGCGCAAGTGCGCGAAATTGCCGAGATGGAGAAGCTCATCGCCGATCTCGAGGCCAACCCTGTGCCTGACGACGCGCCCGATTTGCTGCCCTACGACAAGAAAGGGACGGCGGCCCCGTGAGGCCGACAGGCAGTCGCTCCGCTCGCGTCATACCGGGGAAAGCCGGTATCCAGTCGCGCGAAGCGCAAATAAAGCTGGACCCCGGCTTTCGCCGGGGTGACGCAGAACCAGGGGCGGAACTTATCCCCGCACGCCAAACCTGCCGTACACTCCCACCACCTCGTCCGTTAGAGGGGCGCTTTCGCGAGGCGTTGCATGAGCGGGACGGGGTGCGGCGCCCGCGGGTCTTGTCGCAACAAGGCACTCGGGCGGCATCGGAGCTCCCCCCGGGACCACTAGGAGTCCCCGCCAGGAGCTGGCAGTTAGATCCCGGACAGGCAGTCCGGGATTGAAGCGGGGCCCGACGCCGTATGGACGCTGCAAATAGCGTGCGCTACCGCCCTCTGGGCTATTTGAGCGCATGTGGCGCGCCGCGAGGCGCCTGCCGTATCCGGCAACGGATGCGGACACCAAAAGGATTGCGCTTCTCGGCGCGCCATCCCCCTCGGGGGGAAACCCTCATGCCTCGCGGGTCACGCCCGGCGGGAGAGATTGTCATGCCCGCGCAGGCGGGCATCCAGTAACCACCGGCCTTCGTGATGTCGAATTGGCGGGGTTACTGGATCGCCCGGTCAAGCCGGGCGATGACAAGGAGAGGGGGCCGCTCTATACGGGGGCGAAGCCTCAAGCCCTGAGTCGATTGTGAGAGAGAAGTTCGCTAGTGCTCGACGTCAAATGGATACGCGACAACCAAGAGGCCTTCCTCGATGGAATGAGGTATCGCCTGCGAGATCGAGGCCCCGCCGAAGTTCTGAATCAAATCCTGAGCCTGGACGAGCAGCGCCGCGAAACGATTCAGCAATTGCAGGACGTGCAGGCCCGCCGCAACGCCGCCTCCAAGGATATCGGCAAAGCCAAGCAGGCCAAGAACGAGGCCGAAGCCACCCGCCTCATGGACGAGGTCGCAGGGCTCAAAGCGACGATCCAAGCGGGCGAGGAGAAGGAGCGGGACGACGACAAGACGCTGCACGATCTGCTCGCGGGCATTCCCAATATGCCCGCCGACGACGTGCCGGTCGGTCCCGACGAGAGCGCCAATGTCGAGCTGCGCAAAGTAGGTGAGCCTACAAAGTTCGACTTCACGCCGAAGCAGCATTTCGAGATCGGCGAGGCCTTAGGCCTGATGGATTTCGAGACCGCGACGAAATTGTCCGGCTCGCGCTTCGTCGTGTTGAAGGGTGGGTTGGCGCGGCTCGAGCGCGCGCTCGCCGCCTTCATGCTCGACCTGCACACGGATGAGCACGGCTACACCGAAGTGAACCCGCCGCTGCTCGTGCGCGACGACACCATGTTCGGCACCGCGCAACTCCCGAAGTTCGAAGAGGACCAATTTGCCACGGGTAAAGCGATTGGTCGGAGCGAGTGGTATAAGGCCATCGATTGCTCCCTCAACGACAGCCATTGGGAACCAGCTGGAAAGGGCTCCGTTCGCCTCACCGAAGAAGGGCGAAGGATCATGGAAGCCTATTTCGAAGGACAGGGAACTGCGGCTCAAAGGTTTTGGCTCATTCCCACTGCCGAAGTCCCGCTCACCAATCTCGTGCGTGACGACATCACCGACGAGGCCAAGCTTCCCATCCGCGTCACCGCCGGCACGCCGTGTTTCCGTGCCGAAGCGGGTGCCGCGGGCCGCGACACCCGCGGCATGATCCGCCAGCATCAATTCACCAAGGTCGAGCTGGTCTCGATCACCACGCCGGAGCAATCGGCCGCCGAGCATGAGCGCATGACCAAATGCGCCGAGACCGTGCTGCAGAAGCTCGGGCTTCCCTACCGCGTGATCGTGCTGTCGACCGGCGATATGGGTTTCGCCGCCGAGAAGACCTACGACATCGAGGTGTGGCTGCCGGGCCAGGACGCCTATCGCGAGATTTCCTCCTGCTCCAAATGCGGCGACTTCCAAGCCCGCCGCATGAATGCGCGCTATCGTCCCAGGGACTCCAAAGCCACCCAGTTCGTGCATACGTTGAATGGCTCCGGCGTCGCCGTCGGCCGCGCGCTGGTCGCCGTGCTGGAGAACTACCAGGAGGCGGACGGCAGCGTGCGCGTCCCCGCGGCGCTCCAGCCCTATATGGGCGGGCTGACCAAGATCGAGGCTGCCAAGTGACCGCGAACCTGACGACCCCTCACCCTTTCCGCCATGCGACTTGCGAGCGCGATCCGCGCGCGAGATCGCGGCAGAAAGCCCTCTCCCGCAAGGGGAGAGGGAACGCAGTGGGGTCGCAGCGCGCGCCATCCCCTCTCCCCGCGTGGGAGAGGGTGGCTTGGACCTTCAGGTCCAGGCCGGGTGAGGGGGTTCGGGTCTGTGGCGACTCCCTTGGCGTGGGTGCTTGAGATGGCTCGCAAGAAGAAAATGCGCATCCTCCTCACCAACGACGACGGCATCGAAGCGCCCGGTCTCGACGTGCTGGAGAAGATCGCCACCGACCTGACCGACGACGTCTGGGTGGTGGCGCCGGAGACCGACAATTCAGGCGCGGCGCACTCGCTGACCCTGGCCGAGCCGTTGCGCATGCGCGAGATCGGCAAGCGCCGCTATGCGGTCAAGGGCACGCCGACCGATTGCGTCATCATGGGGGTGCGCTTCTTGCTGAAAGACCACCCGCCGGACCTCGTGCTGTCGGGCGTCAATCGCGGCCAGAACCTCGCCGACGACGTGAACTATTCCGGCACCGTGGCCGGCGCCATCGAAGGGACCTTGCTCGGCGTGCCGTCCATCGCCATGAGCCTCGCCATCGGCTCCTACGACCACGGTACGCCGATCTGGGAGACGCCCATGCACCATGGGGCGGACCTATTGCGCAAATTGCTCGACGCCGGCTGGCCGGAGGGCACCGTGCTCAACGTCAACTTCCCCGATTGCCCCCCCGACGCGGTCAAGGGCATGGCGGCGACGGTGCAGGGCTTGCGCGATACGGCCCTGCTGGACGTCGACGACCGGATGGATACCCGCGGCAAGGCCTATTACTGGATCGGCATTCTCAAGCGGCGGGCCAAGCCGCCCAAGGGCACCGACCTGTGGGCGGTGCGCTCCAAGCTCATCTCCGTCACGCCGCTCTGCCTCGACTACACCGACCGGGCGGCCCGTGAGAATTTGGCCGCTGCGCTGAGCGACAACGGCAAGGAGTCCAAATAGTCCTTAGGGCGCCACCAAGAATCGGCTGATACTCTGCCGAAACGCCGCCTTTCGGGGAGGTGGGTGGCCATGGCGAGCGCTCAAGACCAAATCGGCCTCATTATGCAGTTGAGGCGTCGCGGCATTCGCGACCCCAAGGTGCTGCGCGCCATGGAGCGCGTGCCGCGCGAGCTGTTCGTCGACGAGGCCTTTGCCGGCCACGCCTATCAGGACATCGCGCTGCCCATCGAATGCGGCCAGACCATCTCGCAGCCTTTCGTCGTCGCCTTCATGACCGAGAAGCTGGAGCTCGATGCGCGCCACAAGGTGCTCGAGATCGGCACCGGCTCGGGCTACCAGGCCGCGGTGCTGTCTTATCTGTGCCGTCGCGTCTACACCGTGGAGCGCTGGCGTGAGCTGCAAAAGGCGGCCGAGGCTCGTCTGGCCGACCTCCACATCACCAACGTCACCACCATTATCGGCGACGGCTGGCTCGGCTGGCCGCCGCAAGCCCCGTTCGACCGAATCATCGTCACCGCGGCCGCGCTCGATGCGCCGGCGGCGCTACTCGATCAACTTAAAGAGGGGGGCCGCATGATCATCCCCCTCGGCGAGACGCGGGATGCGCAGTCTCTGGTTCAGATCGACAAGACGGAAGAGGGGCTGGTGGAAACCCCGTTGCTGCCTGTGCGTTTCGTGCCACTGGTGCACGGGCGGGTGAAGCGTGGGTAGGTGAGGAGGGCCCTAAGTCATTGTTTGCTGATTCATTTTTAGTCAGTCCCGCCAAGAAGCTTAATGCGTTGTTTACCGCCCGGGCGCTTTACTCGCCGCAACGAGTTTTGCGTGGGGGTCAAGTAGGGATGCGGTTGGCGTTTTCGTCGAGTTGTGGCCGCGGCGCTTATGGCGTGGCAGTGGCCGCCGGGCTGGCGTTCGCCTTGGCGGCGTGCAGCTCCGGCATATCGCGCTTCGACATGCCGTCCTTCAATCTCACCGACAACGATTCGAGCAGCGATGCCGACCCGACCACAACCGCGTCGCTGCCGGTCCCCTCGGAGTCGGTCTACAGCCCCGAGCGCTATCACTTTTACGGCGACCCCAAACAGCCCGGCGGCCAGATTTCACGGTCGAGCCTGCCGCCGCCGCGATCGACGGCCACCACGCCGAGCAACCAGGCTCGCGCCTATAACATGCAACGGACGCCGCAGCCTGCGCTCGCCCAGGCGTCCGGTCCGCGCATCAAGGTCCAAAAGGGTGACACCCTTTCCAGCCTGTCGCAGCGTTATGGCGTGCCCATCGACACCATTCAGAGCGCCAACAATCTCGCCGATGCGCGGCTCCGCGAGGGCCAAGAGCTAGTTCTGCCCGGTGCCGCCGGCGCCAAAGTGGCCGCGGCACAGCCGGCGTCAAAGGCGAAGGCGCCACCGCGGCCGGGCGAGACCACCTACACCGTGGCGGCTGGCGATACGCCCCATGGCATTGCCGAGAAGCTCGGCGTTGACGAACGCGCGATCATCGCCCGCAACGGCGTGCGTCCCGACAATCTCCAAATCGGCCAGAAGCTCATCATCCCGTCCGGATCGGCGGCGCCCTCGCTGGCATCGGCCCAACCGGCTTCGTCCGGCGTGCGCAAGGTCAAGACGACGACGATCGTAGCGCCCGGCGCGTCGTCGCCGGCGCCAGCGAAGACACCGAGCACCGCTGCCGCCGCACCGGATATCACCGGCGATGTGCCCCAGAGGGTCGCGAGCGGCGGTCAGCTTCCCACGCCGGATCCCATGTCGGGCAACAGCTTCCGCTGGCCGGTCAAGGGACGCATCATCTCCGGCTTCGGCACCAAGCCCGACGGCGGCCACAACGACGGCATCAATATCTCGGTACCGCAGGGCACGTCGGTGAAGGCGGCGGAGAACGGTGTCGTTGCCTATGCCGGCAGCGAGCTCAAAGGCTACGGCAACCTCGTGCTGGTGCGGCACGCCAACAATTGGGTGTCGGCCTACGCGAACAACGAGAACCTCCTGGTCAAGCGGGGCGACAAGGTGCGCCGCGGCCAGGTCATCGCCAGGGCCGGCGCCACCGGCTCGGCGAGCAAACCCCAGGTGCATTTCGAGTTGCGCAAAGGCTCGCGGCCCGTCGATCCGACGAAATACATGAGCAACATGGCGGCGAACGCCGACTAGAGCTTCGCGCCGAGACGTCCCGCGAGATCTTGGATGAATTGCCAGGCGACGCGGCCCGAGCGGCTGCCGCGGCCGCGCGCCCATTCGAGCGCCTCGCGGGCAAGCGTCTCATCGGACACTGTGAGCCGGTAGTGCTCGGCATAGCCGCGCACCATGGCGAGGTAGTCGTCCTGGCTGCAATTGTGGAAGCCGATCCATAGGCCGAATCGGTCCGACAGGGAGAGCTTCTCCTCCACCGCCTCGGACGGGTTGATCGCGGTCGAGCGCTCGTTCTCCACCATGTCACGCGGCATCAGGTGCCGCCGGTTGGACGTGGCGTAGAGCAGCACATTGGTAGGCCGGCCCTCGATGCCGCCTTCCAACACGGCCTTCAGCGACTTGTAGGACGTGTCCACCGCCTCGAAAGACAGATCGTCGCAGAACAGGAGGAAGCGGTGCTCCGGCACCGCGCGCAGATGAGCGAGGAGCCGGGGCAGGGCGGCGATATCCTCGCGGTGGATCTCGACCAGCTTGAGGCCGGGAAAGGCTCCGTGAACGGCCTTGACCAGCGAGCTCTTGCCCATGCCCCGCGCGCCCCACAGGAGTGCGTTGTTGGCGGGCAACCCACGGGCGAAGCGCTCGGTGTTGGCGAGCAACGCGTCGCGGTTGCGGTCGATGCCCTTGAGCAGGGGGAGCGGGACCCGATTGACCGCCGCGACCGGCAGAAAGCCCTCGGTCTCGGCCTGAAACACGAAGGCATCAGCCGCCGAAAAGTCGGGTATCCGTGGCCGAACGGGCCCAAGCCGCTCCAGCGCTTGGGCGATCCGTTCGATCAATCCGGAGATCGGTTCCTGAAAGTTCATGCCGGGCCCGTTGCAAAGGCGATCTAGCTCAGTATAGTCGCGCCAATTGTGCCATAGAGCCTCCTTCGCACGCCGAGGGATAAGGCCAAAACTGGCCGAAAGCGGCCACCCTTAAGCCAAGCAGGGGACACGAGCAATGAACGGTTTCGCTTACGCTCAAATGGGCTCGGGCGGTTTTGAGATGCTGAACAGCCTTCTCGTCCCGACCATTCTCATCATCGGAATCATGTATTTCCTGATGATCCGGCCGCAGCAGAAGCGGATGAAGGACCAACGCGAGATGATCGCTGGCATCCGCCGCGGCGACACGGTGGTGAGCTCCGGCGGCATCATCGGCAAGGTCACCAAGGTTGATGAGCATGAGCTTCAGGTCGAGATCGCCGAGGGCGTCAAGATCAAGATCGTGCGCTCGTCGGTCTCCGAGGTGCGTGGCAAAGGGGATGGCGGCGGCGACGACCAGTCCAAGACGCAAGCCCAGTCGTCCCCCAAGACCAAGTCGTCCCCCAAGACCAAGGCGGCGTCCGAGTGAGTCTGACGTGCGCGCTTAAGACGTAAGCCTGATCTGGAGTTTCAAACCCGGTAATGTTGCATTTCCAAAAATGGAAGCTGATCGTGGTGTTCGGCGTCGTGCTTGCCGGCTTTATCTTCGCGATTCCGAATCTGATCCCCGCGTCGGCCCTGCAAGGGCTGCCGAGCTGGGTCCCGCACAAGCAGGTCAATCTCGGCCTCGATCTTCAAGGCGGAGCGCATCTTCTTTATCAGATTGACGAGAAGGAGCTGGTCGACGATTGGCTCGGCACGATTCGCGGCGACGTGCGCGAGACGCTGCGCCAGAACCGTGTCGGCTATACCGACCTCGCGCAGAACGTCGCCGGACGCAGCGTGTCGGTGCGCATTCGCAAGCCCGAAGACATGGACAAGGCCTATAGCGAGCTGAAAAAGCTCGCGGTGCCCATCGGCAACGACGTGTTCGGCGGGTTCTCCGGCACCGACCTCGAAGTTTCAGAGGACGGCGACAAGGTCACGCTTCTGGTCACCGAGGTCGGGTTGACCGACCGCATCAGCTCGGCCATCCAGTCCTCGATCGAGACCATCAGGCGGCGCGTCGATGCCTTCGGCACCACGGAGCCCAGCATTCAGCGCCAGGGCCGCAACCGCATCCTCGTTCAAGTGCCCGGTCTCTCCGATGTGGAGCGCCTCAAGGGCCTCATCGGCGAAACCGGTAAGCTCGAATTCAGGCTCGTCGATCCGGCGGCCAATGCCGCGGAGGTGGCCTCAAGCAACAAGGTGCCGCCCGGCGACGAGCTGGTCTACTCCTCCGATGAACCGCCCGTTCCGTATGTGCTGAAGGATCAGGTCTTGGTAAGCGGCGAGAACCTTGTCGACGCCCAGCCTGGCTTCGACTCGCGCAACGGCGAGCCGGTGGTGACGTTCCGTTTCGACTCGGCGGGCGCCAAGCGCTTCGGCCGGGTTACCCAGGAGAATGTCGGGCTGCCATTCGCCATCGTTCTGGACAACAAGGTGATTTCCGCTCCCGTCATCCGTGAGCCGATCCTCGGCGGCACTGGCCAGATCAGCGGGAGTTTCTCCGTCCAGGAGGCGAACGATCTCTCCGTCCTGCTGCGCTCGGGCGCGCTGCCCGCCAAGCTCACCGTGATCGAGGAGCGCACCGTGGGCGCAAGCCTCGGCGCCGACTCCATTGCGTCCGGCAAGAGCGCCGCAATCGCCGGTCTGCTGCTCGTGGTCGTCTTTATGGTCGTCGCCTATGGGCTGTTCGGCCTGTTCGCCAACATGGCGCTGATCATCAATATCGCGCTCATCTTCGCCGTGCTGTCGCTCATGGGCGCCACCCTGACTCTGCCCGGCATCGCCGGCATCGTGCTCGTGATCGGCATCGCGGTGGACGCCAACGTGCTGATCAACGAGCGCATCCGTGAGGAGATGCGATCGGGCAAGTCGCCCATTGCTGCGGTCGATTCAGGCTATTCGCGCGCTCTGACCACCATCATCGACTCCAACGTCACGACCCTGATCGCGGTGTTGGTGCTGTTCTGGCTGGGCTCGGGCCCGGTGCGCGGGTTCGCCGTGACGCTCACCGTCGGCATCCTTGCCTCCATGTTCACCGCCGTCACCGTGACGCGCATGATGGTCGCCTATTGGCTGCGCTGGGCGCGGCCGAAATCCCTGCCACTCTAGGATCAGCCAGACATGTTTCGTGGCCTCACTCTTATTCCCGCCGACACCAAGATCGACTTCGTCGGCCAGCGTGCCATCACTTGGTTCGTTTCGGCGTTTCTGACGATCGTACCGCTCATCCTCGTCGGCATGATCGGCCTCAACATGGGCATCGACTTCCAGGGCGGCACACTGCTCGAGATTCAGACCAAGGAGAGCCCGGCCAATCTCGCCGACATTCGCGGCAAGATTAGCGGGCTTGGCCTCGGCGAGGTCCAGATCCAGGAATTCGGCGCGCCGAACGCGGTGCTCATCCGCATCGCCTTGCAGCCGACTGAAGCCGAGCAGCAGGTCTCCATTGCCAAGGTAAAGGAGGCGCTCGGCGATACGGTCGAGTATCGCCGCACCGAGATCGTCGGGCCCACCATTTCGTCCGAGCTGATCGCCGGCGGCACGGTCGCCGTGGTCGTCGCCATGCTTGGCATCATGATCTATGTGTGGTTCCGCTTCGAGTGGCAGTTCGCCGTGGCGGCCATCGCTTCGCTCGTCCACGACGTCACCGCCACCATCGGGCTTTACGCCTTGCTCCAGCTCGAGTTCAACGTGTCGAGCATCGCCGCCATCCTCACCATCATCGGCTACTCCCTGAACGACAAGGTCGTCATCTTCGACCGGATCAGGGAGAACTTGCGCAAGTACAAGCGGATGCCGATGGTGCAACTGCTCGATCGCTCCATCAACGAGATGCTGTCGCGGGCCGTGTTGACGCACGTGACGACGTTCCTTGCCATGATGCCCTTTCTGTTTTTCGGCGGCGAGGCGATCTACGGCTTTGCCGTCGCCATGTGCTTCGGCATCGTTATCGGCGCCTACTCGTCGATCTTCGTGGCCTCGCCCATGCAGCTGATCCTCGGCGTGCGGCGCGACGCCTTCAGCGTGAGCTCCGAGTCCGCCAAGGATCAAACCAAGGGCCGGGCGGGGGCTGCCGCCGGCGCATAATGCTTCCGTGAGGTCACGCCTTGGATGAGGCTGGGCAACGAGAGGCGGTGAGACGCATCGCGCGAGCCGCCGACCCGGACCGCACCCTCGCCGCTCTGTTCGCGCCGCGGCAAGTGCGTGACGACCTCTTCGCCCTCTATGCCTTCAATGCGGAGCTGGCCCGCATCGCCGATCAGGTGAGCGAGCCGGGGCTCGGCGACATCCGCCTGCAATGGTGGCGCGAGGCCATCGAGCAGGCGGCCGCGGGCGAGACCAGTGGCCATCCGGTGGCCGATGCCTTCGGGGACGTGCTCGCGCGACGGGGGCTGTCGCGGGAGCGTATCGCCGCGCTCATCGATGCGCGCAGCTTCGACGTTGGCGAGACGGTCATGGCGGACGCGCGCACGATCGACGCCTATCTATTCGACACGACGGGCGGCCTCTTCGCCCTCGCGGGGGAGATCGTGGGTGCTCAAGGTGAGAACCGCGATCTCGTGGCGGAAACCGCGGGCCGCGCCTACGGGCTGGTGCGCGTGATGCGGAGCCTCCCCACGCTCGCCGCCAAGGGCCGCACCTATCTGGCCGAGGATGCGCTTCTCCGTCACGGTACCTCCTCCCAAGAGATCTTCGCCGGCGAGACGAGCGCGGGCCTTGAGGCGCTGCTCGCGGAGATGCGGGACAGCGCGCGCGAGGCGTTGCGCGAGGCGGAGTTCCATCTTTTTGGCGAGGGCTTGACCGGGACCGGCATCGACGAGGCCGGCCGCACGGCCTTCCTGCCGCTCAGCCTGGTCGAGCCCTATCTCGCCGCGTTGGCGAAACTCGGCGATCCGTTGCGGGAGATCGCCACGATCAATCCGCTTTACCGGCTATGGCGCCTTATGACGTCGCGCTAGCAAGTCAACCTAGCTAGGCGCTCGCGCTTATTCGGCCGCGACGGAAGCAGGGGCCGACAGCCAAGAATCGAGATCGGCGAGCGCCCGGGCGGCCATCGCGCGTTTCCGCTCGAACGACTTGCCGCTACGCGGGCCCTTTGAACTCTTGGGGGCGCGTGGCTGGCGTGGCTCGGCGATCGGCGGAAACAGGCCGAAATTCACGTTCATCGGCTGGAAGCTGCGGCCTCCGCCTTCGCCATCGGCGCTCAGATGCCCGCCGGTGATATGGGCCAGCAGCGCGCCGAGCGCGGTGGTCGGCGGCGGCGGCGAGATGCCGGCGCCCGACGCCTCGGCGGCGGCGAAGCGGCCGGCGACGAGCCCGATCGCGGCGGACTCCACATAGCCCTCGACGCCGGTGATCTGTCCGGCGAAGCGCAACCGCGGATCCGCCTTCAGGCGAAGGCTCGCGTCCAGGAGCTTCGGGCTGTTGAGAAAGGTGTTGCGATGCAGCCCGCCGAGGCGCGCGAACTCGGCCCCCGCGAGCCCCGGGATCATCCGGAGCACGCGCGCCTGCTCGCCATGCTTCAGCTTGGTTTGGAAGCCGACCATATTCCACAATGTGCCGAGCGCGTTGTCCTGGCGCAGCTGCACCACGGCGCAAGGCTTTTGCTCTGGCCGGTGTGGATCCGTGAGGCCGACCGGCTTCATCGGGCCATAACGCAACGTCTCGCGGCCACGTTCGGCCATCACCTCGATGGGGAGGCAGCCCTCGAAATAGGGCGTCTTCTCGAAGTCCTTGAACGCGGTCTTTTCGGCGGCGAGCAGCGCGTCGATGAACGCCTCGTATTGGTCCTTGTCGAGGGGACAGTTGATGTAGTCGGCGCCGCTGCCGCTCGGGCCCACCTTGTCGTAGCGCGACTGGCGCCAGCAAATGTCCATGTCGATCGAGTCGAAATGCACGATGGGCGCGATGGCATCGAAGAAGGCGAGCTCGGTCTCGCCGGTGAGCGACTGGATGGCTTGCGCGAGCGCCGGCGAGGTGAGCGGGCCGGTCGCCACGATGACATTTTGCCAGTCGGCGGAGGGCAGGCCGGCGACTTCGCCTCGGCTGATCTCGATCAGAGGGTGCGCGCTCAGCGCCGCCGTCACCTCCGCGGCAAAGCCCTCGCGGTCGACGGCGAGCGCGCCGCCGGCCGGCAGCTTGTGCTTGTCGGCCGCCGCCATGATCAGCGACCCGGCGCGGCGCATCTCCTCGTGCAACAGACCGACGGCATTGGTTTCCCATTCATCGGAGCGGAAGGAGTTTGAGCACACGAGTTCGGCGAGCGCGTCGGTCTGATGCGCCTCGGTTCCCCTGAAGGGGCGCATCTCGTGCAGTTCGACCGCGGCGCCACTTTGCGCGAGTTGCCAGGCCGCCTCGCTGCCCGCAAGGCCGCCGCCGATCACATGAACCCTGTCCGCTATCGTTTCCGACATGGCCGTACCTAGGCCCGCGTGGCCTGAATTTTCAAGTGGAACAGGCTGCTGCGCCAACTGCGGCGCGTTTCGATCAGAAGTCTATTTGTTGGGCAAAAGACTAATCCTTGTTCAGTCTTGAGCCACTTTGGGCTATAGTCGCGCCGGAAGCTGGGTTGACGAGACAAAAAATAGGCTTCCATTCAGTGAGCCGGTGGATTGCCGGTAGATGGCGGCATCCGCCCGCTCTCTTTTTCAAAAAGGGGGGTGAAATGTCCGCGAATACTGCACTTGCAATCAGCGTTGGTGTGCTTGGCGCCATTGCCACGTGGCTATTCCTAGGGCCGCTTGGTGGGGCGCTGGCGATCTGGGCTGCCTTTATCGCCTGGGGATGCTTCTTCCACTGCGGTGGCAGCGAGTCCGGTCTGCAATCGGCCATTCTTGGAAATATCGCCGGCGCCGTCGTTGCCGGTATTACGCTTTGGGTCGCGACCCAGACAGGCATTGGCGACAGCCTTGGCCTGCCGATATGGGCCGGCATCTGCGTCGGCGTCGGCGTTGCGGTGATGGTGCTGCTCGGCAATATCCCGATCTTCTCCGCCATTCCGGCGCAGGTCTATGGCTTCGCCTCCGTGGTGGCGCTGACCCTGCTCGGCAACGGGGCGGGCAATCTGAGTGCGGCGTCCATGGCCAACCCTGTCGTCGTCATCATCCTGTCGATGATCGTCGGCGCCATCTTTGGCTGGGTATCCGAGAAAATCGCCGGCCTGCTGGCGGGCTCCGGTCATGGCGCTCACGCGAAGGCCTAAGGACAAGGCTTTGCACAGCCCCGGGGCCCCCTAGGCCCGGAGCTGGCATTGCCGGTCGACGGCGTGGCCTCTTCCGGGGCCACGCCGTTTATTCTTTCGGGTGAACCTTGGGGCAACCCTGTTTTCGGGAGCCGCTTGCGCGGGCTCACGGACATCGGCAAGGTGCCGCCTTCTTCTTGGTCCCGCGCTTCTACGGAGGAATTGTAGAGCCCATGCCCTCCGTCGCTGTCGTTTGGAAAGGCAATTGCCGTGACCCGCGGATTCGCTACCGCTTGCTGGGCTATCTGCATCGCCTTGCCAGCTTGAGCGACGACTATCTGCGCCAGGGAGAGCGCCCCTTTGCCTTGAGCCTCGTCCGCGACGAGCCGGGCCTACACGCCTTACACCGCGCCAATATCAAGATCGTCGATGAGACGCTCTCGGGCCGAATCCTGATTTCGAGCGACATCGGCGCGCATCCCGAGACGCTGACCGCCCGGGCGCGCGAGGCTGGGCTGATCGTGGTCGAAGGGCAGGGCGCGCCGCTCATTACCCTCGATGAGGTTCGGTTGCGGGGCCTCGATTTCAAGCTGTTCGACCCGCGCGGGCGTTATCCCGACGCCGACCGCATGAGCTTCGTCTTCCTCGAATGTCCTGAGTATCACTTCCTCGACGGCCGGCTCGTCGAGATCGATTCCGACGCCGAAGACGGCACGATCGCGTTGCGTAGCCCGAGCATCCATCTCGGGGCCTATCTGGAGGATTGGACCGACTGCCTGTTCTCGTGGATCAGGTTCTTCGTTGTCGGCGATTTCTGGTGGGAGCGCCGGGAAGAGCTGCAAGGTTACGCCGACTACCGTGGCGTGCTCGAGACATTGCAGACGGAGCGGGGCAGCGCGCATGCCGAGGAGGCGACGTTCGATGCGGTGTTGAACACGTTTTCGCAGCACGCCGAGCACGGCATCGGCGAGGTCCGGAGCCTGGTCAAGGCCGAGAAGGTCTAGGGGCCCCCACGCGCGCATCTATTTCGCCGGCGGCTTGCCGAAGGCCTTGCGGAGTTCGTCCTTCGCTTGCTCAAGCCGGTCGCGGTCTTCTTCGGACAGGTTTTTGCCGGCGCGGTTGATATAGAACACCAGCATGGACATGGCCGAGCGGAACGGGTCCGCCTTGCGGCGTTTGCTCGCTTCGGCCGAGCGCTTCAAGGACGCCGCGATCTCCTTCGGGTCCTCAAGCGTGAACACGCCCTTCTTGAGATCGAGCGCGTGGGAGTGCTCCGTCACGTCATGCGACCAGCGCTTCGCGACCATTCGAGATCCTCCTTGCGGGTGCGCTAGAAGCGACCCTCATCGGGGATGTTGAGCCGCGTGCCGCAAGCCTTGCAAAAGACCGCATCCACCTCGTGGCGCTGGAGTCCGCAATCGGGGCAGGGGAAGCGCACCTTGCGGGGGCGCAGCAGCGTTTGCAGGAGCCGCAAGAACAGGGTCACGCCGAAGATCATAATGACCACGGCGGTGAGACGGCCGAGTTCCCCGTGAAGGGTGATGTCGCCGAAGCCCGTGGTGGTCAGCGCCGTCACGGTGAAATAGAGCGCGTCGACATAGTTGGAGATGTCTGGGTTTCGCCAGTGCTGCGTCTCATAGACGAAGCCCGTCATGATGAAGAGAAACACGCCGAGATTGATCACGGCGGTGATGGTCTCCTCGTTGCGGCGGAAGAAGGAGCTGTCGGCGCGCAGGCGCGCGACGAGCTGATAGGTGTGCAGCAGCCGCAGCGTGCGCAGGATCCGCAGGAAGCCGAACCCTTCCCCAATGATCGGTGCAAGGAAGGACAAGATCGCCACCATATCCGCCCACGTCGCCGGGTGCAGGAATTCGCGCCACGGATGGCGGCTGGCATAAATGCGCGCGCAGAAATCGGCGAGGATGATGACGCCGAAGATCATATCGAGCCATTCGATCCAGGGCTCGCGTGGGACGAACGACGTACCGATGATGAAGAGAATGGTCACAATATCGAAGGCCAGCAGCGCGAAGCGGAAGCGATGCGCCGTATGGCTACGGCCGTTATAGAGCCGGCTCAGGCGCTCGCGAAAAGACCGCGGCGCGGCCTCCGTCTCGTCCGGCTCGTCGGAAGGCGAGGGCGGTGTCTTCTTCGCCGCGCTGGCGGTCTTGGTCTTCGTGGCGTTCATGGGGCTCTAGCGTTTGACGGGGATGCGGGCCTCGATAGTCACCGCAAAGGCTTGATCAAAGGTGAGTGCCGCCGGCCGGCGCCGGAGGAGCATTGCGGCACGCAGCGGCTTCACGATTGTACAGCGCCCAACAGCCGCAAAATCAAGGCGGTGCCGAACCCCCAGGCGCCGTTGACCGAAAGCCCGATCAGGAAGCGCGGCCCCATGGCCTGCATCGGCTCGCCCTTCACGAGCGGCACGACGAAAAAGGCGACGGCCGTAAGTGCCACCGCGCCCACGACGATCCACGCTACCCAATAGCTTGCGCCGCTCAAATGGGCGAGGACCGGCGTCAGCACGAGGCCCCACAGACCGCCCCAGAACGCCTTGGACAGCACCGAGGGGATCCCGAACGGAGGAATGGGGTCGACCGGCCACGCGGGGCGGTCGGGCGGGATGACCCCGGTATGGTTGAACACGGACCACAGCCCCTGATGGAAGATCAGCGTGGCAATGAACCCGGCGGCAAATCCCAGGATCAGCATTTTCAGTGGTGGCATGGCGGTCCCCCCCCTATCCACTATGATGCCTGTTCCGTTGGGGAGCGCAAGGTGAGGGGGACGCCTTCCCATTCCCGCCGCCTTCTGCGCTAGAATGCGCCACAGTCGGCAGAGCCCGGGCCCCGCAGCCCGCAGCGTGTCACATGGCGGCCTCTTTCGGGTGGTGATAGAGACGGTTAGACAGGGTAGCGGGGCGTCGATGGAACGGGCAACGGTCAAAGCAATAAGAAGGCTCGCAATCGGAGCGGTGGTTCTCGCCGCCGGTCTCTTCTTCGTGCCCATCCTCATGATCTTCTACGTGATCACGGGGCTCCTCGACGTCCTGCGCAACAAGCGCCGCGACGCGCTGGTGTTCCAACGCTATTTCCTCGGCAACGGTATACCGACCTGGCTGCTATCGCCGTTCAATCTGCTGGTCGACGTGTTCTGCTATCGCAACAAGGGCGTCTACCAGCTCGAGGATCTGCCACCCGAATGGCGCGCCGAAGTCGATTCCGTTCTCGACGTTTTCCGCAGCCGCAAGGACGAGATCGTCGCCGACGTGGATCGCGCCTTCGGCGAGGGGCGGCGCGGCATGTTTGTCTACACATGGTACGGCACCGAGAAGCCGAACGCGATCGAGGAGTTCAAAAAGGACTTCCGCTATATCAAGACCATCGCCGTGTCGGTGTTTTCCGGTAAGGAATCGACGTCGTTTCACTACGGCCCGCTCCGCCTCACTTTGCGCGTGCTTTACAATCTCACGCCGGTCGAGACCGACAAGGTCTACATCCAGTGCGGCTGGGAGAAGCACTACTGGCATCAGAACCCGCTCTACATCTTCGACGACACGTTGATCCACCGGTCGGTCAACGAGCACGACGCGCGCCGCTACGCTGTGTTCATGGACATCATGCGCCCCACGCCGTTCCCCGGGCTGCTGACGGTTCTTATCGACGGCGTGTCGCTGATTGCCGAGCGCTTCAATCGGATGTTCTACAAGAACTGGAAGATGCTGCGGCCTGGCGGCAAAGACGGTACGCCGCCGGAGCCCCTGCCCAAGCCTGACCCGGACAATAGCCGGCGCGCCGCGTAAGCAGCCCGGGCCTGATGCCGAACCGGCGCAAGCCCGAGGCCTGACGAAGTATGCCGGGGCAAGGTGACCGACACGCCATGGTGAAAATCGTCTCCGGCGGCCAGACCGGCGTCGACCGCGCCGCGCTCGATGCTGCCGTCGAGGCCGGCATCGTCTATGGCGGCTGGTGCCCGAAAGGCGGATGGGCCGAGGACTGCTTGGCGCCTCCCGGCGTGCTGGCGCGCTATCCAGATTTGCGCGAAACGCCCGAAGGGTCACCCGACCAGCGCACCGAATGGAACGTGCGCGACGCCGATGCGCTCCTGGTGCTCACGGACGCCGCTGGTCTTGCCGGGTCAAAGGGAACGGCGCTTGCGCTCCGCCACGCCGAGAAGCTTGGCAGGCCGCATGTTGTCGTCGACATCGACGCGCCCGATGCGCTGGCCCAGGCCCGTGCCTGGCTCAAGGCGAGGGGAGGCGGCGCGCTCTGCGTGGCGGGGCCCCGCGAGAGCGAAGCGCCCGGCATCCATGCCAAGGCGCTCACGTTTCTCACCGCGCTCCTCGAGGGCCAGAATGCTGCGATAGGGGAGAACGCCCAGCCGGTCCCCTCAGAGGTTGCGGCCAAGCCATAAGATTGTATAGTCAACAAAATACAATCTATACGAGTATGGCGGAAATGGGCGGTTTCAAAAGGCGACACGGGTTGATAGGTAGCGGCCCCTTAGGCCTCACACTGCTTGTCGGCGCGGCATGTCTCACCCCGCTTGGACAGGGAATCGCTTCCGAAGATGAAATGACGGGGTTCAGTTTTCCCGAGGCGCGCTGTGGCGAGAGTTTCGTGCTCACCAAAGAGATCGTCCGCGCGGCCACAAGGGCTGATGTGTACGGCTACGACGGGGAACCCTGGCCAGAGCTTCCTGCCTTCCTCACGGGCACGCTCCCCACTGGAGCTACGTCTGGCGGTGCTGTTTTATTTGTCAAACGAGAAGGGCGCTGGACCGGCATCGCTGGCGAGGAAAGCCATGGTTTTGAAGGTGTCTTCACCGCTCCAGACAAAGGCCGAGTCGTGTTGTTCACCTCATGGGCCGTCGAAGGTCCGGGGCAAGATTACACCCTCATGAGGACCGAGGACGGATTTGCGAACGTCTCCTGCTCAAGCTTGGACTTCCCGGATGAGATTGAGCAGCCGGCGAACTCGATGCTGCTTGTCGATTTCAACATCGATAAGAGAGATGAGGGTGCCCTGATTGGGAGAACTGACTTCGCCTGGGAGGGGCCGGCCCACTGGTACCGCTATGTAACGAAAGATGGCGGCAAGACCTGGAGCGCGCCTGAGGTGCTAACCGAAGAGCCCGCGGAGCTCTCCGGCATCTTCTCGGCCGCCGACGAAAGCGGGTTCTGCGACCTCAAATCGGAACTCATGAACTCGTTGCGTTGAGAGGAGAGGCCGCGGAGGTATCGCTGTCAGCGCGAAGGCGGTTCCGAGCAAACGTGTCTCAAGCCTGAAGCGAGTCCTCGCTACGCGGGAGCGAGGTAATACGAATGAACCCAGCCGATATACCCGCCCGGTGTGCGGACTTGCCACCAATCGCCGAGTTCCGAAGTTCTCTCCACAATGGTGTTCTCGACGAGTTCGCCTTTTTTCGTGCCGCTTGGACCATCGCGAAAGTTGAGCGTTGATGGCGCCACGCCTTTCACGCGGAAGCGCTTGGTCTTCATTGCTTCGGGCAGCTTTTTGACTTTCGGTTTGATCTTGTCGAGCGCGGCCACGATCTGCTTGCGCATCTTGTCGCCGACCTGCTTGTAGCCCTTCACCGACGAATCAAACGCAAGGCGGGTCACATCCCACTTGTTATGTTGCTTGATGCTCAGGTTGGGCTGCACCTCGGCATGGGTGAGGATCGTCTGGGGCGTCACGGGAATGTCGTAGCGCTTCGCCAAGTCGGCGACGGCCTCGATCATCGTGTCCCAGTGGGCCTGGGTCATAGGCCATTTGCCAGGGTTGAAAGGCTTCTCCTTGGCGCCTGCCATGCAACACATCGAGATGCCGATTGCGCCCGTATTCGCGTGCAAGGTGTGATAGGCCGGCTTCATGCCCGAGCCCTTTTCGTTTGCCTTGATCGACTTGTTGGCGCGAACCAGCTTACCGTCCCCCTCAACCAGGATGTGGTAAGAGTTTTTGTCAGTGGCGTTGGCTTTGTGGGCCCCCGCCGTCCAATGAACATGGATCCGCTTCATATCGGCAGCTGGCATCCAGGCGTTCGGAACTGACATGGTCATGGTCCTCCCGTATAACGGGCATATCTGTATAGATACTATTATTAGGGGAGAAGCGCAAACAGACCCTGGCGTCAATTTGACCGGCTGCCTAAGCGGAGCTCTGGCATCTTTGCCAGCGCGAAAGTGCTCTTCATCGCCGTCCTGAGCCGCGAGCGTAGAGCTTCGCTCCTCATGACCGAGCGCGCCTCCTTCCGGCGTGACGTACTATTTCGCGTTCGTCTCCGCGTGCCACGTGATCCCGTTGATTGCCTCGAGGACGAACTCATGTGGCGTGCCACCTCCGGCAGTCGTCACCTCGGGCGGAGGTAGGGTGATCGTCGCACGCGCGCCGGTCTGCCCGCTGAAGCCGATCTTCTCGGTCTTGAACTGCGACGCCCAGACATACGGGTAGACGTTGCGGATGGCCGTTGCCGGCAAGGCTGCGAGCGTTGCCCCGTTCCATTCGGCCACGGTCGCGCCGGACTCATCGACCAGCCGGGCGGCGATGATGTAGGCGGCGCCCGTATCGGGACCGGCATCGACATAGGCCTCGAAACTGACCGCGCCGTCCGCCGCGACGGTTACCTTGGACAGCGCCACGTTGTGGCGATGGAAATCGACCCGCGCGTGCAGCGGCGACACCACCGCGCCGAACAGGATGTTGTAGCTCCCGACGGTGAACACGACCGCCACGGCGGCCAGGAACAGGCCGATCGGCTTGATGCTTGCCGGTGGTAGCGGACCGCTGAGCGCCCAAGCCGCCCAGCCATTGCGCTCCGCCCATCCGGTGCGTCCGATCAGGCTGTCGAGCGACCAAGCGCCGCCGCCGGCGAGGAACACGGCGCTGCTCATAGCGACGCCGGACACGGCCATGGTCCATTCGTCCAGACAGGTCGAGCCCATCCACCCAAAGATCAGCATCAGTGCGATATTGAGGCCGATGCTGACCAGGGCGGCGAGACGGGTCGCCAGCCCAAGGATCAGGCCGAGGCCAACGGCGAGCTCGGTGAAGGTCCACATCCAGACCGAGGCGACGATCAGGTCCGGATACTGCAGCATCCATTCGAGCGGGCCCTGAATCCACAGCGTGCCGGGCAGGGCATGGGTGAGCTTGTTGGCGACGAAGCCGGCCGAGTCGAAGTCGAGCTTGACGGCAAATTTGACCGCGTCGACTTCGTGGACATCGTAGATGAGCCGGCGACTCGCTCCGCCCCAAAAGACGAACCCCTGGACGAAACGCGTGCCGAGCAAGACGAGAGCCAGGAGCGAGTAATAGGAGGCGGGCGAAAGCGCCGTCCGTTCGACCGTTGGTGTCTCAGCCATTGCGCGCCTCCTCGATTTGACGTGTTCCTTCAAGTATAGCGCAATCGCGCCGGCCCGAATGGAGAGCTCCAAGCGCCGCCGCGCCAGGGGCCCTTTGCTTGAACGTTGTCGGGCCGGGGATGCGGGCGTAGCCTTGACGGGCCGGTCAGACCGCCCGGCCGCACGGTTCTACCGCGGTGCTGAAGCCGTAACCGGTCGACAGGAACTCCCCGCATGAATCCGGTTCTCATCATTCAGAACGATGCCAAGGAAGGCGCGGGCCAGCTGTCGACGCTGATCGCCGAGCGCGGCCTCAAGCAGGAAACGGTGTTCGGCTATGACACCGATTACGCCCGGCTGCACAGCCGCGACTACGGCGCGCTGGTGGTGCTCGGCGGCGCGCAGAGCGCATATGAGACGGACAAATACCCGTATCTCGCGCACGAAATCGCGCTGTGCCGGGAGTTCATGGAGGTGGGCAAGCCCATCGCCGGATTTTGCCTTGGGGCGCAGATCCTGGCGCGCGCGTTAGGCGGCGAGGTGGTGCCGGGCGCGCAAAAGGAGATCGGCTGGTACGACCTGGAATTGACAGACGCCGCGGCGGACGACGCGATCCTGCAGGGCCATCCCAAGACGCTCCTCGCTTATCACTTCCACGGGGATCGCATCGAAGACGTGCCGGGCGCCGTCAACCTCGCCTCATCGGCGATGACGGCCTGCCAGCTGTTCCGCCACGGCACGGGCGTCTACGGCTTCCAGTATCACGCCGAGGTCGACCAGAAGCTGGTCGAAGTGATGTGCCGCAACAATGCCGGCTACATGGCGTCGAACGGCTTCGATGCCGAGTCCATCATCGAGGAGAGCCGCGCCGCGCTGCCCGCGTTCGCGGAAGCCTGCAAGCACGTCCTCAATCGCTGGCTGGATCTCGTCTCCACTGGCGGGGCGAGATAGCGCCCCACGACACAATCAGCGCGGGCAGACCATCTTCCAGCGGCCGAAGATGCCTTGTTTCCAAAAGCAGCTGGGTCTGACCGGCGGGCCCCAGGCCTCGGCGAAGGCGGGCTCATCGACGTCCCAGCTGACCCAGACGCAGCGGTCCGCTCCGCACAGCCACTCGGCCTTGGCCGGCTGCCCGGCGAACAGGATCACGGCCGCCAGGACCGAACCTGCCAATATCGTTCTGATCATGCGTGAATTCCCCAACCTATGACGCTGTTACTGAGCCCCGATCTAATCCAGGCAGGGCGCCAAAGTCCATCGCAAACGACCGGCCGGGACAAGCAGAGACTCATGGTAGAGTAAGGCTCGACAAGACAACGGAAGGGGAAACAATGCTGACAGCACTCATCATCGCGCTTGTGGTCGGAGCCATCGCCGGCTGGCTCGCCGGCCTGGTCGTTCAAGGAACGGGCTTCGGCCTGATCGGCGACATCGTCGTCGGCATTTTGGGGGCGCTGCTTGCGGGCTTCCTGTTTCCGTTCTTCGGCATCGCCCTCACGCTCGGTGGCGGCATCCTGGGGGCGATCATCCTTGCCTTTATCGGTGCGGTGATCCTGCTCGTGATCGTGAAGATCATCAAAAGGATCGCCGCCTAGCGCCTAGGCGGTCGGGTCGTAATAGAAGAGGTGGTGGCCGATCCGCGCGGTCAGCACGAACACGCGCGACCAGTGCGGGCTGACATAATCGGC
>Ga0075525_10000196_pt1 | contig 23116 bp, 20 predicted proteins | sample NGEPertwo_FD_74795 | JGI IMG/M metagenome (GOLD analysis project Ga0075525, IMG submission 74795) | Arctic peat soil microbial communities from the Barrow Environmental Observatory site, Barrow, Alaska, USA - NGEE Permafrost154B-two | ecosystem: Environmental > Terrestrial > Soil > Wetlands >...
AGCCAACTAGGACAACCTGATCGAATATTAGTTTTTCCATAAAAACGTGTTTTTACGCAAAGGTCGATATTCATTTCGGTTTGTGTGATAATTTTTTTATCTCATGGGGATTTCATCTGTGAATAATTTGTATTTTAAAGGTCATATGGAATAGCCATGATGATATTCTCATTTTGGTTTGTAATTTTTCAATCATGGCTATTTCATGGTAAAAAAAATTTTGTTTCAGTTATTTTAGTTTTATAAAGAAAAGAATAAACGGGGTATCTGTACTGTTTTCGTCACTTTTTTCATGGATTTTTATATTGCTGAATACTGTTGTCCGGTAAAAATATAAATATAGGGTTGGCCACGGAAGACCAACCCCTGATGGTTACCTTTGTAATTACGACAAAACAAAAATATAACCATGGGTAAAATACAAATTTACGAATTTGAAAATGAGACTATTTAACTCCCTTTGACTGCAAAACTTTTATCAGTTCTTCTTCGGGAAAATAACCCACATGCCTTGAGAATTCCTTTCCATTTCCATCTCGTTCTTTTTTGCAATTCTCATTTGTTAAAATGTAAGGTTATTTTTCCAGCAGCAAACGCATGGCCCCGGTTGATGCGCTCATTACCGTCGTTCCTTTCACGAAACGGGCCAAAAGCAAAGTTTCAACAATTTCTTCTTTGCTAATCCCTTTTCTCATTGCCACCTCGGTATATTGAGTTATACAACGTTCCGAACCCAGCGCCGCACTGATAGCAATACTCATCAACAACTTGTACTTCGGTGGTATCTGTCCACCAGACATGGCGAAATTTTTGTTCGCAGCATGTTCAAACACAGCTTTCTCGTTCAGTTTCGAAAGCAATTCCATTGTTTCAGGTTTTCTACCCAAATCAGCAGCCATTGCTTCCAGTAATTGCTCGATTGTCATTGAAATTTTCTCTTCCATAATTTTAAAATTGAATATTAATTTTCCTTATCTTGAATTATATACTTGTTTTTTTTATTATCAGCCATGTAGGCGTACATTGGCACGAAAATCAGGGTTAACAGCGTTCCGATAAGTAATCCGCCAATGGCCACATCGGCCAAGGGGCTTAGGCGTTCCAATCCAACGGCTTGTTCAAGGGCAATGGGGATCATTCCGGCAATGGTACCAAAAGCGGTCATCATCACCGGACGAAAACGAACTCTGACGCTTTCAATGGCGCTATGGTAAGGCGATTCACCACTTTCGCGATGTTTTTGATAGAAGTCAATTAGCAAAACCGCGTTTTTAATGATAATGCCAAAGAGTAACAATATCCCCAATAAACTTGGCATACAGCTTGGTTTATGAAACAAGAGCATTCCCCAAGCAGCGCCGATCATGGAGAGGGGCAAAACAATGATCATGATAAAAGCCATTCTCACTGATTTGTAAATAGCTATCAGTAAAATTAACAAGAGGGTTATCCCCAGGGCAATGGCTTTCATCATACGTGCAAAACTGTCATTGATGGTCGCGATGTCCCCTTCCTGTGTGACTACCACATTGTCAAGGTTTTTTACGCTGGCCACTGCCGCTGCCGCATCATCCGTCAGGTGGGTAATGGGCCGTTTGGACCTATAACCATTTACATCAATACTATAAAGCATTTTATCACGCTCAATCTTTGCAAAAGTCAGTTTTTTTGAAATTTTTGCCAGAGCTTCCAGTGGCACCTCCCCGAAATTGGTATGGATTGGCAATAACCTTAATGTTTGAATATTTTCATTGAATTTTCCCTTCATGTAAAGTCGTACAACCTGGGCGTTCATGGATTGCAAATCGGCATTCAATCCAACCTCCTGTCCTTTGATTGGAATTTGCGATATAGTCTGATATGGTGTTAATCCATAACTAAACGCTTTATTTTCATCAATATCCAAAACGATTTCACTGAAATCCTCCCCCCAACTTGTTGAAATAGAGGTAAGGCCTTTCACATCTTTGATAGCCTGTCTGACCCGATCGGCTTTGTCGGCCAATCCATCCACCATGGGCGATTTCAGGCGTATGTCAACCGATGCTTTAACAGAAGAAAGCGCTGTTGCACCAAAGTCATATACATCAAGCCTTTTGATCCCTTCCAAATGAGAAAGCCTGTCGCGAATGGTATCTTCAAGCTGCCACATATTTTGTTTCCGGCTAAACCTGTCAACACAATTGATTGTAACAGTAGCTTCTGACGGCAGGTTCCCACTGCCTAGGCTGAGGACCCCGGCTTCCGTGCCAAATGCGATTGAACTTCTAACCACCCAGGGCTGAGCTTGCAGCCATTTTAAGATGGGCGTTAATTTTTCTTCCGAACTATTTACCGTTTCGTTGGAGCTAAAACCTATTTGTGCTTTAATGATACCAGTGTCCATCGGTGGCATGGCATCTTTCCCGATGACTGGCATAATGGTTTTTACACTTACAGCCAAAAGAATTACAACACCAACAGTAAGGAGGATGCGACGAAGGACCTTTCTTTTTGTGTTTGAAAATTTGATAACCCCAACATAAGGCTCTACCAGTCGCCCCAGTGAATTGTTATAGACTTTATCCAACCAGAGTTCCACTTTATTTTTGGTTACTCCGTTTTTGTACAGAAATTTTAAAAGCTGTGGAATAAATGTAACAGCCAGAAAGAAGGATATGATCAGGGCAACGATCAATGTAAAGATGAGCGGTTTAAATATTTTTTCTGGAAAACCACCTACAAACATCAATGGGAAAACAATGGCAATTGTGGCCAGCGTACCGGCAAATATAGGGCCGATCACTTCTTTTGTTCCTTTCTGAATGGCAGTTTCAAGGTCTTCTTTAAGTTCGTTCATGTGGCGTTCCACATTTTCGAGCACGACTACCGCATCGTCGGTTAACATCCCGAGAGCCAGGATAATGGCCGTGTAAATAACCAGGTTTAATTCGCCTCCTGAAAGCCAGATGACTGCAATGGTGGAAAAAAACACCATTGGAATGGATAAGCCGGCTGCAATAATTGCCTTGAAATTCCCCAAAAAGAAGAGTACCACAATCAGAGTGAAGATTATTGCATCACGAAGGGCTGAAAGCATGTTGGTATTAGCCAATCGAATCAAATCGCGTTGGGTATCGGATATTTCAAACTGAATATTTGGATATTCTGCCTCCAGTTTTTTCATTTCTGCCCTTGCTGCTGTACTAACATCCAGAACACTTCCCTGGGGCGCACGCTGAATGGACAGGGCTATTGCTGGTTTTCCATTTCCTTCATATCCGCTCATGCGTTTCTTATAACCCCATTTCACATCTGCAACATCACTCAGCATAACATTTGGCAGGACGGGAATTTGTTTTATTTTTCCCACTTCGTCCTTTTCACCATAAAAGGTAACTGTGTAGAAACTATTATCACCTTTAACAAAGCCAATGGGCATATCTCGGTTCAGTGCTTGAATTGCTTTGGCTATCAAATCGAAATTTACGCCGTAACGTTTTGCTTTATAAGGATCTACTTCAATATTAATTCCACTTTCATAACCGCCAAAAACTTCGACATTGCCAATATTCGGATTACTCAGCAGATAAGGTTTGATAAAACTATCGGTAATTTTACGTATTTCAGCCAAACTGATCTCTCCTGTTTTTGGTGAGAGTGAAATGACATCCACCGGCATGGTGAAATCACCTGCTGTGTATATGGCCGGATTTGTACCTGCAGGTAATTTGGCTTTGGCTATAGAAAGGGCGTTGGCCACATCAACAGCAGCGGCATTGAGGCTTTTCTTATAACTAAAGTCAGCCTTAACGATGGAAAAGTTGGCCACGTTGGTAGAGCTGATATCGGTTACTTCACCAAGGCGGGCAATTTCCTCCTCAATAGGTTTCGAAACCGAATTGGCAGCCACCTGGGCGGTAGCTCCCGGAATTGATGTAATAACAATCACCTGAGGAGGATTTGCATCCGGAAACAGGTTCTTTGGAAGCGTTATCAGGCCAACAATGCCTAAGATGAAAAAACCTGCTATTAAAGAGAATAGCGTGTACGGTCGTTTATAGAAATAATCGAACATGGTTTATTCCTCCTTGCTTTTTAGTGAAACTCCTGATAAAAGTCTAAGCAAGATATCCTGTTTTTCGACAACAATTTCTTTACCTGCCAGCTCATTATTGCTCACAACAACTCCATCTTCGCCCGATTGCAGTATGTTAATTTCAGTTGCAATGGACCTGTCGTTATCTTTAATAAATACATAGCTCTTGCCATCTCTGTCCAGAATAGCGTCAAAAGGAAGTTTAACGGCATTACCATCAAATATTTTGACATCTACTTCAACCCTTTCGCCAGTCATTAGTACAAGGTCTTTGTCTTCCACTCTGTATTCGGCCAGACTGTTAAATGTGCTGTTTAGCGAAACTGTCTGATAACTTTTACAGTTCAATGTAACACCATATATTTTCAAATCAACCGGTACGCTGAGCTTTAGATAAGAACCACTGCTCGCGCTGATGATGGCAATAGGCTGGCCAGGAATAGCCATATCGCCTAAGTTCATAAAGGTCTTCGATATCATTCCGGAAGCGGGTGCAGTAATGGTTGAGTAGGTCCGATTATTATTCAGCTCGTTTAGGGACTGAGTTAATGCTTCAACTTTTGATTCTGCATCAGCAATCCGGCTTTCTTCCATTTCCGACTGCTCAATTGAAGCGCCTTTTACAGCCAATAGTTCAAGTGTACGTTTATGGGTAGATTGTAGATTTTTTAGTCCTAAATTGGTGGCCGCAATTTGAGCTTTTATACTTTGTATGCCGCTTTCAACACTTGTATTATCAAGCCTGACAATTACCTGACCTTTGGAAATACTTGTTCCACTTGGTTTTATTGACTCAATACGGGCCGAGATTTTAGAGGCCAGGAAGACATCATCGTCATTCTGCACGAGTGCAAGGTAAGGCAAGGAGAGGGTAACCTGTTTTAATTCAGGTTTAATGGTTGAAACAACCATGGAATACGATTTTGCAATCGGGGCTTCCGCATCCTGTTTTTTAGCTTTTTTAACCCCCATGATGCCTAAAGCAATGATCACAACGACCACAATAATCCAAACTATAGTTTTCTTTTTCATTTTACAATCTCCTCTATATTGTTTCCATAAATTACACACAACTTCATTAATGTTTGCCATTTATCAGCCCGGGCCTTAAACAGCTTTGATTTTTCGAGGATTACATCATCCTCGTATTTCAGGTAATCTTCCATGGTCATTTGGTCCGATTGGTAACTCACCTTAGCGATATCTAAAAGTTGCTCCTTTTCTTTCACGCTATTTTCATACAACTGAATGGAGTTATCGACTAACTGGAGACTGTTTTGCAACTGCGTTGCCTGCGAACTAAGTTCCAGGCTCATCTGGTCGAGTTCGTTTTTCGAAGCTTCAAAATCCAATCTGCCCTTTTTAATCTGGGCATATTGGTCTTTTGCAAAAAGGGGGATTTTTAAAATGGCGCCAATCGTGGTGTAATCGTTACTTACGTTTACACCATTATTATAGGCTTTTCCCGAATTGTTGCTGTAACTTCCTTGCAATACCAAAGCCGGAAGGAGTTTTTCCTTTTCGGCCCGGTATCCCAGCCGGTCGGCTTCCACTTTTTTCCGTAAAGGGTCAAGTGCTTTTAATTCCCCATCTTTAAAGGTTCCGGTCTGGTCCATTTTTAATGGTTCTGAAAGGGCAACCCCGGTCAGGGATTGTATAACTGCAGTAACTTCCTCCTTTTTTAAGGCCAGGTCGTTTTTTAAAATATCTATTTGATTAATACCATTGCTAATATTCAGGAGAGCCGATTCAGAGGTGCGGCCATTATTGACTTTCATCACCACAAATTCTTTGGTTTTCAGCATCGAAGTTTTTTTCTTCTCCAGCGCCTGATCCAATGCCTGCATATACAATAAATTAGAATTGGCTCCAACGAGAATGGCCTCATTTTTAAGCAGATTGATTGTTTTTAGGTCTTCAGCCGAACGTACCATCATTTTCGCTTTGGCAGCCATGGGGAAAATTGAGGCGACGAAAACAGGCATGGAAATCGTGGCTCCCATCCTGAATATATTTTCGCTGAAAGGTTGCCCAACTGAAGGATCTTTAACCATCGCCATAAGGTCGTTTGGCGGAACTGGTAACATTCCAGTAGCTATTGAAGCATAATCGTACCTTCCAAAAAGGTCGATGTTGGGATATAGCTTACTGTAAGCCAAGGTTTTTCCGACAATTGCCTGTTCAATCCGAATCTCATCAGTAAACGTTGCCGGGTGCGTTTTGAGCGAATCGAAGAGTTGTGCCATGTTCTTTACTTCCTGAGCATGTAACAGTGCTGGAAATAGAAGTAGAATTAACAGATGTTTGATCATAGTCACCTCCTTATTTATAAAGTAAGTATTTACTTACATGCTTACTTAAAAAATTTTACTTTTCAAGAATTTTTAGTATTAATTGCATCATTTTGCTGCAAAAATTGTCAATATGGAATTCGCCACCACCCAGTACCAGGTCAATATTGAGCGATAACGGAATACCCATGTAGAGCATGGCTACGTTTTCAACAGCAATGCTTTCGTCCCATTTGCCAATTGCAATTCCATCGAGGATTATTTTGCTTACCAGCATTTTCTGGTTGTTAAATATCTGCCTTAGGTCAGATTTTAGCGCAGCATCATTGTTGTGCGATGCTTCCGAAAAAAGCAACATAGTAATTCCCTTATTTTCGGTTAGGTACCTGACCGTTTCACACAAAAAATCGTTTAAGCGTTGCCTGGGTTCAATATTCGAATTAGCAACGATCCTTAATTTTCCGATAAATTCATCCTGAACATCCTTTATTATAGAAAGTATAATGTCCTGTTTGGTAGGGAAATGCCTGAAGATAGTTCCCTCACTCATCCCTATTCTTTTGGCGAGGTTTCGGGTCGAAAGGTTTTTTAGCCCATCGGTATAAATAATGTCCAGTACGGCCTGCTTGATTTGTTCCTGTCTTATTTCTGTACTTTGGCGTTCCATGATGTAAGTATTTACTTACAAAATTAAGACGCATTTATCAATTTCCAAATAAATTTTCATTTATTTTTTTATTGCTTTTTTTTACTGTTTCCAAAATTTAAACCACTAAACTGATATTGACCAAATTGTAGATACACTCCCCCTCAAATTTCTACAAAGTTATTTGTCGCTCCACGGAATGGGTAAGGGGTTTCGGCGCGCCGGAACCCTTCGGATGCGTTCAGTTTGCCAAAATAACACTACCCTTCGGGCTGAGTGGAAAACAGACATGCACCCCGTTGACCTATCCGTGGCAGCTCAATGATCGGCACACAAAAATTTAACGGCGTGCCAGTAGCCAAAATAAGTCTCTAACACAGGAGCATTACAGATGAAAATAATTGATCGGCATTAAGTGGTTACTCAAAAGATTGTTGATCGGCTCAATGCTCCGCAATGATGCCGATCATGCAGTTTTCAATGGCCACATTGCGAGTTTTAGATAAAGAGCATTTTGAAGCCGTGAAAAAAGCGGTTCAAATCCGTGAAGAGTTTAAAGGTTTTATTTTGAAATTAGCTGTCAATACAATGCTTCAAATACAGGTGAGGCAATTATGATGCCACTGGAATTTAATTGTCCAAACGTGGGCTACGCCAAAATTATTGATCAGTTTTTATTGGGAGACAGACGACTTTTAGCGCCGGTACTTACAAAAGGTGCAGTAAATAGGACTTTAGTTATTCCACAGTTGAGGTAGAAAAGTTTTAATGGACAGATTATTATAGGACCAAAAACTATTGAAGTAAAGGTCCCACTAAATCGTTTACCTTGATTAAAAAAAAAATGTATATCATAATCACATTATTATATGATAACTATTGTACCTTACATAGCACATCTTTTAAAAATTATTGCAAAAGTAAAATGTTAATTATTGAACCTGAAAATACTTTATTTGAAATGGCATTGAAACTAGTATGAAACGAATAATTAACAATCAACCGAATAGACCCAGCTTTTAATGTTGGGTCATATAAATGTTTTTTATAGGATACGCCAATATCAAAATATATTTTTGAAAGGTTTCACTTAAAGAAGGCATTCCCCACGAAGTAATCAAAGATGATTAAAAGATTAAGCGGTATTCAATGAATAAAGAATTTTTGAATTGAAAAGTAAAATTCAGATTGTTGTTTTTGGCTTGGGCAGTTTACTACTCCAATATGCGCTTTACATTGAATTTTTACGAAAAACACGATTCCTTCCCTATTCATTCCTTATAATGACAAAACCCACTGATATACAGCGGGTTTTTTCATTTTTAGGTGCCCAGAACAAGACTCGAACTTGCACAACCTTGCGGTCACTAGTCCCTGAAACTAGCGTGTCTACCAATTTCACCATCTGGGCTTGGAGGGTGCAAATATAGGCCGAATTTCAGATACACCAAACGGTTTGAACGTTTTTTACAACTTATTATTTGTACTATGCAATTAAGCGTGATACTTACTCTATGTATAAGTAAAATACCGAAGGTTAATGTCCTGGAAAGTGAATTTAAAATCCAAATTCCCCTTTTCTTACCATCTCTCTTTCACGCCCTCTCTGATACTTCCTGCTCATTTAAGGTTGTCTTTCAAGAAATTGTCAAACATCGTGTAAAGATGCATCGTAGTATTTCCACCCCTGATTCCATGGTTCCGATTGACATAGGCCATCATCTGAAATTGGACGCCGGCCTGAACCATTGCTTCGGCAAATTCGAGCGAGTTTTGAAAATGAACATTATCATCGGCAGTACCATGTACAAGCAGCAATTTCCCTTTGATCCCTTTGGCAAGCGTAACGGGAGAGTTTTCGTCATAACCTTCCGGATTCTGACTTGGTAAACCCATGTAACGCTCACTATAAACAGTGTCGTAGTAACGCTGGTTGGTTACCGGAGCCACCGAAATTCCTGCCTTAAATACATCTCCACCTTTGGCAAGGCACATAGCCGACATAAATCCGCCGTAACTCCATCCCCACATTGCGATGTTTTTTCCATCCACATATGGCAAACCAGCAAGGTATTTGGCCGCTTCGATCTGATCATCAGACTCATATTTTCCTAACTGGCCGTAAGTACATTTGCGAAAATCCTCACCACGGGCACCGGTTCCTCTCGGGTCAACACATGCTACCAGGTAACCATTTTCCGCCAGGTAATTATCCCAGCCAATCTTGAAATTATCGAGAACCTCCTGTGAATTTGGCCCGCTATATTGGGTCATTAAAACAGGATATTTTGTAGTCGGATTGAAATTCAAAGGCTTGATCATCCATCCGTTGAGTTCAATCCCCTCTTTGGTTTTGAAGGTGAAAAACTCTTTTAGAGGGACTTTTCTTTCCGCAATCTTTGATTTCAATTCACTGTTGTCTTCCAAAACCCTGATCTGTTTTCCGGAGATCTCATGAAGTGTAACGACCAACGGGGTAGTTGCATTCGAATATTCGTTGATAAAATACTTAAACCCTGTGCTGAAATCGGCATTATTAGTCCCTTCCTGTTTTGAAAGAAGTACCTTTTTCTTCAGGTCGATGCTAACACCATAAACCTCGCGTTGCATGGGCGATACAGCCGCTGCCTGGTAATAAAACATTTTGGTTGCCGGATCAAACCCGTAAAATTTAAGTACATCGAATTTACCTGTTGTGAGCTGCCTGATTTTTACGCCACCAGCATCGTACAGGTAAAGGTGTTTGTATCCATCCTGTTCGCTAAGTGTGACAAAGGTTTTGTCATCTGGCAAAAACTGAAAATTATCGAGAAAATCGGTTTCGATATACCTTTTATTTTTTTCCGTAAAGACCAACCGGCTGTCGCCAGTATATGAATTAGCAAAAAGCAGTTCCAATCTGTTTTGCAAACGATTCATTTTAACGATACCCAGATTCTTTCCACCATAAGTCCAGCAGATTTTCGGAACGTAAATATCGGTTTCTGTACCAATATCCATTTTGATATTTTGTCCGGCCTTTATATCATACACCCAAACACTAACAATTGAATTTTTTTCACCGGCCTTGGGATATTTAAACCTGTATTCTCCGGGATAAACTCTGTTTTCTTCATGAATCGGATTCAATCCTTTGTACATCGGGAAACCAAAGGTAGGCACCTGCTCTTCATCAAATTTGATATAAGAAATCTGTTTGCTATCGGGCGACCATTCGAATGCGCGGTTGAATTCAAACTCCTCTTCGTAAACCCAATCAGGAATTCCGTTGATGATTTTGTTGAATTCCCCATCTGTCGTCATTTGCCGTTCCGTTTTAAACCGGAGGCTTTTAACAAATAGGTTATTGTTTCGGACAAAGGCGATCCGATCGCCATCGGGCGAAAACGTGGCTACTTGTTGTCTTCCGGTTGATAATCGTTCAAGTTCTTTCGTGACAAAATTATACACGAAATAGACTGCAGTAAATGATCTGCGGTAGATGGGCTTACGGTCTGTCAGCAACAACACCTTCGATTCATCCGAACTGAAAACATATTCCTTGATCGATTTAAGCGAATCATTTTTAAGGGTCTTTATATCGAGTACAAGACTTACTTTTTCACCAGTTTTGTAACTGTACTTCACGATTTGCTGACCATTGTTTTCGAGTGTCGTATAATTTAACCCGTCATTTGTCGAAGCCAACCCATTTACAGTCGATTGCTGAAAGCTTCGTGATACAAATAGATCATCCAGTGTGATTTGTTGGGCCTGTAAAGTGATGTAACAGACTGAAATCAAAAATAAAACTAAAGATATTTTGCGCATAATAGGAGTGTATAATCTGTTTTTCAACGTCAAAAATATTAAAAAATAGGGAGCGTTGCGAAATTTTGTGGTGTGACAACAAAAATACATTCATTAAACTTGCCGATATGTTTGACGAACAGGCAGAGAATAACTAATTTTGCACCTTCAAAAAAAAGTAAAGAATGATAAAAATTACACTTCCTGATAACTCTGTAAAGGAATTTGATAATGCGGTTACGGGTTTTGAAATTGCCGAATCAATCAGCAGTCGTCTGGCCAAAGAGGTACTCGCAATATCCGTTAATGGTGAAGTACGGGATCTTACCCGTGTTGTTGATGCAGATGCTTCTATCAAACTTCTTTTGTGGGATGATCTTGAGGGGCGCGAAACATTCTGGCATTCATCCGCTCACCTGATGGCCGAAGCCATTGAGTTTTTCTATCCCGGGACAAAGTTTGGAATTGGACCTACAGTTGACAACGGATTTTACTACGATATCGATCTTCCGGAAGGAAAAGTATTGAGCGATAAAGATCTGGTCATTTTTGAGCAGAAAATTCTCGAACTGGCGCGGACCAAAGAAGAGATCTTCAGAACTGAAATTTCAAAAGACGACGCTTTAAAATTGTTTACCGAAAAGGGGGATCAATATAAACTTGAACTTATTACAGATCTTCAGGATGGTACAATAACCATCTATAAACAAGGTAATTTTACCGATTTATGCCGCGGGCCGCACTTGCCGAACATGGGATTCATCAAAGCGGTTAAACTGACCAATATTGCAGGTGCTTATTGGCGCGGGAACGAGAAGAACAAAATGCTTACGAGGGTTTACGGAATCACTTTCCCAAAACAAAAATTACTCGAAGAGTACCTTGTTCTGCTTGAGGAAGCGAAGAAAAGGGATCATCGCAAGATTGGTAAAGAGATGGAATTGTTCACTTTTTCCCCTGCTGTTGGAATGGGATTGCCACTATGGTTACCTAAAGGGGCCATTTTGCGTGAACAATTGGAGAAATTTTTGAAGAAGGTTCAGAAAAAATTTGGTTACGAACAGGTGATTACACCCCATATCGGTGATGTTGGACTTTATAAAACTTCAGGACACTTTCAGAAATACGGAAAAGATTCGTTTCAGCCAATTCGTACGCCAAACGAAGGTGAAGAGTATATGCTGAAACCAATGAACTGCCCTCATCACTGCGAGATATATAAGTTTAAACCACGCTCATACAAAGATTTACCGGTACGCATGGCCGAATTTGGAACCGTTTACCGTTATGAACAAAGCGGTGAGTTGCATGGACTAACGCGTGTCAGAAGCTTTACACAGGATGATGCACATATTTTCTGTCGTCCCGATCAGTTAAAAGAAGAGTTTCTGAAAGTGATTGATATCATTTTCATCATCTTTAAAGCGCTTGATTTTAAAGATTACGCTGCACAGATTTCGTTGCGTGATCCGAAGAATACAGAGAAATACATTGGCTCGGATGAAAACTGGGAGAAGGCAGAGTCTGCAATTATTGAAGCTTGTGCTGAAAAAGGACTAAAAACCAAGACAGAATTGGGAGAAGCAGCTTTTTACGGACCAAAACTTGATTTTATGATCAAGGATGCTTTGGGTCGCAGCTGGCAGCTGGGAACGATCCAGGTAGACTACAATCTTCCGGAACGTTTTGGTCTTGAATATATTGGAGCCGACGACAAACGTCATCGTCCTGTTATGATTCACCGGGCGCCTTTCGGATCTATGGAACGGTTTGTTGCTGTTCTCATCGAACATACTGCCGGAAAATTCCCGTTATGGCTGACTCCCGATCAGGTTGTAATTTTACCAATCAGCGAAAAGTACAACGAATACGCTCAAAAAGTTTCAAATCAATTAAATAATTCCGATATTCGCGCCGGAATTGACGACCGCAATGAGAAAATCGGCAGAAAAATCAGGGATAATGAGATGAAACACATTCCATATTTACTGATTGTTGGTGAAAAAGAATGCGAAGGCAACACTGTATCAGTGCGACGTCAGGGAGAAGGAGACCAGGGATCAATGTCGGTAGATTCGTTTGCTGAGTTCATCGGTAAGGAGGTCAGCGAACAGTTGGCGGAAGCATACAAATAATCGTTAATTAACTAAAATATAGGAGGATATAGCCATAGCAGTTATCAGAGGCAACGGGCACAGAGGCCCAAGAGAAGAAGAGAAATCACCATTTCGGATTAACCATCAGATACGTGTTCCTGAGGTCCGTTTAGTGGGAGAAAATATTGAGGTACCCGGGGTTTTCAGAATTCAGGATGCACTTCGCAAAGCTGACGAATTGGAGCTTGATCTGGTTGAAATATCACCAAATGCCGAGCCGCCTGTTTGCAGAATTACCGATTTTCAGAAATTTCTTTACGAACAAAAGAAGAAGCAAAAGGAATTAAAAGCCAAAGCTTCCAAAATCATCGTGAAGGAGATTCGTTTTGGTCCAAATACGGATGACCATGATTACAACTTTAAGTTAAAACATGCAGAGCGGTTTCTTCAGGAAGGCGCTAAAGTTAAAGCTTACGTGTTTTTTAAAGGACGGTCGATCTTATATAACGAGCAAGGAGAAATTTTGCTGCTCCGCTTCGCCAATGCGTTGGAAGAAGTCGGAAAAGTTGAACAGCTTCCAAAACTCGAAGGAAAGAGAATGACAATATTTATTTCGCCTAAAAAGAAAAAATAATTTAATACTTAGACAGGAATGCCTAAAATGAAATCGAATGCCGGGGCTAAGAAACGTTTCAAGCTGACCGGATCAGGGTTAATTAAAAGGAAACATGCTTATAAAAGTCATATTTTGACCAAAAAAAGCACCAAACGCAAACGTAACCTCACATATTGGGGTTTGGTAGCCAAAGTTGACACGCATCACGTCAAGAGGCTCCTTGCAATGAGGTAATGTTTTGCTTTTAATAAAATAATAGAATTAGGTTTAACCGAATAATGAGCTTACAAAGATTCCTTTAATCAGGAACGCCATTGTTCTAAAACAAAAAGAAATGCCAAGATCAGTAAATCATGTAGCATCGAAAGCCCGAAGGAAAAAGCTTCTGCTACTTACCAGAGGATACTTTGGATCACGTAAAAATGTCTGGACGGTTGCCAAAAACACATACGAAAAAGGATTAGGGTATGCGTACCGTGACAGAAAAAGCAAAAAAAGGTTGTTCCGTGCATTATGGATTCAGCGTATCAATGCTGCAGTTCGCATAGAAGGTCTGTCTTACTCACAGTTTATGGGTAAGTGTAAGGTTGCCAAAATCGATATTAACCGCAAGGTTCTGGCCGATTTGGCGATGAACAATCCAGCTGCATTCAGCGCAATTGTTAATAAGGTGAAATAATTTGAAAAGTTAGGCGAAATAAATTTTCAGATAAGAAAAGGGGCTCATTGAGCTCCTTTTTTGTTTTCCGCAAAGTCAGTCCTGTCATTGCAAACAAAGTGAAGCCATCTACCACTTGCGTGCATGTCATGATGGTTTATTCCATTTCCTTTGGAAGGACAGACCGACCGAAGTATTTTTCTTTTATACTTCAACCAATATGGCTGTAGCAGCAATAGATGATCCCGATCAACGGATTGAAAAAACTTTAATGGGCCCTAATTGGTTATTTTAATGGAATAAATTAGAACCTTGCCACTTGAAACGAGCATGGCAGATCGCCGTAAAAGTCAATAGTAATCGCTTTTCGAGTTCCATGAATGGAGTCATTGATATTCAAAGACATACTTTCAATCCATAAGTATACAATATTTTAAAAGTGATAAACGAATGAAAAAGCATCAGACACTTGCAATCATCGTTATAAGTTTATTAATAGCAGCCCTTTTTGTAAAAAGGGTTATTCCAAATTTCGGGCATGAATGGCCGTCGGCATTAAGCGGATTCCTGGTCGCGTTGCTCTTTATCCTGATTCTAATATTCTACGGGCGGAAGGACAACAAAAAACGGAAGCTGCGATAATCCCTTTGATGCTCCCTATACAAACGCTTCTGCAATCAGGTTTATCCTATTCAATAAAGAAGGTTGAAAAGGAGAAGAATAAAGCCACCGCATAAATACAGGACGATTATCAACTTCGAAGCCTTGGCTTGCATTAGTCAGAGTTATTTAGTGAAGTAGTTTACCCATTGGATTTTGCATTGAAATAATTCTAAATTATTCATCCGTAAACCCTTTATACTAATTAGGTTCCGCAGTTAAACTAAACATTCAAATTTTTTCCACATTTCGTGAGCAAAATGCCTGTTGGGAGATTATTACATTGGTTCGCAATTATTCACCATGGCTTTTACAATTTCATTTTTAAATCAGGTAAACTTTTTTTAATTTTACTGGCACTTAAACTGCACTTGTCCCATGTCAGCTCTTCATCTATCACTTCTACTGCTTCTTGCCGGATGTTCTCTGGTAGCCGCGGCCCAGGAATCCGGCTCTCATGAGCTTTTTAAATCTTCCGTATTCACACCCGTGAATAGTTTTACATCAGGTGTTGAAGGGCCTGCCGTCGATAAATCAGGAATTGTATATGCCGTAAACTATAATCATCAGGGCACTATTGGTAAGGTTAAACCCGAAGGTGTTGCCAGTGTCTTTATCGAATTACCTGGTGGCAGTATTGGAAATGGGATCCGTTTTGATAGCAATGGCAACATGTTTATTGCAGATTACACGAATCACAATGTTCTAAAGGTGGAGATGGCCACAAAAAAATTAACCGTTTTTGCCCACGAATCACGCATGCACCAGCCCAACGACATTGCAATTGACAGTAAGAACAGCATCTATGATGCCAGTGATCCTGATTTTAAAGCGGGAAACGGGCGGATATGGCGCATAGATACAGATGGGAAGGTTACTTTGCTGGACAGTATTCAAGGACCTGCAAACGGGATCGAAATAAGTACGGATGAAAAAACACTTTATGTCAATGCGGTACCGAAAGTCTGGGCCTATGACTTATTACCGACAGGCGAAGTTGGGAAAAAACGTTTGCTGATTGAATTTCCCGATTTCGGCATGGATGGAATGCGGTGTGATATAAAAGGTAATTTATACATCGCAAGGTTTGGGAAAGGCACGGTTGTGAAGGTTTCTCCAGAAGGTAAAGTATTGCAGGAAATAACCCTTGTTGGGAAAAGACCTACCAATGTGGCATTTGGTGGAAAAGATGGGCGTACGGTTTATGTTACGCTTCAGGATCAGGGAAATATCGAAAGCTTTTTGGCTGATTTCCCAGGTCGTGAATGGAAAATGAATGTGAAATAACAGACTGGATTCATATTAATTACCATATAAGAAAACTGACATTAGACGCAGAGACGCGATCAGAAATTTAGCCATTCTACCGACTGCAGGAGTAACCGCCGCATCGGTATTACCGCTCGGGACATTGCTCGCTTCGCCAGCGGCACCACCCGCTCCTAAACGCGATTTATTCAAGGAACTTGGCATTCGCACGTTCATCAATGCTGCGGGCACCTATACTTTTATGTCGGGCTGCCTAATGCACGAAGAGGTGGTGGATGCGATCAGATCAACAGCCCACGAATTTGCCATGATCGATGAGGTTCAGGACAAGGTAGGTGAAAAAATTGCCGCGTTGTGCCTTGCAGAAGCTGCGACCGTCACTGCAGGGTGTTGGTCGGCTCTTGTGTTGGGCACTGCCGGAGTATTGACTGGTACGGACCTCAAAAAAGTGGCTAGGTTGCCCAACCTCGAAGGGATGAAATCGGAAGTGATTGTTCAAAAAGCGCACAACCATGATTATATTCACGCAGTCACCAATACGGGAGTTAAAATAATTGAAATTGAAACTGCAGCCGATCTGGAAAAGGCAGTTAGTCAAAATACGGCCATGATGTGGTTCCTCAATTACGCAGGGCCCGACGGGAAAATCCCGGACACGGAATGGGTTGCCATGGGTAAAAAACACAATATCCCTACGATGATTGATATGGCTGCCGACGCAACCCCGGTTGAGAACATGTGGAAATTTAATGACATGGGATTTGACCTCGTTTGCGTTTCGGGAGGGAAGGGCATTCGTGGTCCGCAAAGTGCAGGTATACTGATGGGTAAAAAAGATTTAATTGCCGCCGCCAGGTTAAATGCTCCTCCGCGCGGTGGTAATATCGGCCGGGGTATGAAAGTAAATAAGGAAGAGATCCTTGGAATGTATGTCGCCCTCGAAAAGTTTATCAACCTCGATCATGATAAACAATGGAAAATCTGGGAAGACCGTATTGCCACCATAGAAAATGCTTCTAAGAAAGTAAATGGTGTGACCACAAGTGTTACGGTACCTCCTGTTGCAAACCGAACACCTACGCTGAACATTGCGTGGGATAACACCAAGGTAAAGTTGACAAAAGAGGAGTTTATGGAGCTACTCCGGAAAGGAAATCCTTCTATTGAAGTGATGGGCGGAAAGGATAACAGCATTAACATTACTTCGTGGAATTTGCAACCGGGACAGGAAAAAATGGTTGCGAGTCGTATAAAGGAGGAATTAGGAAAAGCATCCGGTTAATCGACAGCTTACCTTTTATTGAATTGTCAGAAATGCTTTTCACAAGGCATAGATTCTTTTTATGTTTAAAAGTAAACCCATGAGAAGTAAATCACTGTTTGTTATTTTGATGCTGGTCATGATGACCAGTTTCGCCATGGCGCAATCCTATAACATCGTCATTAAGGGAGGCCACCTGATTGATCCAAAAAACAATATCGATGGTGTAATGGATCTTGCCATCACCGATGGCAAAGTAGCATTGATAGCCAAAAATATTGATCCGAAGGAAGGGAAACAGGTAGTAGATGCCAGTGGTTTGTATGTCACTCCTGGACTGATAGATATTCATGCTCATCTTTTCCAGGGAACCAATCCCGATCAGCAATATATGAATGGGCCGGCCGCAGTTATGCCCGACGGATTTACTTTTCGGGTTGGTGTAACTACCATCGTCGATGCGGGTTGTGCCGGATGGCGGACTTTTCCTGCGTTCAAACGTCAGACGATCGATTTATCGCAAACCCGGGTACTGGCTTTTCTGAATATTGTGGGTGAAGGAATGCGCGGAGGTCCTTTCGAGCAGAATCTCAAAGATATGGATTCCAAATTGACTTCCGACTTCGCCAAAAAAAATGCAGGTGATATTGTTGGCATCAAGCTGGCTCATTATGAGGGCCCTGACTGGACCCCTACCGACCGCGCCGAAGAAGCAGGAAAATTGGCTAACATTCCAGTGATGATCGATTTTGGCGGGAGCAATCCCCCTCTTTCATTGGAAGAGCTGTTTATGAAACGTTTGCGTCCTGGAGATATTTTCACACATTGTTATGCCCAATTAGCAAGTGGAAGAGAATGCATTGTCGATCCCCTGACTAATAAGGTCAAGCCATTTGTTTGGGAAGCACAGAAGCGAGGCATCGTTTTCGATGTTGGGTATGGTGGCATCAGTTTCGCCTATTCACAAGGTATTCCGGCAATCAAAAGCGGTTTTTATCCTCAGTCTATCAGTACTGATCTTCATATCGGCAGCATGAATGGTGCGATGAAAGATATGCTGACGACCATGTCGAAATTCATGGCAATGGGAATGGACCTGCAAAGCGTTATCAAAGCAAGTACCTGGTCACCAGCCCTGGTTATCAACCGGAAAGAACTGGGTAATCTTTCGGTGGGGACCGAGGCAGACATTGCAATATTGAGGATCAGGGAAGGTAAATTCGGACTGTTCGATTATACCGGGTATAAACTGGAAACGAATAAAAAGCTGGAGTGCGAAATGACGATAAGAGCCGGAAAAATTGTTTACGACCTGAATGGGATTGCAAATCCGGTTACGCTTTACGGCAGGTAGCTGAGCCTGTTTTACCAGAGTATCAAAAACTTTATATATTTTACATTTTTAAATTAACTGATATGAAAACACAAAGAAGAACTGTATTGAAAAATTTGTTGGCTTCAATCGTTGGTGTAGCCGGATTCGGACTTGTAGCAAACGCAAAGAGCGGTTTCATTGAAGAAAAAACAACTTCAAATGTTCCCGCCGGTGATGATGTACCCTTGTTTCAGTCTCATACCACGCATGGAAACCTTGTATTTCTTTCAGGGATTGGGGCACATGTAGCACCTTTTGAGATTGCTGCTCATACGGATATTGTCCTTAAAGGACTTGAGAAAGAACTGATAAAGGCAGGATCTTCGATGGAAAAGGTTTTGAAAGTGACCGTATACCTGAATGACATCGCTGATTACAAAGGAATGAATGAAGTATATAAAGGCCGTTTTGGCAAGAATCCTCCTGTCAGGAGTACCATCGCTGTTGCCAAAGGTGGCGTTCCCGGAGATTCATTGGTTGAGATGGATTGTATCGCCTACATATAAGGTCGTCTGAAATTTAGCAATAACCAGACGGAAATCAGGTCGGCAGAATCAGTAATTCGAATGGTCGTTTTAGATACTTAACCAACGCTTATCACTTAGATTCTGCCGACTTCTTGTTTCCTGTAAATAATTGAATGAAATCAGCTTCCGGTCAGGTATAGATCACCATCTGCCGTTCAGCATCCCAGCCCATTCCTTTCACATACATGTTGTAAAGTCCCGGCTGAGAGAAACCGTCCCATACAACCTGGTGCTTACCGGGTTCAAGATCATTCGCCTCAAGCCGCCATACCACTTCGCCATGACGATTCAGGATGTCCACGTACACATCTCCCCTCTCCGGAATATTAACCTCCATCACAACCTTGTCATTTGAATCTGTGCCGAGCGCCCTGATTGAAGGAACATTTTTTTGTGCCAACTTGCCTGTTTTCCATGAGGTATAGTCGAATGGTTCGTCGCAAAGATGGTATTTATCCTCGTTTTGACCGTCCGTATTCTTGCGGAGGTAACTGGTAAGAAGAGGTGTTCTCTCCAGCGAGTTAAGTTTTACCAGCTTTGCCCGGCCGTTTTTCCAAAGGTAAACTGGGATATCCATCGGATTCAGTACATTCGAAACGCCGCGCTCAATCCCAATATGGAACAATCCAAAATTACCCGGTTCATGGCCAGCCAGCCAGTGCGTAATGATATCGACCCTGAAGGCATCCTTTCCGAAAATTACTTTGTTACTCATAAAATCCATCGCCTTGTCGTTATGAGGACCGCCACTAAAGCCATCCCCATCGTGCCCGTAAATAGCCTCCACAATATTTATTCCGGTTGGAGTAACACTGTAGGAATCGATCATCCGCTGAACCCATTGCTCCATGAAAACGCCGCCTCCGTAAGGAGGTCTTTCCATACGCGTATCCCACCGGGGGATGCCCTGTGCCACATGCTTTTTGTGAAGCTCATTGACCCTCTCAAGATAATCAGGCTGGAAGAATTGATGATAACGTTGATCGTAACTTTTGAAAATGCTGTAATTTCCGCCGCAATACTGGTGAAATTTTTTGGCTGTAATTCCCTGCAGGTTTTTAATGGAGGCCGTAATTCCCATCAGGTGGGCTTTGAATTTGGCGATATTGATCAGAAAGGTGTCTGGCGCAGTCATCGGGGCCATAAAACCGACCTCTTTAAAAACAACACCGTCAACCTTTTTAAAAATGACATCCTCTTTGGCTAATTCCCAGAAATCATTTGAGCTTAGGTCTCTCAGATCGAAATGATTCCTTTCCGCCATTTGTGAATAGCCCATATCTTTCCATAAAAATGGGCAGGCACATTCCCTTAAATAGAATTCCGATGGTTCCTTTTCCTTGACGGCCTTTAGAAATCCTTCAATGAAATTTAAATCAGTGGTAATACCCACATTTGCCAGCGGATCGGTGGTGTCAACGGGACCGCTGCAGGTCCAGTTGGGTTTGCAGGTTATCTTTGTTGAATCCGGATAACCCTTACCATTAGATGTTCTGACAAACATCTCTTTCGCAAGCGTTGAAGCAGCATCATGAATACCCCGGGCATCGCTCTTTTCTTTTATGGAGGTAAGATTTATAAAAACTGCTTCGGGATGTTCTTTGATAAAAGGATGAAGGTCGAAACCGGTTCCTCCTGATGAAGCCAGGTTTCCAAATGCATTATATCCTGGTCCAATCATAGATATGATGCCTGCTGCCGAAGAAACTTTTATGAAATCACGTCTTTTCATCCTTATTCAAATAAAAAAACCATTATCCATCTTACTGTACCAATAAATATAAGCTGATATACTGCTTTATATTCTGGATTCGAAAACCAAAGCTGTTCTGTTTAGCTTTTAAACGTTGATAAAAATAACACATTTGCTACCGGATTGTTCGTTGGTGTTTATTTTTTTAACAGGTAGTTCCGTTTAGGTGGCAAAAGGTCGTCTGGTTGGGAATTTCAGTACCCTGCGAATCGCTTTTTGGTTGTGCCGCACTGCTTTAAACCGGGCATTTATATATTCACCCATATAGATCTGACCGGAAATCGCATCACCAGATACAGTGCCCGAAAAAATAAAGGGGATGTTATCGGCGATGTGCCGGTCGGAACTGCTCAATTTAACCTTGTCTCCATCAACCGTACCCACCATATCGCGCATGGAGAAATCTCCTTTATGTGAACCTTGCAGCCAGTTGCCATCCTGTTCTATAAAAAAGGAGTGCTGGCTTTTGCTGCTATAGAACTCAATTTCGACGTCCCAACGGCCGGCAACGGTAACTGAAGGAGGAGCCATCTCTTTTGATTTTGTATGTTTCTGCGACAGCACCTCAACAATCCGGTCTGCCACCACTTTATCGTTGCCTGGCTGCATCTGACCTGCGCAAATGGCAATGGAGGTATTTCCCGATTCGTCGCTGAGATTGCTGTGGACTGCAATCCTCGGTTTGGTCGCAGCCAATTGCTCGGCAACTTCCGGCCCGTTTATATTAAATTGTTCAGAATTCCATGAGATGTTCAGTAACGGACTGCGATTGTTCAGTCCTTCAGGTTCAATAAACCTGGTTTTTAAACCATTTATCGATAAGACCTGTTTGGAAACGTTTTCAAGGTAAGTATGCCATGTTTTCATTTTTTCAACATGATCGCGTGTCACCCACGATTCAACGGCAGCCAACATACCCATCATCTCTTCCTTGCCGACTTTATTATCCCTGCCAGGACCATGGTGCGGCGCACCGGCCTGCCAGGCTGACATCAGAACGTCTTTCTTACCCAGCAAAAGTCCGGCACATTGAGGTTCGCACAATGCCTTTCCCCCGCTGTAAGCTACAACAGTTGCCCCTTGCTGCAGATGGACATTTGGAACGGTAAGGTCTTCAGCCGCAGCATCCACAAGGATGGGAATCCCTTTTGGCGCAGCAATTCCGGCAATGGTTTCCAGTGCAAATGTTTGTCCCGGTGAAGTCTCGGAACCGGCCATCAGGTAGATCATCGCTGTTCGGGAATTCAATGCATTCTCCAATTCTTTCATTGTATCTACGGTGATGATATCCACCCCGATATTTCGGATCGCATGATCATATACATTTCGAGAACTTCGCGGGATAACCACCTCTGTCTTATCAAAACCTTCCAGGTTCGGAATGCGGATCAATTTCTCTGGATTACCGCCTGTAACACAGGCTGCAGTAACATGCTTCATCCCGGCAGCGCAGCCGGCCGAAACCATCCCCCACTCAGCTCCTGTGAGCGCAGCTAAACGTCGACCTACCCCGAATGCAAGTTCATCGTACTGAATGAAAAAACCCGATGCGGAATGCATCGCAGCCACGACCTCGGGCCGTTCAAGTGATCCGCCGATAATTGTATAAGTTCCCATGCAATTGATCACGGGATCGACGCCGATAGATTCATAGATGTTCGGTCCTGCCGTAAGCGGACCATGTGGGGCTGCAAATATAGATTCAGCGGAAAGAACACTTCCTGAAAAAGGTAGAATGGTTAACCCTTTGATGACATCCCTGCGGTTCATATGTTGTAATTTTTTAGTATTTTAGTTTTATTACGACAGCTGTCTTTGTATTAGAATATTGGTCAATTACTAGCATTGGAAAATTTGATATGGTTACTCAGATAGCCTGTGCTTTAATAACTAATCAAAAGTTTTTTTTGCAGATCTGAATAACAACGGTGAAATGTACAAATTTTAATAAAAGATGGTTCTCAACCGTCCAATAATATTTTTTAATTGGAAATATAAATTGTGCGTCTAAAATAGGAATAAAACTAAATGATATTCATTCCTATTTTATATTTTTACTCTACCTAAAATAAGGATAATGATTTAGATCTGATAAAC
>Ga0075525_10000200_pt1 | contig 23021 bp, 20 predicted proteins | sample NGEPertwo_FD_74795 | JGI IMG/M metagenome (GOLD analysis project Ga0075525, IMG submission 74795) | Arctic peat soil microbial communities from the Barrow Environmental Observatory site, Barrow, Alaska, USA - NGEE Permafrost154B-two | ecosystem: Environmental > Terrestrial > Soil > Wetlands >...
CTCACGCACCTCGAGCTCGACGAGGTCCAACAGCTCCGGATCGTCCACCTGGTCGACCTTGTTCATGTAGACCACGAGAGCCGGCACGCCGACCTGGCGCGCGAGCAGGATGTGCTCGCGGGTCTGCGGCATCGGGCCATCCGCGGCCGAAACCACGAGGATGGCGCCGTCCATCTGCGCCGCGCCCGTGATCATGTTCTTCACGTAGTCCGCATGGCCGGGACAGTCGACGTGAGCGTAATGCCGATTGGCGGTCTCATACTCGACGTGCGCGGTCGAGATCGTGATACCGCGCGCTTTCTCTTCCGGCGCCTTGTCGATCTGGTCATAGGCGGTGAACGTCGCGCCGCCGGTCTCGGCCAAAATCTTGGTGATCGCGGCGGTCAGCGTTGTCTTGCCGTGATCGACATGACCGATGGTCCCGATGTTGCAATGCGGCTTGTTCCGCTCGAATTTTGCCTTAGCCATGTTGGCTCTCCATCCTTCTCACCAAAAACTATCCATGCACCCAACGCGTGCGCGCTAGGCAAACTTAGCCTGTACTTCTTCCGCAACTGCCTGGGGCACCTGCGAGTAATGATCGAACTGCATCGTGAACTGGGCCCGGCCCTGGCTCATCGAGCGCAGCGTGTTGACGTAGCCGAACATGTTGGCCAGCGGCACCATGGCGTTGATCACCGCGGCGTTGCCGCGGCTCTCCTGGCCCCGCACCTGCCCGCGGCGGCTCGTGAGATCGCCAATTATGCCGCCGACATAGTCTTCCGGCGTCACCACCTCGACCTTCATCATCGGCTCGAGCAACTTCGGCGCAGCCTTCAGCGCGCCCTCGCGAAATGCCGCGCGGGATGCGATCTCGAACGCCATGACGCTCGAATCCACATCGTGATAGGCGCCGTCCGTCAGCGTGACCTTCACGTCGAGGATCGGGAAGCCCGCGAGCACGCCGGCATCGATGACACTCTTGACGCCCTTGGAAACCCCCGGAACATATTCCTTCGGCACGTTGCCGCCGACGACCTTGTTCACGAATTCATAACCGGCGCCCTGCTCGTTCGGCTCGATGGTGAGCTTCACGCGGGCGAACTGGCCCGAGCCGCCGGTCTGCTTCTTGTGGGTGTAGTCAACCTCGACCCGCTTCGACACAGTCTCGCGATAGGCGACCTGCGGCGCGCCGACATTGGCCTCGACATTGAACTCGCGGCGCATGCGATCGACGATGATGTCGAGATGCAGCTCGCCCATTCCCTTGATGATGGTCTGGCCCGACTCGTGGTCGACCGACACGCGGAACGACGGATCCTCTTGGGCGAGGCGATGCAACGCGACGCCGAGCTTCTCCTGGTCGCTCTTGGTCTTCGGCTCGACGGCGACCTCGATCACCGGCTCCGGAAACTCCATGCGCTCGAGAATCACGGGCTTGTTCGGGTCACACAGCGTGTCGCCGGTGGTCACATCCTTGAGGCCGGCAATGGCGACGATGTCGCCGGTAAAGGCTTCCTTGATGTCCTCGCGGTGATTGGCGTGCATCAACAGCATGCGGCCGATGCGCTCCTTCTTGTCCTTCACCGTGTTGAGCAGGTTCGTGCCGGTCTCCACCTTGCCCGAGTAGATCCGGCAGAAGGTGAGCGAGCCCACGAACGGGTCGTTCATGATCTTGAACGCCAGCATCGAGAGCGGCGCGTCGTCGGACGGCGCGCGCGTCGCCTCCTCGCCGGTCTTGAAGTCGATACCTTTCATCGCCGGCACATCGAGCGGCGACGGCAGATAGTCGACGACGGCGTCGAGCATCGGCTGCACGCCTTTGTTCTTGAAGGCGGAGCCGCACAGGATCGGCACGAACACATTGTGCACGGTGCCCTTGCGGATCAGCGTCTTGATCATGTCCTCGCCAGGCTCGACGCCCTCGAGATAGGCGCCCATCACGTCCTCGTCGAGCTCGACCGCCTGCTCCACGAGCTTCTCGCGATATTCCTTGGCCTGATCCAAAAGCTCGGCCGGGATCTCCTCGTCGTGGAAATCGGCGCCGAGGGACTCATCGTCCCAGATCACCGCCTTCATGCGGACGAGGTCGATGATGCCCAGAAAATTGTTCTCCGCGCCCACCGGGAGCTGCAGCACGATGACATTGGCGCCGAGGCGATCCTTGACCATCTGCACCGACAGAAAGAAGTCGGCGCCGATCTTGTCCATCTTGTTGACGAAGATCATCCGCGGCACGCCGTATTTGTCGGCTTGGCGCCACACCGTCTCGGTCTGCGGCTCTACCCCCTGGTTGGCGTCGAGCAGCGCGACGGCGCCGTCGAGCACGCGCAAGGACCGCTCGACCTCGATGGTGAAGTCCACGTGACCCGGCGTGTCGATGATGTTGACGCGCTTGTCCTTCCAGAAGGCCGTGGTCGCGGCGGACGTGATCGTGATGCCGCGCTCCTGCTCCTGCTCCATCCAGTCCATGGTGGCAGCGCCGTCATGGACCTCGCCGATCTTGTGGCTCTTGCCCGTGTAGAAGAGGACACGCTCGGTGGTCGTGGTCTTGCCGGCGTCGATATGCGCCATGATACCGATATTGCGGTAGTCCTCGAGGGGGGTCGTGCGGGGCATCGTTCAGAATCCTTAGGGAGTTACCAGCGGTAGTGCGAGAAGGCCCGGTTGGCCTCCGCCATCCGGTGTGTATCCTCACGCTTCTTCACCGCGGTCCCGCGGTTATTGACGGCGTCGAGCAGTTCGCCCGAGAGCCGCTCAACCATGGTGTTCTCGTTGCGCCCGCGCGCCGCGGAGATGATCCAACGGATGGCAAGCGCCTGACGGCGATCGACCCTGACCTCCACCGGAACCTGATAGGTGGCGCCGCCGACGCGGCGGGAACGAACCTCGAGCGCCGGCATCACATTGCGCAGCGCCTCGTGGAACAGCTCGATCGGATTCTGCTTGACCTTGCTCTCCATCTGGTCGAGCGCGCCATAGACGATCCGCTCGGCGGCGGACTTCTTGCCTTCCTTCATGATGCTGTTCATGAACTTCGTGAGCACCATGTCCCCGAACTTAGGATCGGGAATGATCTCGCGCTTATCCGCTTTGTGCCGCCTCGACATATCGTCTGATCCGTTTTCTTAAGACGCGAAAGCGGCCCAACTATTTGGGCCGCTTGGCTCCATATTTCGAACGCCGTTGCCGGCGGGCGCTGACGCCTTGGGTGTCGAGCACGCCGCGGATGATGTGGTAGCGCACACCAGGAAGGTCCTTGACGCGGCCGCCCCTGATCATCACCACCGAGTGCTCTTGGAGGTTGTGACCCTCACCGGGGATGTAGCTCGTCACCTCAAGCTGATTGGTCAGCCGCACGCGAGCAACTTTACGAAGCGCCGAGTTCGGCTTCTTCGGGGTCGTCGTGTAGACGCGCGTACAAACCCCCCGCTTCTGCGGACAGGCCTGCATCGCGGGAACTTTGTTCCGCTTTACCGGCTGCTTGCGCGGCTTGCGGATCAATTGCTGAATCGTCGGCATGTGAGCCCTTACGTCCAATCATCCTTGGTGGGCAAATGCCCACATCACTAGAGCCGAAGTGTGCGAGGTGACCCCCGCGTCCTTCAGCGCCTCAATACAGAGGATCTTGGAGGGGTTTCACCCCCAAGATCTTGACCCCGATTTGATCCCGGTTAGTCCAGCAGCGTCTAACCCGCGCCCGTAGGCAACCAAAATGTTGGGCTACCGCCTGCCGAGAGAGTTGGCGCGTTTTATCAGGCGGATTCTTATATCGTCAAGGGTAGAAGTGCCGGATTTCAGGGGCCAAGCGCCAGATTTGGGTCTGACGGGCGGCCCGGCCCCTGATGTCGTCCGAAACACCCTAGGCTGAGGCGCCCTCTCCGGCCTCCTCGGCCCCCTCGGCCTCGGCCTTCTCAGCCTCGGCCTTCTCAGCCTTCTCAGCCTTCGCAGCCTCCTCGTGGTCGAGCGCCTCGTCAGCGGCGCGCTGCCGCTCCTCAAGAATCAGCTCGTCGCGATGGGTGGCGATTTTGTTGAGCCTAGTGAGCATGCTGCCCGTCCCGGCCGGGACCAGCCGGCCGACGATGACATTCTCCTTCAGGCCCTCCAGGGCATCCGACTTGCCGTTCACAGCGGCATCGGTGAGCACCCTTGTGGTCTCCTGGAACGAAGCCGCAGAGATGAAGGACTTCGTCTGCAGACTCGCCTTGGTGATGCCGAGCAGCACCGGCTGGCCCGTGGCGGGCCTGCCGCCATTGGCCAGCGTCGCCGCATTGGCATCATCGAAGTCGATGCGGTCGACCTGCTCGGCCTTGAGGAACTCGGTGTCGCCCGGATCGCCCACTTCGGTCTTCTGGAGCATCTGCCGGACAATCACCTCGATATGCTTATCGTTGATGGTCACGCCCTGCAGCCGGTAGACCTCCTGGATCTCGTTGACCAGGTAGTTGGCAAGCTCCTCCACGCCCTTGATGGCCAGGATGTCGTGCGGCGCGGGATGCCCGTCGAGCAGGTACTCGCCCTTCTCGATACGGTCGCCCTCCTGCACGGTCAGATGCCGGCCCTTGGGGATAAGGAACTCCACCGGCTCCTGGCCCTCCTCGTCCGGCGTGATGGTGATGCGCCGCTTGTTCTTGTAGTCGCGGCCAAGCGTCACCACGCCCGAAATCTCGGCGATGATGGCGTGATCCTTAGGACGCCGCGCCTCGAACAGCTCGGCCACGCGCGGCAGACCGCCCGTGATGTCGCGGGTCTTGGCGCTCTCCATGGGGATACGGGCCAGCACGTCGCCGGCGCTCACCTCATTGCCCGGCTCGACCGACAGGACCGCGTTCACGGGAAGCAGATAACGCGCCTCGCCGCCCCGCGACAGCTTGCCGATATTGCCCTTCTTGTCCTTGATCACCATGGCCGGCCTGAGATCGGCGCCGCGCGGCGAAGCGCGCCAGTCGATGATCACGCTGTTAGTGATGCCGGTCGACTCGTCGCGTTGCTCGGAGACCGACACGCCTTCGACCAGGTCCTCGAACTCGACGATGCCCTCGATCTCGGTCAGCACGGGGCGCGTATAGGGGTCCCACTCGGCGAGACGATCGCCGCGCTTGACACGGGCACCCTCATCGACCCGCAGATGCGTTCCGTAAGGTACCCGATGGACGGCGCGCTCCGTGCCATCCTCGTCGACGACCACGATCGCCGTGTTGCGGCCCATGACCATGTGGCGGCCTTGCGAATCCTCAACGACATTGCGCTGCTTGATCTTCACAATGCCGTCGAAGTTCGACTCCAGCGACGACTGATCCACGACCTTGGAACTCGCCACGCCGCCCAGATGGAAGGTACGCATGGTGAGCTGGGTACCCGGCTCGCCGATCGACTGCGCCGCGATGACACCGACGGCTTCGCCCATATTGACGGGCGTACCGCGGGCAAGATCGCGCCCGTAGCACTTGCCGCAAATGCCGCTGCGGGTCTCGCAAGTCAGCGCCGAGCGGATGCGGATCTCCTGGACGCGCGCATTCTCGATCTCTTCGACCTCTTCCTCGCCGATCAGATCGCCGGCCTTGACGATCACCTTGCCGGTGGCTGGGTTCTTGACGTTGTCGCAAGGGGTACGGCCGAGCACACGCATGCCAAGCGATACCGTCACCTCGCCAGCCTCGAGCATGGCGCGAGCGGTGATGCCCTCGCTGGTGCCGCAATCCTTTTCGGTGACGATGCAGTCTTGCGCCACGTCAACGAGACGCCGCGTGAGGTAGCCCGAGTTCGCCGTCTTGAGCGCCGTATCGGCCAAGCCCTTGCGGGCGCCATGGGTCGAGTTGAAGTACTCGAGCACCGACAGCCCCTCCTTGAAGTTGGAGATGATCGGCGTCTCGATGATCTCGCCCGACGGCTTGGTCATCAGACCGCGCATGCCGGCGAGCTGCTTCATCTGGGCAGGCGAACCACGCGCACCGGAGTGCGCCATCATATAGATCGAGTTGATCGGCTTCTCGCGGCCGGTCTTCTCGTCCCGTTGGACCGACGAGATGCGCTTCATCATCTCCTTGGCGACGAGCTCCGTGCACTCGGTCCAGGTGTCGACCACCTTGTTGTACTTCTCGCCCTTGGTGATGAGGCCGTCATTGTATTGCTGCTCGTACTCGCGCACGAGATCGGCCGTCTTTTGGATGATGGCGTCCTTGGTCTCCGGGATCACCATGTCGTCCTTGCCGAACGAGATGCCGGCGCGGCAGGCATAGGAGAAGCCGAGCCCCATGATCTTGTCGCAGAAGATGACCGTCTCCTTCTGACCGCAGTGGCGATAGACCACGTCGATCAGGTTGGAGATCTCCTTCTTGGTGAGGAGCCGGTTGACAAAGTCGAAGCTCACCTCGGCCCGCCGCGGCAGAAGCTCGCCGAGCAGCATGCGGCCGGGGGTCGTGTCGTAGATATACGACACCCAGTTGCCATTCTCGTCCTTGGTGATGAACCGGCCTTTGACCTTGGCGTGCAGGGTCACGGCCTTCGAGTCGAGCGCATGATGGATCTCGGCCACATCGCCGAAAATCATGCCCTCGCCCGGCTCGCCGTCCATGATCAGCGACAGGTAATAGAGCCCGAGCACGATATCCTGCGACGGCACGATGATCGGCGAGCCGTTGGCCGGGTGCAGGATGTTGTTGGTGGACATCATCAGCACGCGGGCCTCGAGCTGCGCCTCAAGCGACAGCGGCACGTGTACGGCCATCTGGTCGCCGTCGAAGTCGGCGTTGAACGCCGCGCAGACGAGCGGGTGCAACTGGATAGCCTTGCCCTCGATCAGCACCGGCTCGAACGCCTGAATGCCGAGGCGATGGAGCGTCGGCGCGCGGTTGAGCAGCACCGGATGCTCGCGGATCACCTCATCGAGGATATCCCAAACCTCCGGCTTCTCTTTCTCGACCAGCTTCTTCGCCTGCTTCACCGTGGCGGCGTGACCCTTGGCGTCGAGCCGCGAATAGATGAACGGCTTGAACAGCTCGAGCGCCATCTTCTTCGGCAGGCCGCACTGATGCAGCTTGAGCTCCGGCCCAACCACGATCACCGAGCGGCCCGAGTAATCGACGCGCTTGCCGAGCAGGTTCTGACGGAACCGGCCCTGCTTGCCCTTCAGCATATCGGCGAGCGACTTCAGCGGACGCTTGTTGGCGCCGGTGATGACGCGGCCGCGGCGGCCGTTGTCGAACAGCGCATCGACCGACTCTTGCAGCATGCGCTTTTCGTTACGGATGATGATGTCCGGCGCGCGCAGCTCCATGAGCCGCTTCAGCCGGTTGTTCCGGTTGATGACGCGGCGATAAAGATCGTTGAGGTCCGACGTCGCGAAGCGGCCGCCATCGAGCGGCACCAAAGGCCTGAGCTCCGGCGGGATCACCGGAACCACCGTGAGGATCATCCACTCAGGCTTGTTGCCCGACATGATGAAGGCCTCGACCACCTTCAGACGCTTGGCGAGCTTCTTCGGCTTGAGCTCAGTGGTCGACTCGGCAATTTCCACGCGCAGGTCGGCGGCGATCTTCTCCAGATCCAGCCCCTTGAGCAACTCGCGGATCGCCTCCGCACCGATGGAGGCGGTGAAGCTATCCTCGCCGAACTCCTCCTGCGCCTGCATGTGCTCGTCCTCGGAGAGGAGCTGCAGCGGCTTGAGCGAGGTCAGGCCCGGCTCGAGCACGATGTAGTTCTCGAAGTAGAGCACCCGCTCCAGGTCCTTCAGCGTCATGTCGAGCAGAAGGCCGATGCGGGACGGCAGCGATTTCAGAAACCAGATATGCGCGACGGGAGCGGCGAGCTCGATATGGCCCATGCGCTCGCGCCGGACCTTGGCAAGCGTCACCTCGACGCCGCACTTCTCGCAGATCACACCCTTGTACTTCATGCGCTTGTACTTGCCGCACAAGCACTCATAGTCCTTCACCGGACCAAAGATACGCGCGCAGAACAGACCGTCGCGCTCGGGCTTGAAGGTCCGGTAGTTGATCGTCTCCGGCTTCTTGATCTCGCCGAACGACCACGACAGGATCTTCTCGGGACTGGCAATGCCGATGCGGATCTGATCGAAATTCTGCTGCTGGACCTGAGGACTGAAAAGGTTGGTCAGTTCTTGGTTCATTTTATGTCTCCCACCGGGCGGCTAAACCGCCCTTCGGTTGATCGTGTCCGGTGCAAACGTAAGCCGATAGGGTCGAAACTCATTCGGCTGCGGGTCGCGGCAGCCGCGCCCGTTGCGGCGGCTGCTCCTCAGGCTTTGGCTGCACCAACTCGACATTCAGTCCCAACGCACGCATTTCCTTGACGAGGACATTGAACGACTCGGGGATGCCCGCCTCGAAAGTATCGTCGCCGCGGACAATCGCCTCGTACACCTTGGTGCGGCCGGCGACGTCATCGGACTTCACCGTCAGCATTTCCTGCAGCGTGTAGGCAGCGCCGTAAGCTTCGAGCGCCCACACCTCCATCTCGCCGAAGCGCTGGCCGCCGAACTGCGCCTTGCCACCGAGCGGTTGCTGGGTGACCAGGCTGTAAGGTCCGATCGAGCGCGCGTGGATCTTGTCGTCCACGAGATGGTGGAGTTTCAGCATATAGATGTAGCCGACCGTCACCTTGCGCTCGAACTCTTCGCCCGAGCGACCGTCGTAGAGGGTCACCTGCCCGGAGGTGTCGAGACCGGCCGCCGCCAGCATCGCCGAGACGTCGCCCTCATGGGCCCCGTCGAACACCGGCGTCGCCACCGGCACACCGGCCGCAAGGGCCTGGCTCACCTCGATGAGATGCTCGTCCTTCAACGCCGCCATGGCTTTGTCATCGCCGTAGATGGACTTGAGCAGGTCCCTGAGCGGCTTCGGCTTGTGCGACTCTTGATACGCGTGCAGGGCCTCGCCGATCTTGTTGCCCAAGCCGCGGCAGGCCCAGCCGAGATGCGTCTCGAGAATCTGGCCCACATTCATGCGGCTCGGCACACCCAGCGGATTGAGCACGATGTCGATCGGCGTGCCGTCCTCGAGGTACGGCATGTCCTCGATCGGCACGATATGACTGATCACACCCTTGTTGCCGTGACGGCCCGCCATCTTGTCGCCGGGCTGGATCTTGCGCTTCACCGCGACGAAGACCTTGACCATCTTCATCACGCCGGGCGGCAGCTCGTCGCCGCGCTGCAGCTTGTCGACCTTGTCGACGAAGCGCTGCTCGAGCCGCTTCTTGGCCTCGTCGTACTGGCGGCCAATCGCCTCGACCTCGGCCATCGCCTTGTCGTTCTTGAGCGCGATTTCCCACCATTGGCTGCGCGGCACATCGTCCAGCAGGGCCTCGGTGACCTTGGCGTCCTTCTTGAAGCCCTTGGGGCCCCTGGCCACGACCTTGTGCATCAACACGTCGCGAAGACGGCCATAGACGTTGCGGTCGAGGATCGCGAGCTCGTCGTCGCGGTCCTTGGCGAGACGCTCGATCTCCTCGCGCTCGATCGCCATGGCGCGCTCATCCTTCTCCACACCGTGGCGGTTGAACACGCGCACCTCGACCACCGTGCCCGACACGCCGGGCGGCAGCTTGAGGGAGGTATCGCGCACGTCGGAGGCCTTCTCGCCGAAGATGGCGCGGAGCAGCTTCTCCTCGGGCGTCATCGGACTCTCACCCTTGGGCGTGATCTTGCCCACCAGGATGTCGCTCGGGTTCACCTCGGCGCCAATATAGACGATGCCCGCCTCGTCGAGATTCTTGAGTGCCTCTTCCGAGACGTTGGGAATGTCGCGGGTGATCTCCTCCGGTCCGAGCTTGGTGTCGCGGGCCATAACCTCGAACTCCTCGAGATGGATCGAGGTGAACACGTCATCGCGCACGACGCGCTCGGAGATCAGGATGGAGTCCTCGAAGTTGTAACCCATCCACGGCATGAACGCGACGAGCACGTTGCGGCCAAGCGCCAACTCGCCGAGATCGGTCGACGGCCCGTCGGCGATGATCTCGCCGACTTCCACATGATCGCCCACACGCACCAGCGGCCGCTGGTTGATGCAGGTATTCTGGTTCGAGCGCTGGAACTTCCGCAGGTTGTAGATGTCGACGCCGGACTTCGAAGGATCGGTCTCCTCCGTGGCCCGAATGACGATGCGGGTCGCGTCCACCTGATCGATGACGCCGGTGCGGCGCGCGCCGATGGCGGCGCCCGAATCGCGCGCCACCACGGCCTCCATGCCGGTGCCGACCAGCGGCGCTTCGGCGGTGATCAGCGGCACGGCCTGGCGTTGCATGTTGGAGCCCATGAGCGCGCGGTTGGCGTCGTCGTTCTCAAGGAACGGGATCAGCGCGGCGGCCACCGACACGAGTTGCTTCGGCGACACGTCGATGAGATCCACCTTCTCCCGGGGGTAGCGCTCCACATCACCCGCATGCCGGCAGACGATCAGATCCTCGGTGAACGTGTTATTCGGCGCGAGCTGCGCGTTCGCCTGGGCGATGATGTAGCGCGCCTCCTCCATGGCCGAGAGATAGATCACCTCGTCGGTCACCTTGGATTTCACCACGCGGCGGTAAGGACTCTCGATGAAGCCGTATTTGTTGACCCGCGCGTAGGTGGCGAGCGAGTTGATGAGACCGATATTCGGGCCTTCCGGCGTCTCGATCGGGCAGATGCGGCCGTAATGGGTCGGATGCACGTCGCGCACCTCGAAGCCCGCGCGCTCGCGCGTCAGGCCGCCCGGCCCAAGCGCCGAGAGGCGGCGCTTATGGGTGATCTCCGACAGCGGGTTGGTCTGATCCATGAACTGCGACAGCTGCGAGGAGCCGAAGAATTCACGCACCGCAGCGGCCGCAGGCTTGGCGTTGATCAGGTCTTGCGGCATCACCGTGTCGATATCGACCGAGCTCATGCGCTCCTTGATGGCGCGCTCCATGCGCAGCAGGCCGACGCGATACTGATTCTCCATGAGCTCGCCCACCGAGCGCACCCGTCGGTTGCCGAGATGATCGATGTCGTCGATCTCACCCTTGCCGTCGCGCAAGCCGACCAGCGTCGTGATGACGGCGAGGATGTCCTCGCGCCGCAACGTGCGCATGGTATCCGGCGCATCGAGGTCGAGGCGCATGTTCATCTTCACTCGGCCCACGGCGGACAGGTCGTAACGCTCCGGATCGAAGAAGATGCCGTTGAACAGAGTCTGCGAGGCCTCCGGCGTCGGCGGCTCGCCTGGGCGCATCACCCGGTAGATGTCGAGCAGCGCCTCGTCGGTGTTCGAGCTCTTGTCGACGGCGAGCGTGTTGCGGATGAAGGCGCCGACATTGACGTGGTCGATATCGAGAATCGGTATCTCCTTGAGCCCGAGCTCCTTCAGCGTTTCGAGCAGCTTCTCTTCGATCTCCTCGCCGGCTTCGCCGTAGATCTCGCCCGTCTCCAGATTGAGAATGTCCTGGGCCAGGTAGCGGCCGTACAGATCCTCATCGCGGATGAGCAGCTCTTTCAGCCCCTCTTCGGCGAGCTTGTTGGCGAGCCGTGCCGTCACCTTGCGGCCGGCCTCGATCGCCACCTTGCCGGTCTTGGCGTCGACCAGGTCGGTGGTCGGCTTGATGCCGCGCATGCGATCGGGGCGGAACGGCATGCGCCATCCCTCCTTGGTCGCCTTGAGAATGATGCGATCGTAGAACGTCGACAGAATCTCTTCGTCGTCGAGGCCGAGCGCATAGAGCAGCGTCGTCACCGGCAGCTTGCGCCGGCGGTCGATACGCACATAGACGACGTCCTTGGCGTCGAACTCGAAGTCGAGCCACGAGCCGCGATAGGGAATGATGCGCGCGGCGAACAGGAGCTTGCCCGACGAATGCGTCTTGCCGCGATCATGGTCGAAGAACACGCCCGGTGAGCGGTGCATCTGCGAGACGATGACGCGCTCGGTGCCGTTGATGACGAACGTGCCGTTCATCGTCATCAGCGGCATGTCGCCCATGTAGACGTCCTGCTCCTTGATGTCCTTGACCGAGCGAGCGCCGGTCTCTTCGTTGACATCGAACACGATGAGGCGAAGCGTCACCTTGAGCGGCGCGGCGAAGGTCATGCCCCGCTGCTGGCACTCCTCCACGTCGTATTTCGGCGGCTCGAAGGCGTAGCGCACGAACTCGAGCTGAGCGCGCTCGCCGAAATCCCTGATCGGGAACACCGAGCGGAACACGGACTGAAGCCCCTCATCGGCGCGGCCGCCTTCGGGCTCATAGACCATCAAAAATTGATCGTAGGACTGCTTCTGAACCTCGATGAGGTTCGGCATCTCAGCCACTTCGTGGATGTGGCCGAAAAACTTACGATATCGCTTGTGACCGTTAGTCTGCTGCGCCATGTGGTCCTCTCAAAGCTCGTCGCGACGGCTCGCCGGAAACCCCGCTTTGGCGGCGGAGGCTCTGGTGAACAGTCACGTCACTCGATTTAGGTGGGTCGGAAGCCCGGGCGAACTCCGATATATGGGAGCCGCCCGAGCTTACTTCAACCCAAGCTTACTTCAGCTCGACGGTCGCTCCCGCGTCCTCGAGCTGCTTCTTAATCTTGTCGGCCTCGTCTTTCGCAACGCCTTCCTTCACCGGCTTCGGCGCACCCTCGACAAGGTCCTTGGCCTCTTTCAGGCCAAGACCGGTGATCGCCCTCACCTCTTTGATGACGTTGATCTTTTGGGCACCGAACGCCGTGAGAACGACGGTGAATTCCGTCTGCTCCTCGGCAGCGGCTTCGCCGCCGCCAGCCGCAGCGGCCATCATGGCCACCGGCGCGGCGGCGGAAACGCCCCACTTCTCTTCGAGCATTTTGGCGAGCTCGGCCGCCTCGAGCACCGTCAGGCCCGAAAGGTCGTCTACGATTTTCTGAAGATCTGCCATTGTGTTATCCTCGTACGTTCAACTCTCGTATTGGGTTATCCAGCGTCACGCCGCTTCCTTGCTGCCGTAAGCTGCGAACACACGCGCAAGCTGACTTGCGGGCTCAATCAACGTGCGGGCGATCTTGGTCGCCGGCGCCTGAACGAGACCGATCAACGTGCTGCGGAGTTCATCGAGCGATGGCAGTTCGGCAAGCGAGCTCACCGCCTTGGCATCGAGCACCAGGGCGCCCATCGCGCCGCCGAGGATCACGAACTTTTCGTTCCCCTTGGCGAACTTGACAGCCACCTTCGGTGCCGCCACGGGATCGTCGGAATAAGCGAGGCACGTCGGCCCCGTCAAAAATTCCGTAATTCCCTTGGCGTCGGTACCTTCGAGCGCGAGCTTTACGAGCCTGTTCTTCGCCACTTTGACCTGGCCGCCAGCGTCTCTCATGTCGCTGCGCAGTTTGGTCATGTCGGCAACCGAGAGGCCCGCATAGTGAGCCACGACAACCACGCCGGTCTTGGCGAAGGCATCGTGAAGCGCTGTCACGACTTCGCGCTTCTCAGCTCTTTCCATGCTCACTCCGTCTCTTATAAGCCGCGAGCGATGCTCACGGCCTTCGGCCACACTGTGCCGCGAGAAGTGCGGGGCAAGGCAAGAAGCCACCCCGCGCTTGCGCGCGACGCTCTGTTGCCTGTCCCGCTCGCACGCGAATTTGCGCTAGAGCCACATACGAGGTTCAAACCGATCTCCAGGTTGCGGCGGTATTCCCGCGACCATCGAACCGTTTCGTCTCCCGTCTCATGCAGGCCCAAAGGGCTTAAGCGGTTTCCCGCACCTGCAATCTCGGACAGGTTTGGATCGCTTGGACTGCCAAGCGATCCGCCGGGACCGAGCTTCGGTCCCGAAACTCTTAGACTACCCGCTGCCGAGGCTCGCGGGCTCAATCTTGACGCCGGGCCCCATGGTCGAGGTCACGGCAATGCGCTTTACATACGTACCTTTGGCGCCCGACGGCTTGGCCTTCATCACCGCATCGGTGAACGCGCGGATGTTCGCCACCAGCGCATCCTCGGTGAAGCTCGCCTTGCCGACGCCGGCATGGATGACGCCGGCCTTCTCAACGCGGAACTCGACAGCGCCGCCCTTGGCCGCGGCAACCGCGGGGCCGATATCGTTGGTCACGGTGCCGACCTTCGGGTTCGGCATCAGGCCGCGCGGCCCGAGCACCTTACCGAGGCGCCCAACGAGCGGCATCATATCGGGGGTGGCGATGCAGCGGTCGAACTCAATCACGCCCTTCTGCACCTGCTCGACGAGGTCCTCGGCGCCAATCACGTCGGCGCCGGCCTTTTTCGCCTCTTCGGCCTTCTCGCCTTTGGCGAACACGGCAACGCGCAGCTTGCGCCCGGAGCCGTGCGGTAGCGCACAGACGCCGCGCACCATCTGATCGGCGTGGCGCGGATCGACCCCGAGATTCATGGCGACCTCGATGGTCTCGTCGAACTTGGCTTTCGCCGCGCCCTTGACCAGTTTCACCGCCTCCTCGATGCCGTAGAGCTTGTCCTGCTCCACCGTCTCGCTTGCGGCACGGAACCTTTTGCCGGGTTTGGTCATCGTCTACTCCTGCACCTCAAGACCCATCGAGCGGGCGGACCCGGCGATGATCTTCATCGCTTGCTCGATGGAATTGGCATTCAAATCCTGCATCTTGACCTCGGCGATCTCGCGCAGCTGATCTTGCGACACGCGCCCCGCGACACCGCGGCCCGGCTCCTTGGAGCCCTTGCCGATGCCCGCCGCCTTCTTCAGGAGGAAGGACGCCGGCGGCGTCTTCATCTCGAAGGTGAACGAGCGGTCGCCATAGACCGTGATCACCGTCGGAATAGGCGAGCCCGGCTCGAGCTTTTGCGTGGCCGCGTTGAACTGCTTGCAGAACTCCGGGATGTTCACCCCGCGCTGGCCGAGCGCAGGCCCGATCGGCGGCGAGGGATTCGCCTGCCCCGCCGGCACCTGCAGCTTGATGTAACCGTCAATTTTCTTCGCCATTCGTACTCGTCCTGCGTTCTCGCTGACTTCACGCGAAGCTCAAATCTTAGAGCTTCTCCACCTGTGCATATTCAAGCTCGACCGGCGTTGCCCGGCCAAAAATCGAAACCGCTACCTTGAGCCGCGCCCGCTCCTCGTCGACCTCTTCCACGAGACCGTTGAACGAAGCGAACGGACCGTCGGCAACCCGAACCTGCTCGCCGATCTCGAAGGTAACCGACGGCTTCGGCCGCTCGACGCCCTCCTGCACCTGCAGGAGGATGCGACCCGCCTCCTCCTCGGTGATCGGGATCGGCTTGTTGTCGGTGCCGAGAAAGCCCGTGACCTTCGGCGTGTTCTTGATCAGATGGTAGGTCTCGTCGTTGAGCTCCATCTTGGCGAGCACATATCCCGGAAAGAACTTCCGCTCGGAGGCGACCTTCCGGCCGCGCCGCATCTCCACGACCTCCTCCATCGGCACGAGCACATCCTCGAACTTGTCACCGAGACCGGCGGCGGCGGCGCGCTCCTTGATGGATTCAGCGACCTTCCGCTCGAAGTTCGAGTAGGCGTGAACAATGTACCAGCGCATAGCCATCGGATTAATGCTTCGACCTCCTACCGGCCCATGCCCAAGATGAGCTTGACGACCGCGGCCAACACCCAATCGACGCCGAGAAAGAACAGCGCTGCGGCGATCGACATGACGAGCACCATGAACGTGGTGATCACCGTCTCCCGGCGCGTCGGCCAGGTGACCTTGGACACCTCGGTGCGCACCTGCTGGATAAACACAAAGGGATTCGTTCTCGCCATCTCTGTCCTTGCCGCGGGCACTTTTGGCCCCGCTCTTTATTCTTGAGCCCCAAACCGTGGCACTCTTGAGCCCCTAACCGTGGCAGGAGTGGAGGGACTCGAACCCCCAACCCCCGGTTTTGGAGACCGGTGCTCTAGCCAGTTGAGCTACACTCCTAAGGCCTGCCCTAGTTCACCTTCACTATAAAATTTCACTTCCAAATCAATCACCTAACGGCCTAACTTGCTGGAGCGGGTGAAGGGAATCGAACCCTCGTCCTCAGCTTGGAAGGCTGCTGCTCTACCATTGAGCTACACCCGCATCCATCCGGCTCACAAGAGTAGGTGGTGGAGGGGGTTGGATTCGAACCAACGTAGGCATAGCCAACGGGTTTACAGCCCGTCCCCTTTAGCCACTCGGGCACCCCTCCTTGGAGTTCAGATGGATTGACTGGTGATTGTAACCAAGCAAAAACACCCCGCCGTCGGCCGGCAGGGTCCGCAATGAGCGCGTTTATGGGTAGCCATTTGGTCTCTGTCAACTGTAAATCAGGACGAGCGGGCTGGATTTCCTTGGTTTTATCGTAAGGACCGCGCCTTTACCACCACCTCCTGCGAGAAAGCCCACACCCTCATGCGGCGCCAAAAACCGAGCCATTCCAAGTCCTTCACCCATGCGCCCCGGGGCAAGCCGCGGCATTCGGGGCGGGCCGCCGACGCCGATCGCGTCGTCATCTTCGGCCTCCACGCGGTGGAGGCGGCGCTCACCAATCCGGCCCGGCCCGTCCTGCGCCTGCTCGCCACGGACAATGCCGCCCACCGGTTGGCCGCCCTCATCGCCAAACGCAAGCTCAACCCCGAGCCCGTCATACCGAAGGATCTCGACCGCCTGCTCGGCCCCGATACGGTCCATCAGGGCGTGATGCTCGAAGCCGGGCCGTTGCCACAAGTCGGCCTCGACGACATCGACCAGAACGGCGTCCTCCTGGTGCTCGATCAGGTGACCGACCCGCATAATGTCGGCGCGGCCCTGCGCTCGGCCGCCGCCTTCGGTGCGTGCGGTCTCGTGCTCACCGAGCGGCATAGCCCGCCGCTGACGGGCGCGCTCGCCAAGGCCGCCAGCGGGGCGCTCGACCTCGTGCCCATCGTGCTCGTCAAGAATCTCTCGCAAGCGCTGAGCGAGCTCGGCGACCGCGGCGTCTTGCGCATCGGCCTGGCGGAGGAAGCCGACGAGGCGCTCGAGGCCACACCCCTCACCCGTCCGCTCGCGCTCGTGCTCGGCGCCGAAGGCAGAGGCCTGAGGCACCTGACCCGGGAGAAGTGCGATCGTCTCTGCCGCATCTCGACGGCGAACGCGCTGGCAAGCCTCAACGTCTCCAACGCGGCGGCCATCGCCATGCATTGGGCGAGCCTAAAGGCGCCATTGACCTAAGAGAGCGTCAAAACGAAATCGAGAGGAAAAGGCCGAAGCCCTTCCCTCTCGATCCCGGGAATCAACCAGCTCGCGCTGGAAGCTCGTGAACTATCCGCAGAAGCGGCGGCCGAACGAATCGTACCAGCAGTTCCGGCGCCAATAGGTATTGCAAGTACTCAGACCGCACTCACCCGCATAGGCGGGCTGCTTGTAATAGGCATAATAATTCGGCGACCGATAACGATATGCGGTCGGCCCCGGCGGCAAGCCGCACGGCGAGACGCAAGGCGGCGGTGCCACCGCGACGACACCGCAGGGCGCAACGCACGGCGCGGGCGCCACGTAGACGGGCCGCACCCGGCGCAACGGAATGGGCTGGGGAGCGGGCACGAGAACGGCGCCGCGGCAGCGCCAGCCGACGCCGCACCCTCCCGCCTCGGCGTCGGCGGCGATCGTAAAGCTCAAGCCAACCGCCAGCGCCAGGACGGCCGCAATACTCATCAGGACTTTCATCTTGGACTCCACTCGGGCTAGGACACCCCTCCTGGCGCTTGTCCGGCCAACGGAAGGTTCGCGCAAGACTACGCACCCCAAGTATCGACAAGGTTAACGAGCCGCTGTTTCAGCCCAACAAGGCTTTACAGAGACATTAACGACTGTCACAAAATGAGACAAAACACCGAACTAGCAGTATTGTGTGGAGATAAACTGCAAGAGGACTTGACCGCGCCTACTTGAAGTACGGATCCGCCCGCGCGCCGCGCCGGCCGTTGGCGGGGTCGAGATAGTGGAAATAAGGCTCGCAGCGGGGAAAGTCCTCCTGCGCCGTGGTGTACGGCCGGTAGAACCACCAATGATTCTGCTTCAAGCAGTACATGGCCTGCGCCCGCTTGCCGTGGAAGCGGGGGGCCTCATTGGCGGCATCGACCACGAGCTGCGGCGTCACCAGCGACAACGGCGGTGCCGCCATCGCAGCCTGAGCCGGCCCGTGCGGGACGGCTGCAAACAGGCACACCGCAAACGCGGCGAGCCTAAGCCTCAAGTCGCACATGCCGAATCCCCCTCGGGCACCCCTATTAAGCAATCGGACTCTAAACAAAAAGAGCACCCCAAGCAACGCAAGGCTCCAGCAACCAATGACCCTGCAGGGTGCCGCGACGCGCGACATCTCTTGACAGCGCCGCGCCCTGGTCCATCAACTCGGAAACGGGGCAGAATCGCGTGTGTCACAACCGGAGTGCGGAACGAAGTTCTTAGAACTGGGTTGCTTCTATCTCACCCAACGCGACGTTTTCAGAAAAAGGAGACACCAGATGGCCGATACCACAGGCGGTGCCAAGCGCGGCACCAGCCGCGACGCCGAAGCTTTGGCTGACCAGATCGATGCGATCCGCGCCGACATGCAGAACCTGACCTCGACGGTCAGCCGCATTGCCAACACGCAGATCAATCGCGCGCAAGGCAAGGCGATGGACGCCGCGCAAGACGCAGAGGACGCCATCAAGCGCAATCCGCTCCAAGCCGTCGCCATCGCCGCCGGTCTCGGCTTTCTGTTCGGCGTCTTCACCCGCCGCTAGGAGCAGCATCCATGCTCCGCATCGTGCTGTCGCTTGTCTCGTCGCTTCAGATCGGAGCGCGCATCAAGGATGCGATCGAGCGCTCGGTGAAGAAGGCAGTCGTCATTGCCGTCGCCGCCGTGGTGTTTCTGTTCGCAATCGCCTTCGGCCTGGTCGCCGCCTATCAGGCGCTCATCGTCAATGGATTTACGTCGCTGGTGGCCGCCGGGATCGTTGCCGGGGCGCTCGTGGTGCTGGGCGTTATCGTCCTCGCCTTCTTGCCGCTCCTCGACCGGCCGAAGAAGAGCCAGACGCAGAACTTCGTGAACGCGCCCGCCGAAGGCATGGCCATGATCGACCAAGGTGTCGGCAAGGCCATGAAGCAGGTCGGCCCGCTCACGCTTCTGGTCATCGCCTTCGCCGCAGGGCTTCTCGCCAGCCGCCGCCGGTAGCCCTCGGCCAAGGCCGCCGGATGCTGTCCGGCCCTTCTTGTCTCATTCCGGAACGCATCTTAATCCCGTCTTAACCACCCGCCTTGCACCCTTGTCCGAGAGCAAACGGCTCATTTCAACCAAGGGCAAGGCGGACGCTGATGCTTCGAGGCTTATGTCTGGTGTTGCTGGCGATGGCCGGCTTCGCAGGCGCCGCCCACGCCCAAGTCGTGGAGGTGCCGCGGCCTTACGCCATTCCCCTCCCCCCAATCGCGAACCCCGAGCCCCAATGGGAGCTCGGCATCCGCTACTGGTACAGCGAGGGCTCGACGCGCTTCGACACCAATTCGAGCCGGCTAAGTGCCATCTACAGCGACCCCACCTCGACGTTCACGTATGATGGGATCAATGCCAACTCGCTTGAGTTCGTATTCAGCGCGCGCAACGAGACCCGAACATTCACCAAGGGCTTCGTGGGCGGCGGCTGGCTCGATGGCGGCAGTCTCGATGAGGAGGACTTCGCCGGCCAGCTCAAGGTCTTAGATACCTCCAGCAAGCTCGACGGCGACGGGCTCGTCTACGGCACCATCGACGTCGGCCAGGATTTCACCCTGATCAACAACAAGGCCAGGGTCGTACTGAGCCCATTCGTCGGACTCAACTATTGGCAGGAAACGGTGGACGGGTACGGCGCACGCTGCAACCCCGACGATGTCGGCGGTGTCAACTGCGGGGCCCCCGGCTCCATCGCCGTCCCCTTCTCCACGAACGTGATCACCAACAAAGCCAGCTGGACCTCCATCCGGCTCGGCACCGAGATCACGGCGAAGCTGTGGGACCGGCTCACCCTGCGTGGCGATGCGGCCATCGTGCCGGGCGCCTATCTGTGGAACGAAGGCAGCCTCCGCGCCGGCCTCGGCGGCACGCAGAACATCGAGGATAGCGGCACCGGCTGGGGCTATCAGCTCGAAGGTGAAGTGCGGCTGGATGTTACCCACAATTGGGCGCTGGGCGCCGGCGTGCGCTATTGGTATGCCGAGACTTACGGCAAGAGCGATTTCGTCAATCTCGACACGACCGAAGGGCGTCAGGATTTCACCAGCGAGCGCTTCGGCATCTTCGGCAACGTCACCTATAGCTTTTCGACCTACTAGGGCGCGCCTGACCCGCCGCTTGAGTGCGGGCACCAAACCGCGATAAATGGCTTGACCCGGAGGCCCCAAATCCCATCTCGAGAAGGACGGCCTCGGAATGCCTAAAGCGCCGGCTTAGCTCAGTTGGTAGAGCGGCTGATTTGTAATCGGACCCGGCACCTGACTTTTCAATCGCTTACCAGTCGGAAACACAATTTTACCCGGAAATTTCCGGCTTTAGTCGGATGCTTTCGGAGTAATAACCGGAGCCATGAGAAACACGCACGACGAGCCCGCAGACGCTGCTCTGATCGCAGTTGCGGAAAACGCGAAGTCGTTACTTTCTGACGCTGAGCTACTTTACAGCAACGGCCGTTGGGCGCGTGCGGCATCGTTGGCTGTCTTAGCCGTAGAGGAAGTCGGCAAGTACTTTCAGCAGAGGCATCGATCCCAAGACAGGCCATTCTTACCGAGGGACCATTCTAACAAACAGTCTGCGACAGGTCGGATGCTTGTCGCGGAAGCCGTCTACCAGCGCCTGACCAGTGTACTAGCGTCACAAGGCCTGGAGCTTAAACATCCGGATGACATGTCCCCCAATCAGGCTGCATTCGCGACGACGCCAGCAGGCAGGCAATTCAGTGAATCAATTTTCGAGTCTCCCAGCCTTAGGAATGAGCTTGCTGAGGCCATTCGATCCGCTTCCACCGAGCCTTTCACAGCGAAGGCACTTGCAGGCCAGCTATCAAACATCAAGTGCCTTGGAATGTACGTCGATCTTCGAAACGACGGGAGCGTGCACTGCGAGCCAGCACACGTCACCGAGGAGTTGGCCGATCAAATTCTGGACTATGCAAAATCGGCCGTCCGACTTGTCGATACCTATTCGTCAGAGACTTAGCGGCGAAACCGACTGATTGTCGATCAGTCGCTAAGGGCCCGAAAACCCTGTGGTCCCATGGCCACAACGACCTGACGTGATGACCAAATCGCATTACATTCCGTCGTCCGACTGACTTCTCGGTATTTCCGGGTCCGACTTTTTAAGGGATTTCCGACCAGGCATTTGTCGGCGTAAGGTGCTGAAATATAAGATAAGCCGGCTTAGCTCAGTTGGTAGAGCGGCTGATTTGTAATCAGTAGGTCGGGGGTTCGAATCCTCCAGCCGGCACCAAAATCAGTTATTCGCGACTTCGGGAGGCGGGGCGATGTCGTCTTGTTCCGCTGGCGTTTTGCTACCTAACGTGCGGCCGCAGCAAGATATCGCTTCTCACTCCTTCGCAGCGGCAGCCCGATTGAGGTTTACGCGGGCAGAAAGCTCCTCTGCCGTTTCGACGCGCTCGCTGTAGCGATCGGTCAGGTGATCGGAAACATCGCGCGTCAACAAGGTGAACTTGACGAGTTCCTCCATCACGTCGACGACGCGGTCGTAGAACGCAGAGGGCTTCATGCGTCCGGCCTCGTCAAATTCCTGAAAGGCCTTTGCCACAGACGACTGATTGGGGATCGTCAGCATACGCATCCAGCGGCCCAGGACGCGCATCTGATTGACGGCATTGAAGGACTGCGAGCCGCCACTGACTTGCATGACGGCGAGCGTCTTTCCCTGGGTAGGCCGTATCGCGCCGGACCTAAGGGGTATCCAGTCAACCTGGGTTTTCAGGATACCGCTCATGGAACCGTGGCGCTCCGGCGATGTCCAGACCTGCCCCTCCGACCAAGCGGCGAGATCTCGGAGTTCGCTTACCTTCGGATGATCCTCGGGGGCGTCGTCTGGCAGCGGCAGCCCGCTCGGGTCAAAAATGCGCGGTTCCGCACCTAAATGATGGAGGAGCCGTGCGGCCTCTTGAGTCAAAAAGCGGCTGTAGGATCGCGGCCGAACGGAGCCGTAGAGCATGAGAATTCGGGGTTTCTGGGTCGACCGTAACGGCGTCCGAAGCAGGTCTATGCCGGGTCCCGGAAACGCATCGGTGCGAATATTGGGTAGGCTGAGATCAAGTTCAGACAACGCGTGCGCCCTTCTGGTCTATGACGACTTCGCCGTCTTCCTTCGTGAATGCTCCGATGTCAGGATTCGGTAAGAGATCGAGCACGGCTTCAGACGGTCTGCAAAGCCGCGAGCCAAGAGGACTGACCACGATCGGGCGATTGATGAGGATCGGGTCTTTGAGCATCGCATCGATAAGCTCATCGTCGCTCCATTTCGGATTGCCGAGATCGAGCTCGTCGTACGGCGTGCCCTTCTGGCGCAATACCGCACGCGGAGTAATCCCCATGTCGCGGATCAAACCGATCAACTCGTCCCGGCTTGGCGGCGTCTTGAGATACTCGATGATATGGAGTTCTTCGCCACTCTGACGGATCATGGCCAGCGTGTTTCGGGAGGTGCCACAGGCGGGGTTGTGAAAAATAGTAATCGACATGGGTTTACTCCGTCTGGTTCACCAACGCGTCTCGCACTGTTTGATGGGGGCCCTTTTGGGCATCCGAACAATGCCGGCCGCCGAGTGCGCCCACCCTTAACTGCACATCGTTTCTCATTTTTTGAACGCATCGCCGCAAAGCTCGGGCCGCCCCCCACAGCAATCTTCGGTGAGGTAGGCGAGCAACTGGCGGATGCCAACGTCATGGATCGCGTAACGGATAAATCGCCCTTGCCGCGTCGACGCGATGAGCCCGGCCCGATCCAGCTCCTTGAGATGAAACGATGCCCCCGTTGGGCTGATCCCAACGGCGTCAGCTATTTCCGACGAAGGCACCCCCGAGGGGCCAGCCTTGACCAGAAGACGAACTATTTTGACGCGGTGCTCGTGCGCCAGCGCACCGAGCA
>Ga0075525_10000202_pt1 | contig 22918 bp, 20 predicted proteins | sample NGEPertwo_FD_74795 | JGI IMG/M metagenome (GOLD analysis project Ga0075525, IMG submission 74795) | Arctic peat soil microbial communities from the Barrow Environmental Observatory site, Barrow, Alaska, USA - NGEE Permafrost154B-two | ecosystem: Environmental > Terrestrial > Soil > Wetlands >...
CTTTGCAAACTCATTGAATATATCCAAGGTATCCATAGCCATACCCCCTACTGGTTGTCCTATGAATATAATAACATGGATTGGCTGATAATACCCACAATATTTACGAAAAGAGCCTAAGTATAAGTACCAATACACGACCGGCATGCGAGAAAACAAACGAGGTGTAACAACTTCTTTAGTTGTACACCTCGTCGTAGCAATGACCCTGCAAATTTAGTTCGGGTTAATGATTAATTTGGCACTACTTTAATTGTATTGGATATGCCAGTACCAGCAGCGTTGAAGATTGTCACTCTATAGCTGTATTTAGAGACTTGATCAGCCGTTGTGTCAATAGTTTTAATTACCCACTTACTATTACGGGTACTTCCACTGGTGCTATGAAACCTGCTGCAAATGCGGCTTGTGCAGGAGCTATAGTATAGAAATCTCCCCCTGAATACACTGTTCCAGTTACAGTAAGTGTCGCTGTTTTGTTTCCATCAGATAAAACAACGGTTGAAATTGATTCCAGGTCCATCAATCCATAAATACCTCCAATTATCCAGTTGCTCGCTAGGCTGCCTGCTGTTGGGTCAAATGTTCCTGTTGTCAGGGTATAGGTGATTTCAGTTGTGAATCCTATCGCTGTAGCTCCACCAATTGCAGGGGTGAGTAAAGTAGTTGATACAGCAGCATTAATGGTCGTTTGCACATCGGCAGCATTGGTAAGGTTTGCTGCTATTAATGCGTTGTGCACTATAGTCTTATCTGCAGGTGTCAATGAATTATAACCTGTTAGATCCAAGCCTAAGAGCCCACTGTTGAGTGTGAGTAATGTACCAATATAGCTTTCAGTAATCGTACTGTTTAATGCAACGACTACAATTTGTGTTCGATCCACAATTGGTTTGGCTAAAAACACCGCATTGGTAATAGGGGATTGTTCAGCATAAACTAAGGATAAGAATTCATTGTCAACTACGCTAGTTGCCAATCCTAATAATTCAGCGTTGTTTTTAAATACTTGTTGACCATAGGTAGTATATTGATTATTCATCAATCCAATGACAAAGGCCATTTGTATTTCTTCTTCTGATGCAAATGTTGGTGCAAGCATGGATGTTTCAATAATTGTCTTGGCTGGGTTACCAATAAAATTAGTAAACGTATTATAATCAGCTGCTTTGAATAAGGATTGGTGAAATGTTATGACATTGCCCATTGTTGCTGCATCTGGAGCACTGTTAAAGGCGTCCAATAGTGGCAAATTTTCTAGTGATTTTTGCTGTGCTACAAGAGAATCAAAGGATGTTTTGATTTGGGCTACTGTTGTAAAAGGCTGTGCTACCATTTGCGTTTGTACCGGAACCTTGTTTAGTAATGCATCGTAATCAGTCAGATCCAATCCCAGTATTACAGTAAACGTTCTAAGCTCTCGATCCATAAAATTTAACACTTGAATGTCAATCGTATGAACAGCTTCTGCGGTCACTGCAGCAGTAAAGGCTGCTTGCACATCCGCTGTAGATGTCAATGTCGTAGCCATTAAGACGGTATTGACGTGGGACTGAAAACTCAATGTATTTGGATTTACTGCCACAGGAGTAATATAAGTAGCATACGGTATTGCTTCTAAGCCGAGTATGGTCTTATATCTTGCTAATGCTGATTCCATTTGTGCATTCCCTGCTGCAACTGGTGAAGTTAGGGGTATTTCGTTAATGATCAGTACGGATACTGCCGTTTCAAAGGCCAAATTAACGGCCGCGTTGTTGGTGAATGCTTTTCCTGCTAAGGCTGCATGCACGACAGCTTGGCTTGCAGGCGTTAGTAACTTATAATCGGCGAGGGTAGTTGTGGTTAAACTCAGCCCTGCGGAGGTAATTACCGAACCCATGGTTTCAGCACTGGCTGTATTAACAGCCTCAAGAAATGTTACTAATGCTCCGATGGCATGGTTGATTGCTACTGTTTTAGCAATCTTTTGCGCATCTGTTCCTTCGGCCATTGCTAAGGCTGTTGTTACTGCACTGTAGTTTACATAATCAGCCGGTGTTAAGGCTCCTGCAGCTACTTTGGCTGCAGTTAGGTTGGCATCGACTAGAGTTACCAATGCTCCGAGGGCATGGTTGATTGCCACTGTTTTAGCAATCTTTTCCGTATTCGTTCCTTCGGCCATTGCTAAGGCTGTTGTTACTGCACTGTAGTCTACAAAATTACCCGGCGTTAAGGCTCCTGCAGCTACTTTGGCTGCAGCTAAGTTTGCATCGACTATGAGTACCAACGCTCCGATGGCATGGTTGATTGCCACTGTTTTAGCAATCTTTTCCGTATCTGTTCCTTCGGCCATTGCTAAGGCTGTTGTTACTGCACTATAGTCTACAAAATCAGCCGGTGTTAAGGCTCCTGCAGCTACTTTGGCTGCAGCTAAGTTTGCATCTACTATGAGTACCAATGCTCCGATGGCATGGTTGATTGCTGCTGTTTTAGCAATCTTTCCCGTATCTGTTCCTTCGGCCATTGCTAAGGCTGCTGTTACTGCACTATAGTCTACAAAATTAGCCGGTGTTAAGGCTCCTGCAGCTACTTTTTCTGCAGTTAAGTTGGCATCGACTATGAGTACCAATGCTCCGATGGCATGGTTGATTACCACTGTTTTTGCAATCTTTTTATTATTCGTTTCTTCGGCCATTGCTAAGGCTGTTGTTACTGCACTGAAGTCTACAAAATTAGCCGGTGTTAAGGCTGCTGCAGCTACTTTTGCTGCAGTTAAGTTGGCATCGACTAGAGTTACCAAGATACCCTGCGCCACAGTTATTGCTGCAGTAGCTGCCTCTATTTCTGCTCGAGTATTTGCACCTGTTACTACAACGGCGCTTACAACCGTTTGATACTTTGTCCAACTTTCTGCTGTATAGTTTGATTGCGTAATTGCTGTCAGTACTGCATTGTAGGATGCTAATGCGGCAGCACGGGTAACCTTCGCCACCGTAATATCGCATCCCCGCCAATACCAGTGTCCGTCAGAATGATTGGAGCATTCGCTTGAGCAGCTAATTTTGATGCGACTAGTGCGTCAACATAGTGCTCGTTTGTTCCGTTAGCAACATAGGCTTTGTTATAGCTGTAGGTTAGTTTCTCGAGCACTACCTTATTAGTAGCGTAGCGATCTGCACCAGCGAGGCTCTCTATACCCGCGATGGGGTCCACTCTATTAATTCCACCGACGGTGTAACCTTTCCCAACTATGCTCGAAGAAGCAGGAAGGGTTCCATCTGGATTAGTCACTAAGATCGAGTAGTTATGAGCTGAGGCATAGGAAGATACTGATAAAGCATCAGCCAAACCATCATAGCCAACTACAAAGGTCCCTGCGGGCCTGGTGAGTTGAGCAGAAATCATAGCCGCTGTTTGTATCCTATTAGCACCTTTGATGGGTGTAACTTCTGTAACAGTAGATATGGCCTTCACTTGATCGACGACTGCTTGGTCGATTGCTCCGACTACAAATACTTTCGTTATCTTCAGCTTAATCAGTTCCGCTTTAGCAGCAGCATTCAGAGTGTTGCTCTCTGTTAATAAGATGGGAGAATTCATGCCGGCCAATGGTGCTGCAGCTAGAGCATCTACTAAGTGATTATTTGCAGATGGGGCTAGGATGGCTGTAGTAGCAGATGAGAACCTCTCTGCTACGTTAACAGCGGTTCCGAATCTGTCAGTGCCTTGAATTCGATCTGTCGTTACCCCTGTTGCTGCGAACACATTAAAAGGAACCAGGGTAACACACATACCCATAATCACTAAGGAAGCTATGGCTTTTTTCGTTTTTCTCATTGGTGGGGCTTTCTCCTCTCGTCTTTGGATTTCTTCAGTTTCCTTGCCAATTAATCACTATACGCCTTACATAGGACGTCTCTGGGATGCTCTCGAATCCTTAACTATTATAACATCCAGTTGTGCAATTTAGAACAGTTATCGGAAGAAATTAGCTGAGCTCAAATAAATTTATTGTTATTAGAGCTCAGCTATATAGGTTAAATAATGACAAAGAAGACCTTTACGTCCTCTGGGATGGAAAAAAACGATTTTCATTAGAATCAAATGAATTGATGGCAAATGCAACGACCGTGGTGTATTCAAGATTCACGGGGTAAATCTTGTCCCTAAGTAACCTTCCGTGTTATCTTCTCATAAGCGCTCTGGAGGTATTCCCTCCAATAAAGGTTTAGACTTTGTTGGGGGATCATCGATTAATTCAGAATCTAAATCATAGTTGTTAGGTTCTTAATCATTGCTACCATGTTTATAATCCAAGCCTTGGGCGAAGTTTCCCACATTGGTGTTGTAATAAAGGACAAAAAAAGAGGCCTAAGCCTCTTTTCTATCGTAGCATGTCCCTTCAACAGAAACGGTGTGTTGTGTCTTCATCACTTGTAAGCAAGATCGCTTTGTTATACTCTCCCGCTTCCATCACAGGTCGGGCACGGTGATGTATAACGCACTGCTAATGTTTGGCCAACTTTTTTCCGAGTCATTTCCACAAGTCCCAGTTGCGTCAGGCCCAAAACCTGAAATTTCGTCTTATCACGAGCACAGGCCACCTCCAACGCATCAATGACCTGTTGCTGATCTTCCTTCGTCGTCATATCTATAAAGTCGATGATAATAATGCCCCCAAGGTTTCTCAAACGTAACTGACGGGCAATCTCCCGTGCTGCCTCGAGGTTAATGTGGACGACCGTTTCCTCGAGTGACTGTTTCCCGACATATTTGCCGGTGTTTACGTCAATCACGATGAGCGCTTCGGTTTGTTCAATCACCAAATAGCCACCGCTCTTTAACCAAACTTTAGGGCGCAGGGTTTTACGTATTTCTTCATCCACACCATATTTAGCAAAAAGGTCCTCACCGGTGACAACGTTTATATGTTTAGCCGCTGAGTGTTCGATGTTCTGCAGGGCTTTCCTTAATATTTGAGCCGTATCCGTCTGATCCACGGTGATCTTCTCCACGTCTTGATCCATCCAATCGCGAACCAGTCGAGAAATTAAATCAACGTCCTTATGTACAAGACCAGGCACAGAAACATGCGGAATTTTCGGTTGCAGAGCGGTCCAAAGCTCCACGAGTTGGGCTATATCCTCCGCAATTTCATCTCCGTCAATCCCTTCAGCAAGCGTACGGACAATGACCCCCATGCCCGCAGGTTTGGACTGCTCGGCAATCTCCCGCAGACGCTTGCGTTCATTGTCATCTAGAAGCTTACGAGACACACCCACATAACTCACTTGAGGCAAAAGCACCACATACCGACCGGGCAGACTTAAATTGACGCTAATCCGCGCACCCTTGGTGCCAACCGGTTCTTTAATAATCTGGACCAAGAGTTCTTGGCGTGGTTTGAGGATTTGCTCGATCCGTACAGTATTAGCTGGAGTGACCTTCTCCTCTTCCTCGAACCGTGAAGGGACAGCGTCGCCAACATATAGATAGGCGTTCTTGTCCAGACCAATATCCACAAAAGCGGCTTGCATTCCAGGCAGGACATTCTCTACGCGCCCTTTATAGATATTCCCCACGAAATTGGAGGTGCCAGCGTCTTCCTCGAACACTTCCATCAGGTCGCCTTGTTCAAAGACGGCTGCCCGGAGGGTTTTGGATTGGCTTTGGAGGACGATTTCCTTTAAGCATGCGGTATGATCCTGCTTCATGTTAGTACACTTCCTTATAGGGAACTTGCGAATACAACGCTCACTTGCTTGCTCTCGCAGATCAAACTAAGACTCAAGAGCTTGCTTGCAAGAAGGGCGGGGTCCCCGGCAAATCGGACATCCTTGTCCAATTGCCGGCAGTGTACGTCCTTGTACACTGCCCCGCCGTATGAAAGAGCTCTTGAGTCAAGTTTGATGACTGCTCGATCAAAGAAGAATCACTTTTGTAAGCGCAAGTTCTGCTCTGTATGTATGTTCAGGACGAATTCTAGATGATTTTATCCAGTACAAGTACTAGTCTCCATATTCCTTAAGAACATTGGTAATTTCTCGAATAATACCCTTAGCCTGCTCTTTCGCTATCACGCAATCATCTTTAGTAAAGGTCTTAAAGTCATCATAATCTGCATGAGATCGAAGTCTAAATAAGTCTGAAAGAGACTTACTAGAAGTCTTACTTACAATACCGACTTTAACAAATTCCTTATTGAAAAAAGATATTACCCCACTATGTTTTGCAGAATCCAACTCTTTAGTAGCCAACAATGCCCTAACAGCGTGAAAGGCCGCATAATAAAACCTATTAATGGCACCATGATAGGACCCCAAATGTTCTAGGTGCTCCCCATCCTTAAAAGTCATTTCAGCCTTTTCAATTCTCCATTGACTTAATGCCATACTCATAGTGGAACACCTTCAAGCTCCAGATTATGAAAAAATTTCGTCTCCCTAAATAGAGGATTAGCATAATGGGTACCACTTATTATGATTGGTATAATAACTACATCATATTCAAGATTTATATCCACTACGATGTCCATTATGGCATCACTAATATCTCTATTGTCCTTTTCCACCAGTACTAGAATATCAATATCAGACTCTGGGGTATCTGTTCCCCTAGCTACTGAGCCAAAAAGGCGTACATCTTTTATATTAAACGAAAGCTTTTCTTTAATATTCTTGCTAAAGAGCTCAATGGCCTGTCTGTGAATCATATTGCTCATGATATCCCTCCCCTTCCAGTCGAGTGATAACTCAGCGTCTATATCCATATTATACCATAAAGGGAACTTGCGAATACAACGCTCACTTGCTTGCTCTCGCAGATCAAACTAAGACTCAAGAGCTTGCTTGCAAGAAGGGCGGGGTCCCCGGCAAATCGGACATCCTTGTCCGGTTGCCGGCAGTGTACGTCCTTGTACACTGCCCCGCCGTATGAAAGAGCTCTTGAGTCAAGTTTGATGACTGCTCGATCAAAGAAGAATCGCTTTTGTAAGCGCAAGTTCTGCTCTGTATGTATATTTAGAACGAATTCTAGCCGTTATGTCGAGTACGTATTAGAATACTAGCACCGATTCAGAGGTGCAGTATGCTTAGAAAGCATGTCCACGTCGTTGCGTCGAGTTAGCGCCTTCAAAGAAAATCCCAGAAGACAGTTCAGCATCCGGTCCCAGAACTGCGGCTCGAGGTCAGCACCGACTCAGAGGTGCCGTATGCTTGGAAAGCATGTCCACGTCGTTGCGTCGAACCCGCTACTTGTTGTTTCCTGTCGCGCGTCCGGTCCAAGCCCAGTGGCGCAGCTCAGCGTGGAAACTGAGAGGTGCGATTTGCTACCTGTATAACTAGAGAGAGGGCCCGCGATCACACGGCGAGAAGCCTTTGCGTGCGTCGTAGCCAAACTCGGCTTTAACCCGCTTTCATCAGTAGGGCTGGAAACAGGAGTTTCCAGCCGGCCCTGAGACAAGGATGTCGAATGGCCGGGTACCCTACTCTCATGCATCACGGGTTAAAGCCCTAGTTTGGCACGAAGAACGCAGGGCTGAACAAGTGTCTTCGCGGACCCTCTCTCCACCCCAGACGCAAACCAAACCTCGAGCTATACACTCTCACCAAGACGCCTTACTTTTCAGCAAGCTGCTCAAACGGTGAGCTATTGATGCCCTGGTAACTCACATGCACACCGGTACGCTTGATATGAACTTCCTCCATATCAAGCGGTAAATTCTCAAGCTCTCTAAGGCTGGCCAGCACTTCCTCAGGACGAACACTGCCCGAGTTACCCATCTCCACTTCCAGGTCAAAAACGATTTCATCTCCGTGGATTTCACCCTCTAAACGCTTAACCCAAGGTCGGATGTCCTTCTCTGTCGGTCCTTTTTTCGTAAAGCGAGAATAAACCACATGCTCTCGGGCGAGCCACAGGCTTACTGCCTCTTCCAAACGTTCGGGCAGAATCGGCAACGCCATCAGAATGCGGATCTTATAACTGGCAGCATTCAGGACAGCCATCAAAGGCTTCGCGCCGTGGGTGAGGGCTCGTCCCTGTAGTAGACGGATTCCAGGTGGTAATTGTTCTTGAATCTTCCCGAGCACATCACCTAAATCCAGCTCACGTTGGATATCGATATCCACGTACTCTCGTTCCCCTTCTGTCCCAACCGCTAGGGCGAAACCGAAGGAGATTTTCGGACGTTGATTAAAGCCTTCTGTATAGGACATGGCAATACCAGCACGTCTGACGGCACGTTCAAACACACGTGTCAGGTCAAGGTGTGCAATATACCTTGCATCTTCAATTTTAGTATAGGCGATTCTTAGCTTCATGCCACTCACCCTTTCAAATCAATCTGAACTCCTCTGTCCGGACAAATTCCGCACCCGGTACATTCATTATGTCGGCAATCAGTGGTTTTAGCGGCCTCTAGTGCTTGGTGATGTTCACTGACCAAGAACTTTTTCGTCACGCCACTTTCTAAATGTTCCCAAGGTAAGATGTCATCATAATCCATGGCTCTGTTCGCGTAGAAATGGGGGTCGAGGTCAAACTCTTTAAAAGCCTCCATCCACACGTCTTCCCGGAACTGCTCACTCCAGCCATCAAACTTGGCGCCGTGTTTCACGGCCCATTCGAGCAGCGGTGCAAGTTTCCGATCACCTTTGGCAAAGACGGCTTCCAAATAACTCGTCTTCACATCATGGTAGTTATATTTAAAGCGGCGATCTCGCAATTTCTCGCGCAGATATTTCTGCTTAAGATCCACCGATGCTTTTGCTTCTTGGGGTTCCCATTGAAAGGGCGTGTGCGGTTTCGGGACAAAAATACTCGTCGAAATGGTCACTGTGATATTGCGACGTTTCAGTCTGAGTCCAGCATCGACGACCTTCCTGGCCAGATCAACGATTCCGTCAATGTCTTCTTGGGTCTCTGTGGGTAACCCTACCATAAAGTAGAGCTTAATGGTCGACCAACCCTTCTCAAAGGCAGCCTCTACTGCGTCCATAATATTTTGCTCTGTGACCCCTTTGTTGATCACGTCGCGTAATCGTTGTGTGCCAGCCTCCGGTGCAAAGGTTAAGCCAGATTTTCGAGTCTTCTGTACCGCCTCAGCTAAACCAACATCAAAGGAGTCAACTCTTAGCGAAGGAAGGGAAACCCCCACGCCTTCACTGCTGTGCTTCTCCAGAATAGTCTCAATGACGGGCTGGATACAAGAGTAATCGCCACTGGACAGTGAGGTGAGCGCGACCTCATCATAACCCGTGCAACGCACCAGTTCTTCCATTTGTTTAAGAAGGGTTTCTTGAGACCGTTCGCGGACCGGGCGATAAAGCATGCCTGCCTGGCAGAAACGGCACCCGCGTGAGCAGCCGCGCATGACTTCAAGCATCATCCGATCATGCACAATTTCCAAGTAGGGAACAATCACGTTCGTCGGGAAAAAAGCCTTATCCAAATCCTGGACAATTGCTTTTCCTACCACCGCCGGTACATCCTCGTCCGCCTGAATGCTTTCAATGCGTCCGTCCGGTTTATAGGTTACCTGGTAGAAATCCGGGACATATACCCCTTGAACCTGGGCAACTTTCACGAGAAAGTCTCTCCGAGGCACAGGGTTGATCTTCTGCTGAGCTATGAGGCGAAGCACTTCAGGCAACTGTTCTTCACTTTCTCCGAGGAGAAAGAAATCTATGAATCCAACGAGGGGTTCGGGGTTGAAGGCACAAGGGCCTCCGGCAATAATCCACGGATCCTCGATCCCGCGTTCTGACGAGCGCATTGGAATACCGGCCAAATCCAACATATTCAAGATATTGGTGAAACTCATTTCGTATTGAAGCGTAAATCCTACGACATCAAAGGCTTTGAGGGGTTCAAACGATTCCAACGCATACAGCGGAATTTGCTTCTCACGCAGGGTCGCTTCCATATCCACCCAAGGCGCGAAAACCCTTTCACAGAGAAATTCTGGGAACGAGTTGACCAAGTGGTAGAGAATTCTTGTGCCTAAATGCGACATACCCACTTCGTAGACGTCTGGGAAAGCAAAGACCATATGGAGGTCTGTCTTGGTCCAGTCTTTTTTAATGGCGTTCCATTCTGAGCCTAAGTATCGGCTTGGTTTCAAGACTTTCGGTAAAAAACGTTCGACCTGTCGGCGTATCTCCGCCGCGGTAAAGTTACTCATTATATCAAAGAGGCCCCCTTGTACTACATTACGGACCTCAATTATATCATAAATACCAAAATATATCTAAGTCGACTGAAGTGCCTACAGTTTACCCACGGGGAAATGAATCCCCTCTCGGAACATCCCGTCAACCACATCGGTCTCAGTGAGAATCTTATCCAGTCCCATGGCTTGATTGGTTAGAGAGATCATGGCATAGCGATCGGGCGTAAACTGCTCAACGATTCGTACGAGGTGAGTGTCTGATGAGACAGTGACCCAAAAACTTCGCATGAGGCCTTTCTTTAATAAATCCTCTTTCTTACGAGTGAGTTGCCGGAGAAAGGTAATATGAGCTTTAGCCATTTCTTTACTGCCAGCATACCAAAAGAAACCTCCCAAGATGATGTAGGAAAGTGCGCCTTCTGTGAATTTCCCTTGACCCCATAAGACGATGCCAAAGAGCGCTATGAGTAAGCCCAGCCATTTTCCCGACCAGGCTAAAAATTTCGTGGTCTTGACGTAACCAAAGCTTTCCGCAAAGAAGGCCCGCACCACTCGGCCACCATCCAGCGGCAATACGGGGATCAAGTTAAAGGCAGCCAGCCAAAAGTTAAAACGGACAAAGTCCTCCGCCAGCTCTCCCGTCCACAGCCCTTGCCACCTTAAGATCTGAGCCCCAAAGAGGAGGACTATGTTCAAGGCTGGACCTGCTAAGGAAATAATACTTTCCTCACGCTTACGGCCTTCAAACAGATCTTCACTGTAAGCAGCTCCCCCAAACGGAAACAACTCTAGCCCTACGATTTTAAAGCCATAAGCTCTGGTCGTTAATAAATGCGCTAATTCATGGCAAAAGACTAGGCCAAAGACAAGAAAAGCCTGGGCGGCTAAACCCAGGATTCCGTAGGCGACCAGAACTATGAGAAACGTCGGATGGATTCGGATACTCACCCCGGAAATATTGACGAGTTGCATGGTTAGCCTCCTCCTGGAAGACACGATATCTCGTGCCCTCCTTTTTATGATTTTGAAGGGGTAAGATAGGGGATGGGATCAACCGCCACATTATCTTTTCTCAGTTCAAAGTGAAGCCAAGGCTTCTTTAAGGGTGCAGAGAGACCGATGGTCCCGAGGGCGCTCCCTTTCTCAATACGTTGTCCTTTGAGCACAGATATATCGCCAAAATTGCCAAGCACTGAGGTCCAACCATCTCCGAAGTCAAGAGTTACGATCTTCCCTAGTTGGGAGTCTGCCCCCACGGAGGTAACCACCCCTGCTGCCGGAGAAACGACCTTGCTACCCAAAGCGTTCTCCCCAGGGTCCACATCAATGCCTTGATGAACGGTCCCCACAGCATTGCTACCCCCCTCTCCCTTAGCTCCAAAGGCTGCGACGACTTTCCCAGAAACGGGGGGTAAAAACTGGCCTCTCATCTTCGCATCAACGGGAACGTTCTTACTAACGACGCCCCCGAGGGATAAGGCCTCTTTCGCCATACCGTTGATGTTCTCGTAATAATTACTCGAGTTCAAGGCGGTTTTATAGATTGTATGAATCGTATTTGAGACGGGATCTGCACTATTGGCGCTAAAGAACACCAGTAAAAATAAGGTCGCGGCTATGATGGTGCGCTTCTGAGTTCCGTTCCAATGGTTCAAGGAATTTCCCAAGCCTTTTTGTACTGGACGTCGAAGCCGTCCGGGTTGCTGATTTAAGCGCGGTGCAGATTTTCCCCGACCTGATTGTTTGCCTACTTCTTGGACTGCTCTTTCCCACTCCCAGTCATCCCAGCGTTCATAAGGATCCATCCCCTCTGCCTCACTTTCGTGGTTCGAAGTTCGTAGTTCGTCGTTCGGGCTGTGCGTTCAATTCTACGAATCGAAGAACCTATTTATCGTTTTGCGAACATTATTCGTTTCGATTCGAACCTTGTCGATCGCCGCTTTGTGACTCGTTTAAGGCTCGTACATCCCTTATCAGTCTATGAAAGGGCATAAAAAATAGAACTGCGCTGGCAGTTCTATTTCAAAGTGAGAGGGGCGAAACTTCGTGGTTTGATATGAATGCAGTTCTGAGAATCGGGGGATGGACTTAAACTCTACGACTTAAACTCTTGCGAACTCTGTTCGCTTGGATTCGAACCACGATTCGCGAACATCGAATCACCATTCGTAAACAGCGAACCAACATTAAAACATACGTCGCCTGCTCCTTAAATTAACACTTAATAATAATCCCACAGCCGCCATATTTGATAACATAGCACTTCCACCTGCGCTAATCAGGGGCAGGGGAATACCTGTGACTGGCATGATCCCTGAGGTCATGCCGACATTGACCAAGATATGAAAGGTAAACATTGAAACGATTCCCGTGGCGATCAACATGCCGTACGAATCACGCGCTTTTAAAGCGATACTGAGACTGCGCAGGAGGAAGATTAAGAAAAGGAAGAGTAAGGTGATCGTGCCCACAAAGCCAAATTCTTCTCCTACGACAGAAAAAATAAAGTCTGTATGATGCTCAGGCAGGAAGTTCAACTGACCTTGGGTTCCCATTTGATACCCTTTACCCCATAACCCTCCAGACCCGATGGCCCAAATTGATTGGATAATATGGAAGCCGTCTCCACTGGTGTCGCTGTACGGATCTATAAAGATCGTTAAGCGCCTGATCTGATACTCCTGCATGGGAAGGGGCAGCCCTTCAAGCTTATGGAAAATCCAGGGTAGATCTGTCGCGAAGTGGAGCATGAGCGCCACCGCGATGATGGTAACGCCTCCCAGTAGCAACCCTCCGAATTTCCAGGGATTGGCGCCTGCAACAAACATCATACCGATAAATATGGCCGCAAACACCAAGGTGGTTCCTAAGTCAGGTTGCATGAAGATGAGTAGCATGGGGGGCAGTACAAACAGAAAGGGCATGATAAAATCCTTATAATTATTGAGCTTTCCTTTGCGGTCGGCTAAGAAATCGGCGAGGGTAAGAATGATGAAGATTTTGGCGAATTCTGAGGGTTGGATATTAAAGCCAAAGGGCGTCGGTATCCAACGGGTTGCGCCTTTTGCTGCGTCCCCAAATAAAATCACACTCACCAGCAACAACATATTTAAGCCATAAACCCACCATCGGTACGTTCGCCATTTCTCATAATCGGTCACGGCAAGGAACACTGCGCCACCTATACCGATAAAAATCCAAACAGTTTGGGACTTCACATAATGCATTGGATCTGATTCAAGAACATTAATGGAAGCTGTACTCAATATGAGGATACTGGCGATTAAGAGCAAAATCGTAATCAATATAAATAAGAAATCCAAGTTTCTCAGTGTACGTCTATCCATGATGATTCCCCTCTGGTCCATAATAAGCCCGATTACTTGCTATTATAGCACATCTCTCACACAGCCCAAAACAAAAAAGAAGCCGAGGTTTTTCAACCCTGACTTCCAATACTTAGGCTTCACGTCTGTGGCGCTCATCTACTGAGATTATGCCTTAGCGGCGTAGTCTCGCTTCATCTTAACGACAGGAATGTTGGCAACTAACGCTACTTCGTTATCATCCTGCAATAGATTAAATTCTAGTGCTGCTTCGTCAATTTCCATGTATTTAGAAATAACTTTGATTAAATCTTCTTTTAAGTTGTTGAGCATGGTAGGCGATATACTGGCGCGGTCATGTACCAAAACGAGCCTTAGACGTTCTTTTGCCACCGTCTTGCTCGAGGCACTTTCCTTGCCAAGCATTCTGCTTATAAATTCTAACAAGGACCATTCCTCCTCTCAGTACCGGACGGCTAGCGTAGACCTACGAGTCGCTTCAGTCTATCCATGATTCCGATGGGCACATCTAGGTTCATGAGGGGTACTTCTTCCCCTATAATTCGCTTGGTGATCCGACGGTAGGCCTCGCCTGCTTTTGATGTTTTATCCATCACGGCAGGTTCGCCACGGTTCGTAGAGATGACGATACTCTCGTCTTCGGGAACGACCCCGATCAGTTCTACCGCTAAAATATCCAGAATATCTGCGATATCCATCATATCTCCACGTTTCACCATTTCAGGACGGATCCTGTTAATGATTAATTTCGGGTTTCTTAGCTCAGCTGCTTCTAATAGGCCGATGATTCGGTCAGCGTCTCGTACGGCACTAACTTCAGGCGTACAAACGACAATTGCCCGATCTGCACCCGCAATTGCGTTGCGGAAGCCTTGTTCGATGCCCGCGGGGCAATCGATAATAGCATAATCAAATTCCGCTTTTAACTCAGCGGCTAAGACTTGCATTTGTTCCGGATTAACGGCTGTTTTATCTTTAGTTTGTGCAGCGGGCAGCAAAAAAAGATTCGCAAATCGTTTATCTTTAATGAGTGCTTGTTTAAGACGACAATTTCCACTCGTTACATCCACTAAATCGTAAACGATGCGGTTTTCCAAGCCCATGACAACATCGAGGTTTCGCAGACCAATATCCGTATCAACCAAGACAACTTTATGCCCTGCGGCAGCCAGTCCTGTGCCGATGTTCGCGGAGGTTGTGGTCTTGCCTACACCCCCTTTTCCAGAAGTTACTACGATTACCTCACCCATATCCAGACCTACCTTTCCACTTATAGCTTATTCTTCCTAACGGGCTTTGCCACGCCGGCCGTTCATGCCAGCTGTTTCTACGATTAATTGGTCATCTTTGATTCTGGCAATTTCTGGACCTCGCCCGTCGGCTTCATCCGCTGGTCCCCTCGTCACCACATCTGCAATACGCAATTGGGTAGGGGCCAAATGATAAGCGCTCACTGAGGCTTTCCGCTCACCTGTCGCTCCAGCATGGGCAACCCCTCGTAGGGATCCCATCACGGCAATGTTACCGGTTGCAATAATTTCAGCTCCAGGATTTACGTCCCCCAGAACAACAACATGGCCATCAAATTGCACGCTTTTCCCGGAACGAAGTGTTCGCTCCACAAAGAGACAGCTTCCTTCTTCCATCCCTTCCTCCCAGATACGCGTTTCTTTGTCCTGTGTCCCATAAGCTTGGGATTTAGCTGATACACCCACTTCTTCGGGGGTCAACCAGCCCGTGAGTTCCAACTGTCGTTGGTGTAGGACCGTGCCCAACCTAGCATGTTCGTCTTCCGTAAATTGCTTTTTCCCTGAATAACACCGTACGCTTGCACCTTGCAGAAATTGTACAGAATTATTCAATAGTTTATCGAGTTCCTTCATTAACACTCCAAAGTCCGCCGCTGGATCAAAGTACAAGACCAATCCATCGCGAGTTCCCTTAAGTGCCACATGTTCAGTCCGTGTCAACCTGCACAATCCCCCATCGCTAGTCTTAAATTCTATGTTTCCTATAAATTCTACAAGACTGTCCCAATTCCCTTTATACTATCGAGAACTATTAGGGAAAAAATTAAACAATTTTATCCATTATAAGTTTCAATTCGAGGTTTTCCAACCGAAATACTTCATAAAAGCTGCCTTGGCGACATATCCTGCTGTTGCTCCCCCGCCAGTCCCATATTCTACGACGCCTGCAAAGGCAATCTCAGGATTATCATAGGGTGCGAAGGCCACAAAGGTCCCATTATATACCTTTTCCAACTCCGTACCGACATTCCCTTGTTGCGCGGTTCCCGTCTTAGCACCCCCGGAAAATTCAGGTAGATCCGAGAAAATATATTGTGCTGTGCCAGCTTCCTTGCCCTTGCCGGAAACGACGGCGCGCATCCCTTTTTTTACCTCTTCCAGCATAGCTGGTGTAATTGATACCGTATTTAGAACTTTGGGTTGGTTTTGTTGAAACGTTTCCCCAGTCACTGGATCCAATAGTTTGTCGACAACATACGGTTGAAAGTGTTTTCCACCATTCGCGATGGTGGCCGTGTAACTGGCTAATTGCAAAGGCGTGTAGGCGCTATCGCCTTGCCCGATGGAATTATTGTAACTGGTACCAACATGCCACTTAACATAATTATAGACGTTGTAGTCGTACGTATCCTGGACCTTCCTAATTTCTGCGTTTTTCTGGCTTTGCAGCGTTTGCTTAGCCTTAGCATCTGGGGCGCTGGCTAGTTTGGGGGCGTATTTGTTTTCAATCTCAGCCAACCCGTCAGCACGCAATCCATCATATTTAGGTCCGTTCACCGTTTTTCTCCATTCTGGGGAGGCTGCGTTTCCTATGGCTTCATTCGGTAAATCCACGCCACTTGCAATCCCTAGACCGAATTCATTGGACACCTCTTTAATGGCTTCTGGATAGGCGTCAAAAACGCGCCGGCCCATGACTTCAAAATAAATGTCCGACGATTTGGCGAGACCTTTATACAAATTAACGAGGCCGAAATCATTGTTCCCCCATTCTGGAAACCCTGCTTTCTGATCGTCTTTATTTCCCAAGGAGGTTCTTTCATCATCAATTTGCTCATACGGTGTCATCAGCTTATATTTCAAGCCTGCCATGGCGATCACCATTTTGTAGATTGATCCGGGGGCATATGTCGCGGATAAGGCCCGATTGAAGGCAGCTGCTGGCGCTATATCATTGGTGAAATACTTATCCGACACAGCTTGGGAAAAAGTGCCTGTCAATTCGTTGGGGTCCATGGCAGGGCGAGACACCATGGCCAGAATTTTGCCGGTCTTGACATCCATCACCACGGCCGCTCCGGAGTGAGCCTTTGGGTTTGTCTTTTGAATGCCTGCTATCACTTCATCCAAACTATCTTCCACTGCCTTTTGCAAGTCGGCATCAACCGTCAGTTGGACTGTCTTACCAGCTTGTGAAGCATTGATCACAGTTTTTGAAATAGGACGGGCGTTGTTATCGACTTCAACTTGTTGAACACCTTCGGTCCCTCGCAACCAGAAATCATACGATTTCTCAACTCCGACTTTGCCGATCATATCTCCCTGAGTGTAAGTAAAACCAGCTTTTTTCGCATCGGCATTCCCGTTAAACCTGTCAATCTCCTCAGACCCTATTTGTTGAACATATCCAAGAAGCTGACCTGCTACCACTGTTTCAGGATAAGAACGAACGGGTATGGCTTCTACACTCACGCCTGGAAGCTGTTCTTGATGCTCGGCGATACTGGCCTGAAGCTCTTCAGTTGCGTTTTCAAGGATTGTGACTGGCCGATACCGTTCCCACTGATGATTCTGGATATTGGCGAAGATGTCTTCGGTAATGGAGTCCACGGTTTGTTTTTGATTCGGCCAGTAGGGTTTTACGAGGGTCGCTAAGCGCCGGACGACATCTTTCCAATTACTGGTGTCGGCTAGTTGCAAATTCATCCAATCGAGATAGACCACGAACTCTGGAGTACTCGTCACTAAAATTTTCCCATTTTTATCGACGATATCTCCTCGTGTGGTCGGAACTTTCACGAGCTTCATGGAGTTCCCTTGGGCTTTGGCGGCAAAGTAGGCTCCTTGGGCAACCTGTAAATTCCAAAGGTTATAGCCCAGAAGAGAAAAAACTATAACCACTACAATACCCAATCCCATAATCCGTGTAATATATGGCTTACGCTCTCTCTCGTCCAAGTTATTGCCTCCTCGTTTATTTTTGGTTTAGACTTTTTTACAAGGCCGGGGACTTGCGTGACAACGCACCAGGTCCTACGACACAGAGCAAACTAACCGTGTCAGCTCTTGTCCTGGGGTAGCGGGGTTCCCGGCCAACGCGACGTCCTTGTCGCATGGCCGGCAGCTCACATCCTTGTTCGCTGCCCCGTTTCTGGGTCGCTTACACGGAAGTTTGCTAATCTGCTTTCGAAGAGACGTCGTGCTTGTGTCACGCAAGTCCCTGGCTTGGAACTAAGAACGCGAGACAGAGCAACGCAGAACCGAGACCAAGACAGTGAATGAAGACCAGGACGATTGCTTGTGACGTATCAAAATTGCGTTCCTGACCTGAGGGTCGCGATCACACGGCGAGAAGCCTTTGCGATCGTCGTAGCCAAACTCGGCTTTAAGCCCGCTTTCATCGGAAGGGCGGGGAACAGGACGTTCCCCGCCGGCCCTGAGACAAGGATGTCGAATGGCCGGGTACCCTTCCCTCATGCATTAAGGGCTTAAAGCCCTAGTTTGGCACGATGATGGCAGGGCCTGAACAAGTGTCTCGCGGACCCTCCCTAGTTTGGCACGACGCTCACATGGCTGAGGGGCGTGTCTCGCGGACCCGGGCTAACGTTCATACTTCGGTCTCAAGCGGAGCCATCCACTTACGAAGGACTTGTGAATAAAAGGATAGGTTAAGGGCACTAGAACTGTATTATAGATGGCTATGCCAAAGACCAAGTGTGTGATATCACTATATGCCCAGTGTATCCCTGCCCCTAGACTTAAAACGGCCACGATTGTTTGTCCCACCGCGGTCACCAAGAAAACCAGGAAGGTCGATAGAATGAGATTTTCTCTATACCAACGCTCGGCGAGCCAGTAGCTTATGTAAGCAACGACCGCAAGGGTGAGAGTATACATTCCTAAGTAGCGCCCTAAATATAAGTCCTGTAACAAACCCGCTCCCAACCCCCAATATATACTGGTAGAGAGACGATTGTGCATGGCGATATAGATGGTGAGTAACATGAGAAAATCAGGTTTTACCCCTGACCACGACCAAAAATGAAAGACCGTTCCCGGTAAAATGAGGCTCAGGAGAAACATGGCTGCGATCAAAACATAACGCATTTATTTCCCCCCCACCATTTTTACAATATAAACCTCTTCAATTGTATCAAAATTAACTAAAGGCTGAATATATGCAGTTTTGAGCAAGCCTGCTGAGTCGAGTTTAATATCAACGACTTTTCCGATGGGGATATCGTGGGGATAGACCCCTCCGATCCCCGCTGTCAGTACGAGATCTCCAGCGTTAACATTATCGTCTCTTTTAAAGAGCATTTGTAAATTCCCTTCAGAATTCAAACGAGACGTGCGCTCATAGGTTCCTTTGACAATTCCAAAGGTTCCATTGCCGGTGCTGCTGCGTACAAGTGCACTAACTTGTCCTTCTCCATCCAGGATTAGCAAGACTTCAGAGGTAGTTGGTGAGACGGAAATAACCTTTCCTATAAGTCCCAAAGCTCCGATGACCGGGTCATTGGCGGCAACGCCGTCCTTGCTGCCACGATTTAAGGTCAACGTTCGAGACCAAGAAGTAGGGTTGCGGTTAATAACAGAGGCGCCGACCTTTTCATACTTAGCGATGGTCGGGTTTCGGAACTGTCCCTCATCAAGCTCCTTATATCGCATACCGGCTAGAACTTCTTCTTTGAGCTTCAAATTATCGCCAGTTAACTGGTCTACTTTCTTGAGAAGGATAACATTTTGAAGTTGTACTTCTCGAAAGTCCCAAAGAACCTTCGTATTATCCCGAATTCCGTTGCCCACTTGAAGAATTGTTTTCTCAATCGGGCTTAACACGCCGTGTAATAAACCTCCGACGGGGTTAAGGAATTGGCTACCCAAGCCGGTCATCCGGATACTTATCAGCACGCCTAACAAAAGAAAGAAAACGAGAACCGCAATTCCCGTTAAATTAACTCTTTTCGCCAACCTAATTCCTCCCCGCTGTCCTTAATTCCTTTGCGAAGCGGCTATTCTACGCAGAATATCTGCATGTTCCAGTACAGTACCCGTCCCAATTACGACACAGGATAGTGGGTCCTCCGCCAAGTGAACCGCAATACTCGTTTCATCAGAGATCAGTCTGTCTAGATTGCGGAGTAAAGAACCTCCACCGGCCATCATAATGCCTCGATCCATGATATCTGAGGATAATTCCGGAGGTGTTTTTTCTAAACAGGATTTCACTGCATCGACGATTGCCATGACGGGTTCTTGCAGAGCTTCTTGAATTTCTTCTGAGGTCACTTCGACAGTTTTAGGTAGACCGGTTAATAGGTCCCGTCCCCGTACTGTGAACATCCCCGGTTCCGCCTTGTAGGCATACCCGATTTCGATTTTAAGGGCTTCCGCCGTTCTATAACCAATCATTAAATTATAACGTCTCTTAATATGAGCGACAATTGAATCATCCATTTCATCACCGGCCACACGAATGGAACGACTTGTCACGATTCCACCCAAGGAAATAACGGCGACTTCCGTTGTGCCGCCCCCAACGTCTACGATCATATTGCCCGTTGGCTCACTCACAGGAAGTCCTGCGCCAATGGCTGCTGCCATAGGTTCTTCCAAGATTATGGGGTCTTTCGCACCCGCTGCGATCGCGGCTTCTTTAACGGCCCGTTCCTCGACTGGGGTAACCCCGGAAGGTACACAAATAACCACACGTGGGCGTATAAAAGGATGATCTGTCCCAAGTGCTCGACTAATAAAATATTTCAACATTTTTTGAGTGACGTTAAAATCTGAAATAACGCCGTCTTTTAGAGGCCGAATCGCTATGATGTTCGCAGGTGTCCGCCCGATCATTTCCTTGGCCTTGTCACCGACGGCCAAAACAGTCTTATTCGTTATGTCCATTGCCACCACGGATGGTTCTCGTACGACAATTCCTTTTCCCTTGACGTGAACCAACGTATTGGCCGTTCCTAAATCTATCCCTAAGTCCTTGCTGAATAAACTAAAATTAAATATGCTCATTTGAAACCCCTCCAGTCGTATATTCGTAGTTCGTTATTTACCGTTTATAGTTCGCAGTTCTCGGTTCATAATTCGCAGTTTGATTCCGATCCAACCTAGTTCTCGCCATCGAGACGATGGAAATTCACGCATCACGTATCCTGTCAGTCTAATGGTTTTAGTATACCCGTTTTCGCAGTTCGTATTTGTGATTCGTCACAGAACGCCGCGTTCTTTCAGACTGATAAACCGATTATCCCCTATAATAACGTGATCAAGTACCTCGATGCCAAGAATATTACCTCCGTCTGCCAGGCGACGGGTGACTGCTATATCTTCCTGGCTGGGGGTTGGATCCCCGCTGGGATGATTGTGTACTAAAATTATGGCGTTTGAGTTGCGCCGTATTGCTTCTTTAAAACACTCCCGTGGATGAACCAAGGATGAATTCAGTGAACCTATCGAGACTGGGCTGATACCCAGAACATGATTCTTGGTGGAAAGTGACACGACCCGGAAATGTTCTCGATCAAGGAAACGCATTTCTTCCATGACAATGTGTGCTAAATCCTGGGGAGAATTGATGACAGGTCTGGACATGGGGTCAGCAGAAACTGAACGCCGCCCTAATTCCAACGCCGCCTTCACTTCGGCTGATTTTGCTTTCCCTAAGCCATGTATTTGGGTTAATTCATGAACGGTTAGCTTCCCTAACCCAGAAAGTCCACCTACGCTTACCAATATGCGTTCCGCAAGGTCTAAAACGTTCTCACCTTTGAGTCCTGTGCGGAGTAAAATTGCTAAGATTTCTCGGTTGGTTAGGGCTTCGGGGCCAAATTGATACAAGCGCTCACGTGGTAGCAAGTCCTCGGGTAAATCCTTCAAACGTCGATAATCCATCATCCACCTCGCGTGAAGCGATATTTGTCTGCTAAATCCCCCACGCCCTAAGATATTCCGAGAGGTATTCCATGGGTAAGCCAATGACATTTGTTAGTGATCCCTCGAAGGACTCGACAAATTTCCTTGCTTCCCCTTGAATCCCGTACGCTCCAGCCTTGTCCATTGCTTCTCCACTGGCCACATACGCCTTTATGTCTTCCACTGCGAGTGGATGAAAACGCACGACTGTTTCGACCACTTCTGAAACGATTGTTCCTGAACCTGACACCAGCGCCACGCCCGTTAAAACGACGTGGGTCCGACCACTCAAGCTTTGTAGCATTTCCTCTGCTTCCGCTTGTGTTTCGGGTTTCCCTAGTATGCGGGTGTCGAGTACCACCATGGTGTCCGCCCCCATTATGACGTCCTGAATGTCTCCCCCTTGCTCTAACCAATGGGTTAAACCTGCTTGGGCTTTACGTAGAGCTAAGGCTCTAGCCCCAGTCTTCGGCCCCATCCTTTCCGGCAACTCTTCTGAAACAGAAGCCTTGACAACTTTAAAGGAGTAGCCTCCCTGGCGAAGTAGCATAGCTCTCCGTGGAGATGATGAAGCAAGAACGAGCATATTACACCCTCTTAGACATGATATATCCCCCGAGTGCTCCCAAAATCGTCGCGATCGTTATACTCACGCGAAGACCGAAGGAAAGCGAGAGAAAAAAGAAATCCAAGTAAGTATGGGAGGGTATGTCGATGACGGCAGGACGCAAAAACGGCGCAAATATACCGTATTTTTCTAAGCCAAATCCAACTAAAGTCCCAAGCGCAGCACCGATCATAATGAGCAACACGGTTCTTCCTGTTCTTGAGGGATTTCGCCCCACAGCCATTGCTTTTTCCCCTTCCATTCCTGATAATTAGTGTTGAACCCACGGACCCTACTATGATCACATATTAGTGTAGCATTTTACCCAATACTACGCAAGGTCGACAGGATTGTATTTGTTTCGGGGACTTGTGCCACCGCTCTCGGTCATACGACGCAGAGGAACTTGCGTTACAACACTCACTTGCTTGCTCTCGCAGATCAAACTAAGACTCAAGAGCTTGCTTATGGGAGGGCGGGGTGCCTGCCAGACTAATCAGGCCATCCGCTGGACAAGGACGTCCGAGTGTCACCGGAGCCAAGGATGGCGTGAGGGGACCTTGGCTCCGGTGACACTCGGACGTCCTTGTCCAGCGGATGGCCTGATTAGTCTGGCAGGCACCCCGCCCTCCCA
>Ga0075525_10000203_pt1 | contig 22913 bp, 24 predicted proteins | sample NGEPertwo_FD_74795 | JGI IMG/M metagenome (GOLD analysis project Ga0075525, IMG submission 74795) | Arctic peat soil microbial communities from the Barrow Environmental Observatory site, Barrow, Alaska, USA - NGEE Permafrost154B-two | ecosystem: Environmental > Terrestrial > Soil > Wetlands >...
GAGAACACCTTTCCCTGTCCCGTGTGTATAGAAATTGCAAAGGGATTTGTTCCAAGAAAGGCTTCTGCTGCTCCCCATGGAGCCATGGCCGCAGCAGCATTACAGCTCATTATTGCGATCATGCCTTCACTAGCTGCTCGCTCAGTATAAAGTGCTAATACTCCTATATTGTTTGTGTTCTTAATTGTAACGAATGCAACACCATATTGCTTTGCCTTACTGATGCCAGTCTCGACAGCTAACATACCGGCAACGGCACCTAGTCCGTCACCTCCATCGATGATAGCCGTGGCTCCATCGTCTTTTTCAATGATAGCGTTAGTGGGCAATGAAAGTTGCCCAACTTGAGCACGCTGATAGATAGGCGATAGTAGATATGTGCCATGGGTCGTAATACCGCGAGCGTCTGACTGTACCATACAGTTTGCAATTAGTTCTGCATTGGCTTGGTTTTCACCACAACCAATAAGAATATCAACAGCGCAGGCCTTAAGTTTTTCTATATTAATCTGCATCACTTATTCCTCCACTAATCCTGCAGCCTCAAATTTGGGGCCTAATTTATTATACTCAACGCTTGATATACCTGTGATCAATATCTTCTCCTTTGTCACTTCTGCAGCTACTCGGGCATTGGCCTTTTCGAGAATCTCAGCGCATCTTTCACGAGGTACGACGACAAGTCCATCGTCGTCTCCAAGAATCAAATCTCCAGGTTCAATGCGTTGGCCACCAAAAAAGATTGGATAATTAATGAGCCCCAGAGTACCTTTCCCTGTTCCACGAATGCAAAATCCAGTGGAGAAAATCGGGAATCCGAGTTCTATGATCTCTTTACTATCTCGTATGCAACCTTCTATGCACAAACCGCCAAGTTTACGCGAAGAAGCACTTACAGTCATGAGATCGCCCCAGTATCCATACTCCTCTGCACCTGCAACAGTGGCAACTATAACATCACCGGGTTGAGCTCTCTCCAAAGCCTTGTGCAACATCATATTGTCACCCGCAGGGCATTCAACTGTAAAAGCGGGCCCACAAATTTTCAAGCCTGTTGCGATGGGCTTTATCCGATAGGAAATATACCCTCCCCTACCGGAAGCCTCATGCACCGTCGCACTTGCATGTGCGCGGAAGGCTTCAACAATATCCTGACTAGGACGTTCAAATTTATTTCTTACATGTGCAAATTCATTCATAATATTAGACCTCCTGAAGGTAAATGTGTGATTTAAAGGTAAATGTGTGATTTTTATTTAACCGCCCATCGATACAATAAAGATAAGTATTTCATCACAATCGCTGATGCTTTCCTCCTGGGAAAGCACACGACTTCCCTTAACGGCAATTAGATTTTTTTCATACTCTACCGGCAATGCAAGATATTTACCGATTTTTGATACGGGAATAGGATGCTCCAGATGTAATTCACAAGAATAAGGAGCCAATAACCCAGAGCCAATAAAAGTGGTCATACAGTCTCCTTTCCTCAAAGGCAACCTACTGATGTTGAACTGATATATCACCTATTTGCTTTTATATTACCACTTTCTCATATAATGTCAAGATATCTAAACCATAAACCGCAGAATATTCAGAAAAAACTATCCACACTTCTGCAGCAACCTTCAAACACCACATTTTTGCAGTGTTGCCCTACAATAAGATAATGCCAGGCTTCATTTTTATTTTAATAATAGTGCTAGCATCAATGGCCATCAATGATACGATGAAGCAGTTTATTAATTTGGAAGCCTTATGGAAATATTTATTAAGTAGCAATATAGCAAAAACTTGAAATGAGGGAAAAAGTTTATAGATAAAGTTTTTAAATTTATCAGAATTGAGTCTTCCCGGTTGTCGTATTTATTACATTCGTAATAGTGTTATCGCAGTACTCTTCCGCTACCATCTCCACCCATAAGCTTCTCTACATCATCCACGCTGACGCGATTAAAATCACCAATTATAGAGTGCTTAAGGCAGCTGGCGGCCACCGCGAATTCCAGCGCACTTTGCTTATCATCATAATGATTAAGGCCATATATAAGGCCTCCGGCAAATGAATCACCGCCTCCAACACGGTCTACGATATCATTAATCTCATAATGTTTGCTTACATAAAAGTTTTCACGGTCGTTAAGGCAAGCCGCCCAGCCGTTGCTGTCCGCGCTATTGCTTTCACGCAGCGTTATTGCTATCATCTTCATATTGGGAAACTTTGCAAGCACCGCTTTGGAAAGCATCTTGTAGTTGTTCCTGTCAAGTTCACTGCCTTCCACATTAAAGTCAACTGTAATGCCTAGGGCTTTTTGGCAATCCTCCTCGTTGGCGATGCCAACGTCCACATATTTCGTAAGCTCGCTCATTACCTCCGGCGCCTTCTTCCCATACTTCCAAAGGTTCTTGCGGAAGTTCAGGTCGCAGGATACCGTAATACCCTTGGCCCTCGCCACTTTTACACTTTCCAACGAAAGCGTCATGGCGCTCTCTGAGATCGCTGGTGTTATACCAGTAATGTGAAACCACTGGACATTCTCCAATATTTTGTTCCAATCCACATCGCCAGGGTTTACCAAAGCAATCGCGGAATATGCCCTGTCGTATACCACTTTACTAGGCAACTGGTTCGCGCCTCCTTCCAAAAAATATATTCCCATACGACCTTCACCGCGCTGAATCTTCTGGGTTTGAACACCGAAACGGCGTAATTCTTTAATACACTCATCTCCCAGTATGTTTTTGGGAAGTACAGTCATATACTCAACATCAATACCATAGTTAGCTAAACTTACAGCTACATTCGCCTCGCCGCCTCCAAAGGTTGCCTCGAGCATAGAGTTTTGGAAAAAGCGTTCATTTCCGGGCGCTTTCAAACGCAGCATTATTTCACCAAATGTCAATACCTTCATTATTTATTTCCTCCTATTTTTGCAATAGATGTATTGTAAAATCACCGATTTGATCATTGAGATATACAGCTATCATCTCATCTCCCTTATATTTAGCAGTATCCATGTCCACTTCAATGCCAAGTTTTGCAAGATGCATCAGTGCTCGTGGAATGCTGTTAGTGCGTATTGCAAAGTGGGAGCTTGAGTCGGAATTAATTGCAATGCCAAACGCATTATTAATTTTTTGTGCCACAGCCAAAGACTCCTTGAAATTATTGGTGTTTATGCCCACGTGCACCAGCTCAAATCCCAATAATAATTGCCTTGCTTCGTTGCATAATGCGGTAATTTTATCGAAATTGCCGGCGTTGATGTCGGCCTTGTCGCACAACCAGCTTCCACCTACTGCATGTATAAAGGAAGCGGCAGAATACTCACCCACATTTTGTCCGTTAACTCCACCTGTTGGAATAAACTTGACATTACCAAACGGACCTGCGAGCGCCTTCATAGCGGGTAGTCCTCCATATATGTTGGCAGGAAAAAACTTCAAAACCTTCAATCCTAAAGACATAGCTTCTGTAATCTCGGTAGGAGTGACACAACCAGGAGTAACTGCCACATTATTATCTGCACACCACATTACAAGTTCTCGATTAAATCCCGGAGACACGATGAATTTTGCACCGGCCTCAACGCACTTCTTCCCTTGCTCTAATGTGAGAACTGTGCCCGCACCTACCAGCATATCTTGACAATTTTCGGCTACAGTCCTGATTGAATCAAGTCCAGCCTTTGTTCTGAGTGTAATTTCCATCACGTTAACACCGCCAGCAAGCATTGCTTTTGCAGTTGGAAGTGCATTCTTTACATCTTCAATCACTACTACGGGTACTATGCCCATGTTACCGATTATTTCCAATACATTCATTATTTAATTCTCCTTTTTAATTAATAAAGCAATAGTGCGATACCGCTCTCATCACTAATTACATGTAAAGACGAAAGGACATCAGCTGGTAACGGTATGCCATTATTTTCGGCATTAACATGCTTACCCCATTCGATTTCACCTGGTGTGTATATCCGCTCAGAACCTTTTGCTTTGGGTGCACTACGCAGTTTCTCTGACATAGACTCAACACGATCCTCCAGTTTATATTCTCCATTAAACATTCCAGCATTGATTGCTAAGAAGGAATGACACACATTGTTGGGTTTTTCTGGCTCAAAGCACCAACTCACTATATCATCCATCATGCTCATGCCGCCATTACATAACGCACCGGTAAGTACATCTACCATTATCGCTAAGCCATAACCTTTGTGTGCTGCCATTGGCTGCATTGCACCCTCATTGGGGTAGCCGCTGGGGTCTGTTGTCGGAAGTCCATCCTTATCCACAAGCCATGTATTTGGTATTTTTATGCCATCTTTTTTCGCCTGAATCACTTTTAGTGACGCTACATTGCTCATGGCTATATCAAGAAATAAAGAAGGCACACTTGTTGCAGGAGCCGCATATGCAAAGGGATTATTTCCTAAAAGCATCCCGCGTGCGCCAGGTGCAGTCATGTTAGGATCCACATTACTCATGGAAAGTCCAATCATACCGCGTTTTGCTGCCATATTTGCATAATAACCCGCGGCTCCGAAATGACAACTGTTTTTTACTGTTACGATAGCGACACCTGTTTGCAGTGCTTTTTTACAGGCAAGTTCCATAGCCATACAGGAAGATACCATGCCCATTGCTTCATGAGCGTCGATAACTGCGAATGAGGGACCATCCTTAACAATTTCAGGGTCCGCTGTGAAACTCACGCCGCCAACACGAGATTTTTTGATGTAATTATGCAGGTTCTTTGTACCATGTGAATGTGTACCGTATGCATCGGTTTCTGTGAGCACATCGGCGCATACAGTTGCATGCGCTTCGTTCATACCTTCTTTGATTAACGCTGCTTTACAAAATTGCTTCAAATCTTCAATTCTGATATTTGCCATTGATAAATTACCTCCTCAAATATTTATTTAATAATTTTGATAATTAACAGTATAGAAGTGCGTTTATTAGACACCCCAATAAGAGGAGAAGCCTCCATCTACTGGAATCACTGCACCATTAACGAAAAAAGCCGCTTCTGAGCAAAGCCAGATTACAGGGCCTGCCAGCTCTTCTGGTGAACCGTAGCGTGACATAGGCGTTTTAGCGAGTACACGTTCTCCGCGTTCTGTAGGGGTGCCGTCCTCCCTCTGCATAAGAAAACGGTTTTGATTTGTAAGCAAAAAGCCCGGTGCAATCGCGTTAACACGAATCTCCGTACTATAGTTCTGATTGAAATGCACGGCCATCCACTGTGTGAAGTTGGCTACTGCGGCCTTAGCTCCGGAATATGCCATTGTGTTGGTAAGCGGTAATACGGATGCCATGGAAGCTATATTAATGACATTTCCCGTGCCCTGATCGGCAAGCAATTTACCAAATACCTGTGTGGTAAGAATTGCCCCTACCACATTCAGGTCAAATACCCATCTTATCTCTTCCACATCCATATCAAAGAAAGTGAGTTCTGCACTTGTTGTCGCTTCCTTTTTATTGCCGCCAGCACCATTTATAAGGATATCCACTCGGCCAAACTTTTGAATGACATAGTCTCGTGCTTTTTCGAGGCTTTCTTTATCCAACACATTCGCTTTGCAGGCAATTGCATGGCCGCCAGACGAATTAATCTCGGCGGCGAGTGCTTGAGCCTTATCGTCAAAATGACCTAGCAGTGCGACGCTTACGCCCTTCTTTGCCATTTCCCTGGCAATAACACTGCAAATTATTCCTCCAGCTCCTGTAATGACCGCTATCTTTCCCGAAATATTAAAATTGGCTTCCATTTTGTTACCTCCCAAATATTTAATCAATTTGTTACAAAAAAATATTTCAAGTATATTGTACACAGCAGTCCGTATACGATATACTTTTCAAATTAAATATACAACCGTTTTTATTAAATGTCAATCCCATATTGTTTCGACTCTTTTAAATCACATTATCTGATTTCTACAGCAATACCAGCATTAAATCATTACTAAATAGTACAGTATGATAATAAGGTAGGTTTAATCTATTAACCTATTGACAAAACACAACGAATAAAGTATCTTTAAAATACATCGTTTTCGGTATACGATATTCGAAATTCATTAAATTAAGGTGGTTATATAAATATGAAGTTATCAATTGAAAACCTGAATGCAAAAGCATATGAAGAAATAAAGTCCTTGATCATCAGTAAAAAGCTTGAACCGGGGGCCCGCTTGGTCGACTCGCAGCTTGCAGAACAATATGGAATCAGCAGAACACCGATTCGAGATGCCATTCGGAAGCTGACTGAAGATGGTTTGGTGGTTAAAAGCAAAACGAAAGGTTACAATGTCTTTCAAGCGACCAGGCAAGATATCATCGAAATTTTTGAACTCAGACTGATGATGGACAAAGAAATTATCACAAAATTGATCACGGAAATGGTTCCAGATAATATCGACTACTATATTCCTAAATTGAAAGAGATTGATGATTATCTGAATGAAAGCAACGATAGTATAGACCCTGACTTTATTAAGATCGATGAGAATTTTCATGATAGTCTCATTGCTTTTTCGAATAACTCTAGACTGATAAGCTTCTATAAGGAGAACCGAGACCAGACTAAAGCGTTCAGACGGGTAACCTTCACCAGTGAGGAAAGGAAGAAAAGTGTTTTGGAGAGTCACAAAAAGATCCTAAACGGTATTATCAACCTTGATTTGAATGGCGCGATTGGGGCGGTTACGGAACATATCATAATCAGCAGAAGAAATGCACTGGTAGATTTCGATGCCAACTGATTTGTCGTAGGTATTATTTATTTACCAAATTCCCGGGGCAATATTTTTATTATTGTACGTATACGGAATACTAAATACGGAACAAATGGTTAGTTTAAGGAGGCAAAAAGATGAAGTATAGTATTGCAATAGGAAAAACGATTTCCCCAACATCACCCCTGATTCTTGGTGGGGACTTTGTACAAAACATTAAATATGCAGCGAACCTTGGATATCATGCTGTGGAAATTCATTTGGCAAATCCTGATGACTTGATAGAAGATACCTTAAAAGAAGCCTGTAACCGATTGAAAATGGAAATATCGACGATAGGGACAGGCTTTATGTATGGCATGGAAGGTTTGTCACTTATTGATGACTCACCGGAAGTCCAGATGATTATTATGGATAGGATGCATAGGTTTGTTGACAAGGCTTCAGCACTTAGAAGCCGGATTACTATTGGTAGCATTAAGGGTAATATTCCCAAGAACAAAGAGCGTCAACCCTATTTCGACTTGTTGGCTAAAAATTTACACACGATTTCAGAATATGCGGTTGGTAAAGGAGTGCTAATCCTACTAGAGGCAACCAATCGTCTTGAGAACAACCTGCTAAATTCAGGCAAGGATGTTCATGACTTTATCACCAAGTATCAGCTGAAGAATACCAAAATCCTGATGGATTCTTTTCATATCAATATAGAAGAGAAATCAGTTGAGAATTGCCTCAAAGACACAGGAGATTTACTTGGCTATATACATTTTGCGGACAATACCCGCCATTATCCTGGTGCCGGATGTTTTGATTTTAAGAAATTCAAACAGGCTATTTTGAATTATGGTTATGATGGTGTTCTGAGTGTAGAGTGTCTGCCTTTACCGGACAGTGAAACAGTCGCTACGAAATCCATTCAGTTTTTTCAAGAAACCTTTGGATAAACAACTGCCCACACTAGTACCATTCGAAACCACTGAAAAGGCTAAGATTTCGTGGTTTTGAACCATTCACGAGGGTTGCCAATAATACTGCAAATCGATGCAGGTAATCAGATAATATCGCTAAATTAAATAGGAAGATTTTAAAATGGAGGACAAGTTATGACAGTAGGCAAAGAATGGTACACTACCGACAACCCAGCAATTTACTTTGAGGACACATCGATTGGACGGCTTAAGAAGCAACTATGGGAAGCCAGCGAAGAAGAGATTGATGAAATACTGCTAGAATATGGAATCCCCAGTCCTTCCGAGCTTGGTAAACCCGGTACATATATTCAGAACACACCACGTGCTCATGTTATTGAAAAAAGAAGAAAGAATGATCTCATCTTCGTACCGATTGGTTGCACCGAGAATCACGGTGTACACGCAAACTCCGGTTTGGACACTTTTATGGTCACTCAGTTTCTCGAAGGAGTACGCCGTTACACCAAGAAACAGGGTTGCGAGGCCAATCTAACCTTCACACCGCTTAACTTTGGAGGGCATCCTTATCATCACATCGGTATGCCAGGTACGATTATTATGCCTGAAGAAGTTGTGAAGGAAACACTGATATACACGATGCTCGGTCTCTGGAATGACGGTTTCCGTAAGATCATCTTGGTCAACAACCACGGCCATCTCTGGATGCTCGAATCTGCAATTCAGGAGTTCTGCAAGCGTTTTCAACTCCCAGGCGTTTTCCAGGTCATTGACTGGCACCGCGCTGTACGTGAATTCTTCTACCCGGTTAATCGTGAAGACAGCCTAGAGACACACTTCATCCATGCTGACGAAGCTGAGACTTCTGTAGGGTTACTTTTGTTCAATGAGATGATTGATATGAACTATGTGGTGGATGCTCAGTCGAAACCACTGTGCTGCGATGGCCATTTTGACACCTCCGTAGACAGTTTTCATCGTATTCACCGTTGGTCCGAAGGTGAAGGTCATGCTGCAATAGAGCGTCGAGGAACCCCTGAAGGAGTCGTTGGCACACCATCCATCGCCACTGCTAGAAAAGCCAAGCGCCCAATTGCTGCTATTATGAAGATATTGACCTTGATTCAGGACGAGATTTTAGAGGAGTATCCAGCTGGCACCGTGCCACCTGTTGAATTGGTCACCCTGCGCACTGAAGCCGAGATGGCACCGTTCCTCAAGGAGCCGCTCAGTGAAGGATGGAAATCAGTTGATGAATTACCTAGAATTGGAATATTCCAAAAATTATAAAAGTTGGAGGTTTTATTTATGAAGTGTAAACAAGCTTTTCTATATGGACCAAATGATCTGAGAGTTGAAGAAGTAGAACTTACCCCTTTGAAACCCGATCAAGTACTGATTAAACTTCAGGCATGCGGCATCTGTGGTTCTGATGTCGAATGCTATGAAGGTAAGACCTGGGAAGGTCGCTATGACATCCAGGCTTATGTTCCTGGACATGAATGGGCTGGCAAAATCGTAGAAATAGGCAGCAATGTCCTCACCCTCAAGATCGGAGAGCGTGTGACAAGCGAATGCGTCATGGCATGCGGTGTCTGCCAACACTGTAAGTCCGGTATGATGCCCTCAGCTTGCCTCAACTTCCGTGAAATAGGCTTCGGCCCAGACACACCAGGAGGCATGGGCGAGTACCTGATTTGTGAGGAGGCCTATATCCACAAGTTCCCGGATACCTGGTCGGCTGTTGATGGCGCTTGGGCTGAGACATTCTCAATCGGTTATTTCGGTATCTGGGGCAACGATGGTTATATTGACGCTTCCGACACTGCTCTTATATTTGGATGTGGGCCTGTCGGACTTTGTGCCCTAATGGTTGCAAAGATGGCAAATGCGACAACAATAATGGTCGACCCAGTCGATAGCCGCAGAGCAATTGCACTAAAGAATGGCGCTGACTATGTGCTAGATCCAAGAAGCACTGCCTTCAAGGAAGAAGTCGCAAAACTGTGTCCTGCCGTCGGTGGACCGAGTGTCATAGTTGAGGCATCTGGCAACGATGCTGCAGTTACTGCGGCTTTTGAAATCGCAGGTCACAACTGTAGAGTGAATATGGTTGGACATACTCTGGGCCGTCGGATTCCAGTCGAAATGGGCTACACCAACTGGAAGACACTACAAATCAAGGGTGCTGGCGGTACTGATCACTTCATGCCAAGGACTATTCGTTTCATGGACAAAGTAAAAAAATACTATAAATTTGAAGATCTTACAACACATTATTTTAATTTTGAAGATATTCAAAAGGCATTTGATGTTGCCGTGAATGATAAAGTTAGCGCACTTAAGGTTATGCTGACTTTCGAAGACTAGTTAGGTTGAACGGCCATACTCTGGTGTCTGCCCAAAGAAGCATCAGGGTAAAATATTCCGAATTGATCATCATTTATTAAGGAGGGTGTTTATGAAAATCGGTGTTATTACCAATGGAATCAGTGAAGACTATACCAAGGTTTGTCAAGTTATGAATGAAACTGGAGTCAAATATGCGGAAATTCAGAATGTTTTTGATAAGCCAGTAGAGTGTTTGACATTAGAAGAAGCTTCAATTGTCAGGAAACTTTCTGATGATAATGGCATTGTTCCATTTTGTGTTACCAGCCATGCATTCGCAGGTATTCCTGTCGGTGATCTTGAAATCGGCGACGCTACCTATGAAAAGCACATGGCGTTGTTTAAAAACTCAATAGAAGTAGCTAAAATTCTAGGGACTAAACGAGTACGTACGATGGTTTTTACGAAACAGGTTGTCACCTTCGGCTACCATGGTTCAGACAAATGGAATTCCGGTGGCAACAAGTCTTGGCCAAAATTCATCAAACTGTATGAGCCGATTGTCAAGGTTGCTGAAGAAACCGGCATCGAATTGTGTATCGAGAATGGATTCAACGGTATGGTGTCCTCAACCATTTTGGCAAAGAAAATGATCGATGAACTGGGCGGACCGAAGAGGATTAAGTTACTATGGGATCTAGCCAATGCTTTATATTATCAGGAATATCCAACCGTTGATGTCTATAGGGCAGTCAAGGACTATGTCTCCCACATCCATATCAAGGATCTTTTCGTTAATACAATCACATCAGAAGTGGACGTTAGGCATATTGGACGAGGTCATCTAGCACCATATCTGCAGGACTTAGCAAGAGTGTTGAGAAAAGACAATTATCAAGGTGTCATCTCACTTGAGAACATCTATCGTCCGGATGGCGGCGATTTTATCGATGGTTATTATCAAGATATCATTGAGATGAAGAAAATTTTCGAATAAATATCGGATAAGGAGAATGAAATGAAAAAATCGATTTGCATTGAAAAGTTTTTTCGTGAATATGATTTTTATGACCGCTTCAAGTGTGTGGCGGATATGGGAATAGAATATGTTGAATTCTGGACCTGGCCTGGTCTGGACATACCACGCATCAAAGGGTTACTGGAGAAGCATAACCTCAAAATCGCCAGTATTTCTGGTGACAAAATGTTTACCCCGTTTGTAATGGAAGAGCGGAAACAGTATCTAGACTTTCTGGCCCAAACGATTGAAGTTGCCAAAGAATTGGACTGCAAGACACTGGTACTTCACTCAAACGGCATGGAAAAAGGCATTGTGTTCCATGATGGTTTAAAAATTGGAATTACCAAGAAAATCGCCAGTATGACGCGTACTTTCATGGAAGCAGCGGTTCTTGCAGAGAAAGCTGGAGTGACCCTCGTTCTGGAAGCGGTCAACAATATTAGTGTTCCTAATTATTTCGTGACCAGAACCCAGGACTCTGGAGATATCGCTAGAGTGGTGAGTTCGCCGAATTTCAAGATACTCTATGACATTTGGCATATGCAACAGATGGAAGGTAATATGGTTCGTAATATTACTGAATATATTGACGTAATCGGATATATACATATCGGTGATTGTCCTGAACGCCATGAACCTGGTACAGGTGAAATTAATTTTGACAAAATTAAGCGAACACTAGACAATCTTGGATACGACGGCATTTATGGTCTCGAGCTTGAGCCCACACTACCTTCTAGCGAATCTGCCAAGTGGTCGTGGTAAAAGTTATACTTCATGAATTTAGAATTTTGTAATATCTAAAGTTTTAAATTTATACTGTGGAATGAAAGGTGGAAATAATATGTTGAAAACTATAATTGTAGGTGCGGGTGCTATTTCCTATGCTCACGCTGAGGCATTAACTAAGCTTGGAGTTGAAATTTGTGGAGTTTTTGATATCAATAAAGAAAGTGCACTAAAACTTGCTTTAAAATATAACTCTGTAGCTGTTGATAGCATAGTTGATATTGTAAAAGATGCTGACATGGTTCATCTTTGTACTCCTCCATCAAAAAGACTTGAATATGCAGAAATAGCTATGTCTGCTGGATGTCATGTTGTAACTGAAAAGCCCATTGCTATCTCTATTGAAGATGCAGAAACCATGGTTGAAATGGCAAAAAAATATAATGTTAAAGTGATGGTGGATTATAACCATCGTTTTCGCGATGGGTTCCAGCAGTTACTCGATATTGTAAAATCAGGTAAAATTGGTGATATTGTCGACGTTTTTGTATATAGGAAAGGTATGCTAGGTGGAAATGCAGGTTCAAAGAACGACACGTGGAGAAGAGTACCTGGGATGGCATGTGGTATGACTATTGAATCCTTGTCTCATGATATTGATATGATACTTCAGTTAGCTGGTCCTATGGCTGATGTTAAAGCAGATATCAGAGGAACAATCACTGGGCTTCCTGAGTTTGATAATAATGTCCATGTTTCATTTAATTTAAAGAGTGGTGCTATGGGTCTAATTCACTCCAGTTGGTCTTCTTACCTGAAGGGTAGTTCTAGAGGAGTTATCGGCACAAATGGTACTGTTATTCTTGAAGGAGATGATATCTTTGACTATACAAGGCTTAGGATTAAAACTAAGGATATGAAGTGCGAGGAAGTCTTCGTTTTAAATGATGCATATGATTTGCTAAAATGCCCTTCTTATTATAATGCAAATAAGCACTTTATTGAATGTATAGAGAACAATACGGAATCAACGGTTTCGGGAGAATATGCGCTTGGTACTTTGAAAATATCACAAGCAATTCTCGAATCCGCAAAAACACAAATGCCTGTTAAGCTTTAAAAAAAGAATTGGAGAACTATACGGTTAGGGAAGCACTTGAAGAGATGGACACCTTTACTAAAATTACGTATTCGGGTAGATACGATTCTATTGTTAATGAAATTACAAAAAAACAACGTATAACTAATGAGTATACCGCTGACTTTTTTGTACCCGTTCCCATGTAAAAATGCTGCATAGCCGCTACCCACCAGACCAACGCAAACTTTTTTCATTTTAAAAGTCCCTTCTTGATATGGATTTTTTCTAATGCTTATTTTCTCAAAGTATTTTGTATAATTAAAACCAGTATTGATTGATGCCTAAAAATGAGGATTGCAAAAATTAATACTTTTTGTTTTACTTGGAATAAAATTGGGTTACAACAATTTTTTAAGAAATTCGCTTTTACGGTTTTAGTACAATTTTAATTTCTTCCGTACCTGGCGTTGTTATATCCTTAAAAGCTTGTGCAGCTTCAGACAATGGCCGTATGGAGGTGACAATGGGGGCGATGTCAATTTTGCCCTCGGCCATCATCTGAATTGCCTGGCTATGAATCTCTCTAGTAAACATAAAGCTTCCATAAATAGAAATGCCGCGACTGACTACCTGTACGAAGTCTACAGATATGTCCTGTTTCGAAAGACCTAGAAGAACGATGCTGCCGGCGTTGCGAACCATGTTTATGCCATCCGGCAAAGCCGCGTTACCAGTAGAAATAATAATTTTATCTGCCCCAATTCCATTGGTTGCTTCTCGAATCTGTTCAAATCGCTCTTCAAACTTCACCCCCATATCTGCCCCGCAGGCTATCGCCGTATCCAAACGTTTTTGCACCATGTCAACTGCAATAATTTTGCCGGCGCCCAGAGCGCGTAACGCCTGCACAATCAGCAATCCAATCGGGCCTACCCCTATTACTACATCTGTCTCGCCCGGCGTGAAACCGCCTTTTTGTGCTGCTGAGAATGCAACTGATAGCGGCTCCAGCAGGGCGCCTTGTACAAAGCTAATGCTTGCTGGAAGCTCATATGCTGCAAATTCTGGTAAAACTATGTATTCGGCAAAAGCGCCGTTACAGCGCCCCAGCATAATCGTTGTTCCCACGCCTCGGCGGTTATTACAGGAATTAATCAAACCTCGCTCACAGTAGAAACAGTTTCGACAATAAATCATAGGGTTAACCGTTACACGCTGTCCCACCTTGAGACGCGTAACGTCCTCGCCGATCTGATGAATTACCCCCGAAAACTCATGTCCCAATATCAAAGGTGGTTCAAAACGGTCAGAAGCATTCTTATACGCGCCAATGTCTGAGCCACATATGGAAACGGCCTCTACTCTTATGCATATCTCCCCTTTTCTTGCCAAAGGCATGGGGCGCTTTTCTCCCACAAGTTTGCCAGGTCCATAGTAAACAATTGTATTAATATCCTTCATAAACATATCTCCTATTTATCTTAATTATCTTAATATTGGGCAATATCATCACACTATTCTCACGGTAGGGACACTCTTTTACCTGGCGATGTATCAGATATCTGATGCCATAAATCCCTTTTTCTGCCTATACGCACGACAGAATCAGTTAGGAAACGCTGTTAATGCTAACATTCATGACATCATACCAACCCTTCAGAGACACTTTTTCTAAGAGACACTTTTTCTATGAGAACATTCTATACAATCCCCCCTAAGATTTACATGTCTATTATTCCAAATACCTTTTCCCGTCAATTTTTATTTTTTAAAAAATTCAACAGGACAAACGCAATAAACGGTCATCCTATCAAACGAAAAAACAGAAAATAACGCATCTTTATTGTTTAGCATAAACTTAACTTTGGAAAGCTGTGAGGTCGTAAAGGATAAAATATTTAAATATCAATACTAAGGGCAATATTAACACCACCGGCAGCCTGAGCATCCCCTTTAAAGACTCTTTCATCGGTCTGCTCCCCTTACTTGCATTATAGAGCCCCAATGTATTGAGCGTCATATTCTGTACTATAAGCACAATGGCCTGTACCGTGATTGCATATGTGAGATAAGCAGCTTCTCCGTTCACCAAAAACAGTTCACTGCTGGATACCAGTGCTATCAGCGGCAATCTGACATTCCCATTATTGTAAAACAGCTGCGGATTTATAAACTCATTTACCATGCTGGGACTAAAGCCGCGTATTCTTGCCACTGCCTTCGAAATAACTGCGCTGAAAACGAGCAAAAACACCACAAACATCAACTCTTTCAACAATTACAAATCCAAATTTGTCGTATAGATAGTTACCGACAGGAAAGAAAGCGTACACACATACAGGCTAATCTTACCCATAGTGATAACTTCTAAATTAAAATACCGTCAAAGAATATATCCGATGATTATAACAAAAACAATGAGTGCAATTCTATTCGTTAAAGCAAAAATAAATATCCCCATAATTACTTTATGCCCATTCAATTCTTTATCAGTGGGACGAGCCCGCTTGCATCAGGCAGCGGGCTCGCCTTTTTATTAATCACTTGATTTGGTATAAATGCCTTACTTTTCTAGGTTATCTATATGGAAATCAACAATCTCGTCACCTATATTGCACAAATACTGTCATATACGCTTTGAGATTTCTCATTCTAACTTATTCAAATACCTCTTTAAAAAGGGCAACTGATTGATTCCAACCATCCTCTTCCTCGCCACCAGAGGGAATCACTTGATTTTCGAAAGTGACAACCCCTGCATACTTATCCTGACGCAAGGCCAACGCCAGATCATCAATGAATTGGCCCATTTCACCGTGACCCAATGGACAATAGACAATACTAGCCATTGGCTTGTTTACACGAATATCCTTGATGTGAACATCCGCAATATGCTCACGAATGACTTCATAGGTTCGCATGGGATGTTCTTGACTATATAGACAGTTTGCGGGGTCCCACAAAATTTTTAAGCGTGGACTGCCCAGATCGTCAATCAACTTTTTGGCAAGGCTTGCACTATGGATAAATGCACCGGTTCCCGTCTCCATCATCAGGTCGATTTTTTCGTCTTCAGCTATGAGGCAAGCGGGTTCCATCAGCTTTAAAAGCTTGATCCATGCTTTGTTACCACCGGAAAGATATTTTTCAGCTCCACCTGCTCCGAATACGACATTTTGTTTAGCAAATGTCATAGTACGGGTAATGTTTGTGTCAAAAAATCTGGCAAGCTGAATAGACTTGCGCAGTAAGTTTATTTGCTCGTTATAGGTTGTATCACCAATTTCCGTGTCCATCAGTGGCATACCGTTAAACACATGCTTCATGATACAAGCAACCTTGATGCCATACTTATCGAGTAATCGTTTTATCTCCTTGTTTTCTTCTTCGGTATGATGGCAAATTTCCTTTTCCCAGATGAATTGGAGTTCCGCATACCCAATGCCATCACGTTGCATGACCTGCATTGCCCGCTCAAAATCCTGTGAAATACCGTTCGTAATTGCTCCAAGTTTCATGTTTCTCCCCTTTCAATCCGGCTATTAACAAATGTGTAATACTACGAGAACAGTTTTATGAAGGTATCAACCTGCGCGCGGTAACCATCCATGTAGGTGCCGCCATCCGGACGATAGATACTCTCCAATGAAATGGAGCCGGTATAACCGTCTTTTTTAAGAGAGGCTGCAATCTTTTCAAAATAAGGAGCCATATCACCCTGTCCCAACGGGCAGGCATGCACAGTAGCATGCGGAATATTTACCTTGATATCCTTGATGTGTACATGCCCGATCAGATCTTTTATTTCATTGTAGGCAATAGGCCAGGGAATATCAGCGCAGCACAGTGTGTTTGCAGGATCCCATAATACCTTGAGGTGATTGGTACCCAGATCCTCAATTAATCGTCTGGCGAGAAATCCAGATGAAATCATGGCGTTTGTGCCTGTCTCCATAACAAGGGTAATGTCGTTCAATTCGGCCATTTCCACAAGCTTTTCGAACAGACACAAGAACTTATTCCATGCCTGATTGTTCCCCGCCATCCAACGGTCAGCACCATTGTATCCCCAGATGTTGATTTCCTTGCCAAAGGTCATGGTCCGAACCATTTTGGCACCAAAATATTTTGCCAGTTTAATACAATTTTTTAAATTATTAAAATGCTTTTGGTATATATCGCTGTCTACCTCAGTTGTCATCACTGGCAGAGCCATAAAATTGTGTTTGGAGATTACTGAAACCTCCATTCCATATTGATCAAGAAGTTGCTTCGCGCGTTCATTTTGTTCATCGGTCAGATTGCCAATCTCGGTTCCCCACAAAAACTGCAATTCCGCCTGTGTAAGGCCGTCTTGTTGCATAATCGACAGTGCTTGACCAAAATCTTCGCTGACGCCGTCAGTCATTGTTCCCAGTTTCATTATGAATACTATCCCTCCCTCCCGTATATACAATTTAAATTATGTCAAAATCAGCTACGCCGCTTAATCGAATCTGCCAATGCATGCGCTCCAAACTTTATGCTGCTGATGACCTGTATTCGAAGGCCCTCTTCAATTTTAGGAGTAACCGGACCCATTGAAGCCTGTGTCAAAACAACAATATCAAACTGCCCCACATTCGGCTTGATTTTATCGATAATGATTTGCGCAGCCTTATCTGGTGCTTGCCCAATAAGGTTTGGCAGTATAAGTTTTGTAATGGAAGAGCCGGAGCCGGTTTCGGCTTTACACTTATCAAGCAATCTGCTGTTTGGCGCCATGATGGCATCGCTCGTCGCCACAAAAGCAATACGTTTGTTATCTTTGAGTGCATATTGCATCATTGCTTCATCAATGCGCACGAAAGGAACATTAAACATTTTGAAAAGAGGCTTGGCCGCCTCTGCTACATCGCCAAGTGTAGAGCATACGCTCAGCACTGCATCAGCATCTGAAGTCATCGCCTCAAAAAAGCACTTAGCATGGAGTTTTGCGGCTTTAGGCGTCACATATCCGGCATCCAGAACTTCCTTGATGATCTCAGGATTTGCATAAGTAATAAAGACAACTTCCTCGTTGCCCATTGCAGACTGTACGCCGCTTTCAACAAGTGACATAAGCCCGGTGTTAAAGCCGGTATAAACAAGCGCAATCTTCACCATTATTGTTACCTCCTCTTGATTTATTCGAGTTGACATGGAAAATTTATTCTTTACCGTTTCCAAAGGTCGGCATTACCTTCATAGTGTTTTCCTTCCCCCAGTTCCGAAGGACTTGGGATTTCAAAATCTTCCATCAGTTGGCGGTTTAATTCTTCGTCGCTCGTCTCTAAGATTTCTTTTTTCAGTCGTCCCACAGAATTGTCTTCAAAAAATATCGCCGGTTCATTTGTAGAATATCATTTCTCGGCTTCTAACATTTTAAAATATTATCCATTTTTTGCCATATTTTAATTTTTATAATGATGCTTTGAATACCGTATACGGAATATATTTGTATAATAACTCAATTATATGAAAATGTCAATTATATACCTGGAAAATTTAAAAACATTTTATTATTTTTGTTAATTTGCTATATATTTAAATAATAGCAAAGGTTTTGTAATAATATTTTATTGACTATAAATATTTAATATGTTATTATTCCTTTGTAAAGAATACCGTATACGATTATTAAAACTAAAATAAGGCATATATAACAAAAAAAAGGAGGTCATTATTATGCGATTAGCGGAAAAAGTTGCAATTATCACCGGGGGCAGTGGTGACATCGGGAGTGCCTGTGCACTAAAATTTTTAGAGAATGGAGCAAAAGTTGTTTTAATTGGAACAAATCCTCAAAAACTGAATAATGCGCTGGATAGCCTTTCTGAATACGGAGAGAAAGTTAAAGGAATTACTGCAAACGTTAAATCATATAAGGATATGGAAAAAGCAGTCGAGTTTACATTGCAAACGTTTGGTAGAATTGATATTCTAGTAGCTAATGCAGGAATCGTACGTCATGCACCAATTGATGAAATGACTTTGGAAGATTGGAACGAAGTTGTTAATGTCAATTTTAACGGAGTATTTAATAGTTGCAAAGCGGTTGTGCCACAAATGAAAAAACAGAAATATGGGCGCATTGTCAATATGTCCTCCATTGCAGGACGCACCGGCCGTGCTGGCTGCGGTGTCAATTATTCCGCCACCAAAGCTGGTGTGGTAGGCATAACTCAACAGCTGGCTTATGAATTAGGTCCATGGAATATTACAGTCAACGCAGTAGCACCAGGTCCCGTTATGGGCGAAATGCTACGAAAATCTTCCGAGGAGGACATCCGCTCACGCACCGCTCCTTGCCGCATACCCCGCCTCGGCACTCTAGAAGAAGTTGCTTACGCAATCCTCTACCTTGCAAGTGATGAAGCGGGCTGGACCACTGGAGAGGTTCTAGACATTAATGGCGGCTTGTTTTACTAAATCCATGTTTTTTATACTTGCTAACAGTTCCTTATATAGCTTATTCGCGTACTCAATTCGTTCTTCGCTTAAAGATGTTCGCTGGCGGAATGTTTTTGTCTGGATTCGATTGTCAGCATAAATACTTATCAACCGCGAGTTATTTGAAAGTTTAATCAGACTATCGTGAAAATCCTCATCATATTTAATGAACAATTTGCTTCCTTGTGCAATATCTACATTAAAGTTCTCTTCCATTTGTTGCAGAGACTCGCGGTAATACTGATAGTTTCCGGGTAATACTTCGGTAATCAGCTTGGTTACCATCATTTTATCCAACATAAACCTGATCTCAAAGACTTCGACAATATCTTGTTGCGTAGTTCAAAACCACAATAGTCCTTCTTTTTATTTCTCAAGTTCTCTGCTCATAATTTTTTGCTTTAACTCCAAATAAGCTTTCCTAAATAAGCTTTATAATTCAATTTTTCAGTGGTCCATTTATTTTCGGTACGCATTATGTAGGGCGACAATTTCAATTCTGTTTAAAATTGTTGCCCTACATAATGATTTACTAGCTATATATTAGTATATCTGTTATAATTTCTTCTGAGTTGTTTTTTATTGTCGTAATAAAGTAGGAAGGGTAAGTGAAAAATATGACGAGGGAAACTTTAGGCGACCGCGCATACTATGCATTAAAGGATAAAATCGTTACACTTGAAAGTGGCACATATTTAAGTGCTCGCCGGTTTGCGAATGATATCGGAATGAGCTACACACCTGTGCGCGAGGCTTTTTTACGTTTGCGTAGAGAAGGTTCAATCAGACAGGTTCCAAATGTGGGGTTTTTTGTGGAAACGATGGATTTATCTGATCTTGTACAGTTTTTCCAGGTACGTGAGTGTATCGAACCTTTTGTGCTACAAAAGGTTATTTCGCGGATTCCCCCCCTACAAATACAGATGATGAGGGACTGTGTGGAAAAACAAAACCAAGCCCTTGCATCCGGCGACATCATGCAGTATATGCTCATGGATATAACGCTTCACGAAGTGCTCCTTAACCTATATGGGAACCAACATCTGATAACGCTATACCATTCCATTCGTGAAAAATACATGGTGTGTTCTAAAAAAGTTGCTGTTGATTATTATCCCGATGCCATGTCCGAGCATACGTCGCTGATAGACTCCATCGAAAAAAGAGATATTAAGCGTGCACTCAAGCTCTTGACAAATCATATAGAAAATGCCAAGCAACGTATGCGAGAGGGCTACATTAATGTGACAGAATGATTTCAAGAAACCGGTGGGGCGTCTCGAAAAAAGAGGCGGCCCACTTTTTTTATGGGAAAATGCACCATTTTATGTTGTCTTAAACCAAAGATGAAATAGTTGCCTAATCATATAAAGCTACATTACATTAAATAAATTGACAGTATAGCGAAGCTGATATATCATCAATATATTACCTACACAATTACATATATCTGTAATGAATCAAAGAAAGGAGCTTTTTTATATGAAAATGCGTTTATCTAGTTTTGGTTTTGTGAAGGACATTGATGCAATCGCAAATGCTGGCTTTGACTGTATCGAAATGCACTACCGCGAAATCGTTCCCATGACCGAATCAGAGTTTCGTACAGCAAAAAGAAAACTCAACGATAGCCTTCTCACAGCGGAGGTCTTCAATAACCCCCTGCCTCTTGACCGCCAGATTATCACACCAGATTTTTCCCTCAACGATTATCGTGAGCATATAAAAATAGGCGCTGAACGCGCGGCAGAGATGGGAGCACGTTTCTGCAACTTTGGAAACGGCAAAACCCGGAGTCTACCCTTAAACGCCTCCGCAGATGAAATGGCCGCAGCGCGAGAAAAGATACTGGAATCCATCCTTCTTTGTTGTGAAACCAACGCCGCATATAACATTACGGTACTCATAGAACCTCTATCATCGGTGGTCTCAAACTTTATTATGAATATACCGGAAGCTATTGCACTGTCTAAGGAACTTGGTGTATATAATTTAAAGCCCTTCATCGACCTGCGTTGGTTTGTAGACGAAAAGCGCCCTTACGATGAAATAATAAAATATGCAGATCAGATTCAACATATACATATAGATAATCCAGTAATGCCTTTCCCTACAAGACCTATTCCTCGACTATCAGATGATTTCGATTATTCAACATTTATGAATGCACTTAAAAAGATTTGCTATAAAGGTATTATTTCCTGTGAAGCAAACACCTTTGTTGACTTTGAGAAGGATCTTAAAGATTTAATGGCATTTTTCAACTCCTTTGACATTACTGCATATCGTTCGTGATTATATCAACCACCATACAACACATAATAAATGGTCTCCTGCTGTTTAATGACACTTTGTCAAATGTTGTGGTAGAGCTCAAGTAAAATAAAAAACATTAAAACACTTTCTAGCCGGCGAGATTAAAATAATCGCCGGCTTATCTTTCGCCTTGTGGTTCATCCTAGTACATAAAAAGCAGTACAGGAAATATCCTCCACCAGAGAGTCGGAAGCAAGAGCCATTATGATTTCTGCCTATGCTGCCATTAAATGCAAAATACGATTTTGGAAACGGCCAAAGTTTCGAACCCTGTAACAGTTGCGTTTCTATATTTTGATCCGGTTGTTGATACCTTCAGTAAATCTGTTGGTATATCCCAGGCTAAAAGCTCTGATTATGTAAGATTGCCATCGGTTTATCATTTCAAAGCAGCTGTTAAACTCTTCTGGTTTTGCTACTCCGACGCATAGATTCCAACTCCTAAGGTTCTTTTTCGCTTCATCAATATTGCAACTATCCATGATAGGTATATAAAGCATAGGCAGCTTTCCTTTCAAATGTAGGGTCAACTTCATTTTACTTGAGATTGAACTTATGCTCTATCTTTTTTGCTCTAAAAATTAAAATGTCATGGCATTTGTTTTCTTGATTTGCCTCATTCATGCGCTCAGTTCCTTCGTCATTCCCTCCACTGTCCGTTTTCCCTTTGTGGCTGAAGCCCCATGAAGAAGGTGTGGGACTTTCTCACTCACTCGCGGGGGATCAGATCCACGGGGCTTTGACACCTTACCTGATTTCCAATCAGGCTTCTTAGCCACTCGGTTAATCCTCCAAATTTAGTGCCTGACTGTTCATAGGCACAATAAATTATTCAACATATTATCACTGTTTTTGCAATTTATTTCTTAAAAGCATCCAAACAACTTTGAACAAAAAAGTAAGTTTCATGTCTTTGAAAAATAAGGAGCTTCACTTTCTGAACTATGTGCCGCTTCTCACATATTTACAATCGCTTTGCACTGATTATTATTGGTTTGATGAATATACCAAAAATACAGATTCCAGAAAATATTTTAAATGCTGTATGCATAGTTTCAATGAGTAATAACGGTGATGCTCCAGATAAGGACTGATTTCCCATGTACATCCCCACTATTATTGTGATTATCGCCATACTTGTGGTTTGTCCGAGTGATCTCATCGTGGTTAAAACCGAAGAAGCAACTCCGTAGTCCTCTTTCTCCACACATGCCATTAATGCATTTGTATTCGGTGAGGAAAAAATTGCAAATCCAATCCCTGATATTACCAAGGCTAGCATG
>Ga0075525_10000206_pt1 | contig 22796 bp, 26 predicted proteins | sample NGEPertwo_FD_74795 | JGI IMG/M metagenome (GOLD analysis project Ga0075525, IMG submission 74795) | Arctic peat soil microbial communities from the Barrow Environmental Observatory site, Barrow, Alaska, USA - NGEE Permafrost154B-two | ecosystem: Environmental > Terrestrial > Soil > Wetlands >...
TAATTAGCGACCAACAATGCCCATTCCGTTTATTACTTTATCGATTGCTTCATCAAGAACAGTTAAGTACCTTGCTGCAGCATTGTAAGACTTCTGATATGCCAAAAGATTAATACCTTCTTCATCAAGAGAAACGCCTGAGATGGATTCTTTTGATGTAGCCAGACTTGATAAAACATTATTTGATGTATTTGCAAAGGTTTTGTTGAGTTCAATATCGAGAGATAATTCTCCGATTATGCCGGACATATACTGGTTAACATTACCTTCAAACACCAAACCGGAAGGTGTGGCTGAAATGTCTTTATAAAAATTCATATCCGATGTAAGAGAAGATATCATTCTCAAAACATTGTCACCACTTCCGGTTGAAGTTGATAAGTTCGAAGTGGTGATAATGTAAGAAGGATCACTTGACCATTTGTCTGAGATTTTAATACTGGCTGAGTTAATTTTGCCATCACTGCTTGAACTTGAAAACAAAGGATTATTCTGATCAACGGTTCCATCAGTATTATATGACGTGCTTAGTGCATTCAAGGTATTGGCAAAATTATTGGCAAAGGTATCCATCGCTTTTTCATAGTAAAGGGTACCTCTGAAGGTGTTATCAGAAGTTGTTGTGTCAGCATAGGATCCTTTTCCATTAATGATATCCAAATATCCCTTTATGGAACCTGCAGAAAAAAAGGAAGTGACATCTTTTTCTTTATTTTCACCAAAACTGCTGTTGACTTCAATTTTGAAATTTTCGTCCAGCGGGTTTTGTTTTAATGATAAAGTGTTATACAGACCATTGCTTATTATTTCTAAGGATCTGCCGGTCTTGGAATCGTATAAAGAAACATTTAAATTTTCAACGGTTAAACCTTCAGAGATTTGTTCGGGAACCGTTGTGATTTTTATGTTTGCTATTCCAGAAAGTTTGTCAAGAAGGGAATTGCGCTTGTCAAAAAGCTCATTAGGTAAATTGCCGTGAATAACCTCATCTTTTATTTGCTTATTCAAATTGGCGATATTTTCAACAGTGGTATTGAAGTCATTATTTATAACAACGTTTTTAAGATCGTAAATTTGCTGCTGTCTGACTTGTTCTGTCTGATTAGCATACAGGTTTAAAATTTGAGTGACTTTCTGCGCAGCAGTTCTCGCAACTAGAGCGAAGTCTGTACTTGTTGGCGACTGGGACAATGTCTGCAATTGATTGACAAAATTGGAGAGTTCACTTTGCAACCCATCATTTTCAACTTCATCATAAATATTTTCTAAATCAGAAAGGCCCGAAAGTATAGAATCATACTGACCTGCTTCGGCATTTTGTGCTCTGAACCTTGAATCTAAAAAAGGATCCCGTATTTGTTTTATTTGTGACACCTCCACCCCAAGTCCGGTGGATGCGCCGGGAACAGTGTATTTTTGAGTATAACCACTGCTTGAAATTGAATTCAGATCAACACGTTGCCGTGTATAACCCTCTGTATTTACGTTTGCAATATTATTTCCAGTTACATCAAGACTTGCTTTGCTTGCGGCTAAAGCTCTGCTTGCTGTCTGGAAAGATAAAAAAGTTCCTGCCATAATTTTATCCCCTTAAACCATTGATGGTTACACATGCGTTTTTGTCATAGGTTGTGCTTTCTTTTTGTTCTTCTTGCCTCGATAATGTTTTATTTATCACATACAATTTACTTTGCAATAGAATTCTGCACTTTTCTTTATAAAAATTCACTTCTTCAAAGGTTTTGTCAAAATCATCAAGAAGACTGAAAAAACGGGACTGATATTCTTTTGGCAACTGCAAGGTCATTTCGGTCAGGTTATTTGCATAAATGCTAAGAACACAGGAATGTTCGGAAACCTGTTTGTCAAAATCCTTTGTTTGAATTAACAAAACTTGCTGGGATTTTAAATTTTCACCAAGCAGAGCAACATCATTTCTTATAATGCAGTTCAATTCCTGTTGAAGAACCAGTATTAGTTTGTTGTAGTTTTCTAACATAACCAATAGAAAATTATAAAAATTGTCTAAGCTGCTATCAAAATTTTGTTTCTTTGTCATGTAATATCTCCATATTTTGGAACAGGTTAAATGAACTAAAACCCTTCACTATTTTAAAATTTTCTCGGCGATCAGGTTGCTTGGAACATCATAGGTGCCATTTTCGATAACTGCTTTTAATTCCTGGACTGTCTTTTGTGAAGAACCAACAGAAACATCGTACAAAATCGCTGATTTTGCAACCGAAATCCTTTTGTCTTCAAAAGATCCATTATGACTGCTTGATATTTCTGAACTGTCAACCTTATTCTTTAGAACGTATTTTTTATTTTCCTCTGTGCTGATGTTCCTGGCAGGATCTGTTGCCATATCTTGAACTTGTTGCGGTTTAACGTTTAGACTTTTGTTGATTGAAGAAATTTCCATTTTTAAAACCTCCTTTTTGAACTGGTTATATTTAAAAACTAGGTGTTTTTTAAGTACTATATTTTTAGCTACGTTATTAGTATCGGCAGCAATATTTAAAACTTTAGCTTTTATTTTATTTTATTTCAAAAAAATTGACGAAAAAAATATCAATTTCGAAAAATCAATACATAATTAAACAATTCATCGAACAAAAGGATAAATATGCAAAAAAATACATTGAAAATCGAAACATTTAAAACTAAAAGTATAATCTTATAACACGATTCGACAAAAAAAATACTTTTTTTTTGCCGAAAAAAAATAATCCTTGCTAGAAATTATGAATTGCAATAAAATAAAAATGTTGTGAAAAAGCAAAGAAAAACACAGTGCAGAATAGTGTAAGAAAATTTTTAAACAGGGGGTTTAAAATGATAGGTGATTCAGTAGCATCGTCAATGATGCAGAAAGCATTAGACGGAGTTTGGCAGAGACAAAAAGCAATTTCAAATAACATAGCAAATCAAGAGACGCCAGGATATAAAGCTATAAAAGTGTCCTTTGAACAATCATTGATGCAGGAAACAAAAAAACTTCAAAATACTCCTGTTTCAGCAGAAGAAAACGAAAAAAACATTTTTTCAATTAAAAACTCTAAAATAAATTTCCTCACAGACTATTCAACCTCAGAGAGAGCAGATGGAAACAGTGTGAACCTGGAGACAGAAAACATAAATATGGCTAAAACCCAGGTACAATACCAGTACCTGACAAGGGGAATGAGCGATATGTTTGCCAGACTCAGGTATGCGATAAGTGAAGGTAAAAAATAAATAAATAATTTGAAAAGTGGAAGGAGTAAAAATGGAATTTTTAAGATCATTTAATATTTCTGGATCCGGCTTGACTGCCCAAAAAATGAGAATGGATGTTATTGCTCAAAATATTGCAAATGCGGAAGTAACCAAAACAGAAGATGGTACACCTTATAGACGTAAAATGGTGGTTCTGAGTAGCATAAAGCAAAACTACAGTTTTAAAGATGCTCTAAATAAAGCCTCGAATTTAAACGGCGGTGGCGTTCAGGTCAATAGTATCGTGGAAGATCAGTCGGCATTGCTTCCTGTTTATAACCCAAATCATCCAGACGCGAACGAGGATGGATATGTAATGCTCCCAAATGTGAATACCGGTCAGGAAATGATCGATATGTTAAGCGCCAGCAGAGCGTATGAAGCAAATGTTACCGCATTCAATGCAACAAAAGCAATGGCATTAAAAGCGTTGGAAATTGGAAGGTAAGTTCTTGGCAAGTAAGTTCATTGTACATTAAAAAAGAGTAGAATTGTGTGTGGATTGTGTGTGTGTGTGTTGTTATTGTTATAATTTATTCATTAAATGGAGGTACAAATGTTTATTGTTCCAATTAGTTCTAATATTAATACAAGCGGTATTAATTCTTTGAATTTAGATTCTGTGAAAAAACCAAATGAAACTGATGAAGCTGGTGGCCTTGGATTCAAGGAAGTTTTTCAGGATGTCATTAATAATGTACAAAATACTGAAGCGGCTACAAAAGAAGATGCATATAAATTATCGATTGGTGAAATGGATGATATGCATACGATGATTATAAATGCAGCTAAAGCAGATATTGCATTACAAACAATGGTTCAACTCAGGAATAAATTTCTTGATGCATATTCTGAGGTTATGAGAACAAACATCTAGTTTGGTGGATTAACTTTTGGCATAACCCTTTTGAGCATTTTCTAAATTGAAATTACGGACGGAAGTATAAAAAATATGAATGAGCAAATACAAAGTGCATTAGCTCCTTTAAAGCGGTTTTGGGAAAGTACTCCCGCGACTGTCAGAAGAGTTGCGATTGCCGGTGTAATAATATCAATAATTAGTGCAATTGGGTTTAGTTTAATGCTGAATATGGATAATTATGTTGTTATTTTCGATGGGATTACAGAGAGAGAATCCGGAGAAATACTGGCACAATTACAGACTATGGATGTTAAGGTTAAACTTGATGCAAATCAAAAAATAATGGTTCCTCAAAAGGATGAATCCAGAGTCAGAATGGAACTGGCTACGGCGGGTTATCCTAAAAATGGATTGAGCTATTATCTGATTGAGGAAAACAGCGGAATGCTGACCACTGATTATGAACGAAAACAGTATATGAATATGCAGTTGCAGGAAAGAATAGCCGCCAGCATAAAAACCCTTGACGGTGTTAAGGATGCTGTTGTTACAATTACGGCGCCAAGTGAGCAGGTTTTTTACCTTGATGAAAAAGAGCAAACCTCTGCATCGGTAATTATTCATATGAGTCCGGGAATAACTTTAAACAAAAGCCAAATTTCAGGGATTCAAAATTTGGTGGCAAAAGCGGTATCTGGATTATCAATTGACAACATAGCCCTTTCAGACAGTCAAGGAAACGACTTGGGTGGGAGTACAATAAATAATAATCCGGGATACTCAAAATTAAGCATTACCAGAGAGATAGAAGATGATATAAAGAAAAAAATCAATTCGGTTTTAATAGGACCATATAATCTTCAGCAATTTAAGACTTCTGTTACGGCTACGGTTGATATGGATGAACTTGTCACAGAAGAAACTCTTTATACACCCTCTAAAACGGGTCAAAACAGTGGAGTTATAAGTCAAGAAACAAATACGGCGGACTCTTCTTCAAATACACAGGCTGATGGCGGAGTGGCTGGAACTTCTTCAAATTCAGAAGTTCCCACATATCCTGCAGGGGGCAGTGAAGGGGGAAACACTTCTACCAGCTCTAGTGCAAGCTTAACATATCAAGTCAGCCAGACGAAATCTCAATCACAAAAGTATGGGGCAAAGATTGAAGCCATATCCATAGGGATTGCAGTCGATAAAACTTCTTTCGAACAGGGAGAAAGAGAAAGCTTGATACAGTTGATTTCTTTTGCAACCGGTGTAAGCGCCGGGAGTATTTCTGTCCAAAACTTCAATTTTTCTACAGAGGAAGATCAGAGCACTGTCCAGGAACCGATTGCAGGCGGAATTAATAAGTCATTCATATATGGTGGAATTGGAGTTATCGTCCTTCTGATTGCAGGTTTTGCATTATTTATGATATTGAATAAGGGGAAAAAGAAAAATCAAATTGAGGACTATAACTCAAAGGATCCAAATGTGGATGATAAAGTGTTAAATGAATTATTTGGAGAGGTAGGACAGCAAAAAGTAAAACCGATTAAACTGGTTCAAGACCCGAAAAGAGATGAAATTAAAGGATTTGCAAAAGAAAATCCTGAGATTGTTGCTCAAGTGATTAAAACATTGTTGCGTAGCGAAAATGATTAGTAAAGGAATGAAAATCTTATGGCTGGTATGAAAGACGAACTGAATTCAAAACAAAAGGCCGCGCAGGTGATTATTTCCTTAGGGACTGATGTCGCATCAACAATTTACAGGCATCTTCAGGACGAAGAAATTGAAAAGCTTACTTATGAAATCACAAGGCAGGAAAGCGTCGGACATGACATCGCCGATCAGACTTTAGATGAGTTTTATGGAATTTGTGTTGCACAGAAGGTTTATCTTGAGGGAGGAATCACTTATGCCAAAAGTGTTTTGGAAAAAGCGTTTGGTGTACAGCAAGGGAGTGCATTTCTTGATCGGGTAACCAAAACATTACGAACGAAAGCATTTGAATTTATCAGAAAAGCAGATTACAAAAATTTAATGAATATGATTGTTAATGAGCATCCCCAGACAATTGCTCTGGTTCTTTCCTATGCAAGAGCAGAACAGGCTTCATCCATAATATCCGAACTGCCAAAAAATATTCGTGTAGATGTTGTTGAAAGAATAGCAAGAATGGATAGAACCTCTCCTGATATTATCAGGCAGGTTGAAGTAATTTTGGAAAGGAAATTCGAATCGGTTGTTTCTGTTGATTTACTTGAAGTCGGTGGCATAAATTATATTGCTGAAATAATGAATAATATCGACAGGGGTACAGAAAAATACATCTTTGATGAGCTTAACAGAAGCGACCCCAAACTTTCAGAGGAAATTAGAAACAGGATGTTTTTATTCGAAGATATTATTGTACTTGCCCCTCTTTCAATTCAAAGATTTCTTAGAGAGGTCGATACAAAAGAAATGGCAATTGCTCTTAAAGGATCAACTAAAGACGTTACAACGATTATATTTGAAAACATGTCGGAGCGTATGGGAGAGACCGTTAAAAGCGAGATGGAGTACTTGCATAATATAAGAGTCATAGAGGTTGAAGAGGCTCAGCAGAAGATAGTAGCCATCATCAGAAGGTTGGAAGAAGAAGGTGAAATCGTCATTTCAAAGGGCGGGAGGGATGATATAATTGTCTAATATTGTTAAAGCAAAGCTTATAAATGAAGCATATAAAACGATTGATATTAAAAAACAGGGACTTTGGGTAATCCAGCAAAATCACGAGAATGACACTCGAAATTTCGAAAAAAACAAGGAAGAACTGATAAGGCAATCCATTAAAAAATCTAAATATATTGAAAATGAAGCTATTAAAAGAGCAGACGATTTAATACAAAAAGCCACCGTGAGTTGTCGCGAAATAGCTGTCACTGCAGAGCAAAAAGGCTATGAAGATGGATATATTCGGGGATTAGTTGATGGAACGAACGCTTCCTGCCTCACGGTTGAAGAAGGCTTTGAGGAAATACGAAACCTTATAGAACTGATTAAAAAAGAGAAACAGGAAGCATTCAAGAGGGAAGAAAAGCACATGTTGGCGATTTCATTTGAGCTTGCAACAAAAATAATGAAGCAGGCTATACAAATGGATGAAGGAATAGTTGAAAAGATGCTTGAAGAAATTATTTCTGAAAACGAAGGCAAAATAAAAATATCCATGTCTGAATATCAGAAAACACTGGATATAAAAGTTGATAAAAACATAGCAAAAAAAATAAAGGACTTTTCTAAGGAAGCAAAAGTAGTATTTGTAAAAGAAGAAGATTTGATTACGCTTGAGACTGCAAATGGAGTGATAGATATAAGTATCCCAACACAGATTGAACATTTAAAAAATGCTTTAGATATAAAAAACTGATTTTAAAAGGAGTTTTTAAATGAATCAAAAAAAATACTGCTCCATTATCAAGAATACAGATCCATATTCCTATTTTGGCAAAATAGATAAGGTTATTGGAATGATGATTGAGTCCATCGGGCCTGAATGTAAGGTAGGAGATTTGTGTAAAATATATGGTAAAACTAAGCAGGAATACATAAAAGCAGAGGTAGTGGGATTTAGAGGAAACAAAGTCGTCCTTATGCCCTATGACGAAGCTGACGGCATTAGTGCAGGGAATCTGGTGGAAACAACAAATACTGCACTGACAATAGGGATGTCGGACGATTTAATTGGAAGAGTAATCAATGCAATGGGAGAACCAATTGACGGCAAAGGTCCGATAAAACACACTGAATTGGCAAAGGTTCAAAGTCTGGTCTCGAACCCGCTTTCAAGACCGAGAATACAAGATACACTTGAATTTGGCGTGAAAGCAATTGATGGACTTTTGACAATTGGAAAAGGTCAAAGAATGGGTATTTTTTCTGGAAGCGGTGTTGGAAAAAGTACACTAATGGGAATGATTGCTAGAAATGTTAAAACAGATGTGAATGTAATAGCTTTAGTTGGTGAAAGAGGAAGAGAAGTAAGAGAATTTCTTGAGAGAGATTTGGGTGACGAAGGATTGGCAAGGTCTATCATTGTTGTTGCAACCTCAGACCAGCCACCTATGCAAAGAATGAAGTGTGCAATGGTAGCAACAACCATTGCTGAATATTTTAAGGATAAAGGTAATGACGTCCTTTTAATGATGGATTCTTTAACAAGATTTGCCATGGCGCAAAGAGAGATTGGCCTTGCAACGGGGGAACCACCGATAGCAAGAGGATACACACCATCGATTTACTCCATGTTGCCAAAACTTTTAGAAAGAACCGGAAATTTCGAAAATGGATCCATTACAGGTATTTATACTGTTTTAGTAGAAGGGGATGATGTGAATGAACCGATTTCAGATACTGTCAGAGGAATCATCGATGGACACATTGTTTTGTCAAGAAAAATAGCAATGCGAAATCATTACCCTGCGATAGATATTCTTGGGAGTGTAAGCCGACTTATGAATGACATCGCTGAAAAAGAACAAACAGAAGTGGCTGGGAAGTTTAGAAATCTAATGGCAGTGTATGATAACAACTATGATTTGGTCAATATTGGTGCGTACAAAAGTGGTACGAATAAACCATTGGATGAAGCCATTGATAAAATAGATAAAATCAATGAATATTTAATGCAGAAAGTAGATGAAAAGTATTCTTATGAACAAAGTGTTGAGATTATGAAGGCGGCTATATTATGATGAAATTTACATTCAAATTAGAAAAATTATTGTCATATAAATTGCAAATACTTGATAGCGAGATGATGAGCTTGTCAGTTTTAAGGAAAGAACTTGAAGAAAGCGAAAAAATTCTAAATGAGCTAAAGAAAAAGCAGAATCATTGTCAAAGGGATTTTGAAGAAAAAATCCTGGGTAAAACAAAACCTGCAACATTACAAAGTTATACGCCATATATTGAAGATTTAAAATCGAAAATTAAAGAAACAGGCCTACTTATTGATAATTTATTAATAAGGATGGATGAACAGATTGAAACCATTAAAACTGTTAAATTAGAAACGAAGTCCTTGGAAACTTTAAAAGATTCAAGGTTTGATGAATATAAAAAACTAGACCTGAAAAAAACTGAGCAGCAAATTGAGGAATTTGTTATGACATCCAAAATAAATGCTCAGAGTTATTAAGGAGTTTCGTTTAATTTTAAAGGAAAGGAGGTGAAAAAAATGAATGTAGGTAATGCAATGACCCTGATTTTGACTGAAGGTAAAAACCAGAATATTGCTCTAGGAAAACTTGGGATTCAAGCAATGCAAGCGAACCAGACGAATCAAATAGCACAAAATTTAAATCAGTTCTCTGATACAAAAGGTAAAATGAGTTTGGGTCAGTCATTGTTTAAACAGCTATTACTAAGCAGTCCTAATTTAAAAGCCGCTTTGTTAAAAGCAAATCAAGCTAACCAGGTTAATCGCGGACGAGTAGGGGAAATAATTGATAAATTGGCTGTCGATGAAGAAATTGAAAATGCGGTAGATGGTAAAGATAATTGCCAGGTTATGAGTTCTATGGATATTAAGATGATTTTAAATAATGGAAATTTAAATAAAATCGATTTAAAACTAAAAGAAACGATTCTGTCTGGCGGACAAGCGGGTAAATGTATTTCTGCAGTAGAAGCTGGAACAACTATTTCTGAAAACAAAGCTGAAAAAATTGCTCCTGAAGAAAAATCGGTTGGTGTTGAAAACGGCTTAAAGCTAAAAGAAACGGCAAACGAAATTCAGAGACAGGCCAGCATACAGGTAGTGGCAACAGAAACGATTCTGTCTAGCGGACAAGCGGCTAAATGTATTTCTGCAGTAGAAGCTGGAACAATGATTTCTGAAAACAAAGCTGAAATAATTGCTCCTAAAGAAAAAACATCTGTAATTGAAATGAAACAATTGAATCAAGGAGTACGAACAGATTTGAAAGTGTCAGGTCAGGGAGGAGTTGGAATCGCATCCCCTAATAATGGAAAAGAAATTAAGGTGGAAAAGTTAGAAGTGCTTACCGGTATAAAAGAAAAGAATGAAGAAAAATCAATTATTATTGAAAATGGTGAAATGATTTCCAGCATTAACAAGCCAGGTAATATTGTAAACGATAAAATTGAAGTGAATCTTAAGAACCAAAACCTTGAGAATGTGCCTGTGTACAATCAAATAGCAGAAGAAATTGCTTCAAAGCTTGAGCAAAAGGGGCCAGCGGAATTTAAACTTCAGTTAAAACCAGAAAATCTTGGAGAAATAGATATCAGTATTAAGATATCAGAAGGTAAGCTAAGCATTGATATCATATCAGCCAATACAAAAACGCAGGACCTTTTAGTAAGTCAAGTGGACAAGCTTGTGGCAAAATTGGGTTTGCAGAATTTCCAAATTGAAAATATACAAGTGAATCCAGGCACAACGGCGGGCACGACAAATCATGATGCGACAAACCAGGCAGCAATGCTAAACCTGGGGATGAACTTTTCTGACAGAAGGCAACAAGAAAACCTTAAACAGCAAAGTATTTTAAAAAAAGAATTAAAGGGAATTTCGGGTTTGTCACTTGATGGAAAAGAACTAAATAATTCAATAGAAGTTTCTAGAGGAATAGATTTTAGCAAGCATAAAATAAATTATGCGATTTAGAAAGGAGAAAAACAATGGCAATCGATTCTGTATCACCATACGCGCGACCAGCAACAGCAACAGAAAAAAGCACCACGAAAAATTCAAGCAATACATTAGCAATGGATGATTTTTTTAAACTTATGGTTGCTCAATTATCAAATCAGGATATGAATAATCCAATGGATAATTCACAATTTATTGCGCAAATGGCACAATTCTCAATGGTTCAGGCACTTTCTGATTTAAGTGACATGTCATCTACCGCCTACAGCGTTGGTTTAATCGGGAAAGAGGTAACAGTTGCCCAATCAAATGATGATGGGAGTTTATCAAGTATCGCTGGCATCGTCGAAGGCGTAACCCTTTATGATGGAGCTTCAAAAGTTGTCGTGGACGGGGCTACTTATGATCTTAGCAGTATTATGGTTGTAAAACAGCCGAATATCATAATACCAGACGGTAGTTTGCAATGAGTAATCTAATAAACAATAACAGGTACAACTTAAATGATTCTATTTTTAGACAAATCGAAAAGGTTGCACCTAAAACGTCTAAAAGCGGCGGAAATGAAAATTTGGTTTCGGGGAAAACCTTTCAGGAAATCTTTGAAAAGCAAAGCAAGCAAGCTATTTCTTTTTCGAAGCATGCAAATCAGAGAACTGAAGAAAGAAATATCAGCATCACACAAAATGATTTGAACAGACTTGAAGATGCCTGCGATAAGGTTGGCCAAAAGGGAATCAGGGATGCCTTGGTGGTAATGGATAATTCAGCTTTTATTATTAACACACCGAGCAGAGTTGTCATTACAGCATTAGATAAAAATGAGATGAAAAATAACGTATTCACAAATATTGATGGTGCCGTGTTTATATAGCTGGACCTTAACAGGAAGCTAAAGCAGACTTTGAATGACAGATAAGTTTGCAAACGGACAGAGAAAGGATTAGAAATGTTAGGATCAATGTATTCTGCAGTATCGGGACTTGCAGCCCACCAGACAAAAATGAACATCATAGGAAATAACATTGCAAACGTGAACACTTACGGATTTAAATCAAGTAGAGTCACCTTCACGGATGTATTTTACCAGACAATGAAGAGCGCTTCAGCGCCAGATGCAAATGGCAATGGAGGCGGTTCAAACGCAATACAGATGGGTTATGGGGCAAAGATAAACTCTATAAATGTTATAAATACAAGAGCCGGAGCCGCAACTACAGACAGGGCATTAGATGTATACATAAACGGTGATGGATATTTACCAGTTAAAAATGCTGATGGAGTCATAAAATATACAAGAGTTGGAGTTTTGAATTTTGACCAATCTGGAAATTTAGTGGATAGCACAGGTAATCAGGTTCTTGGTTTTGATTTAGATCCGGTTACAAAAAAACCAAAGCTTAACGCAGATGGAAATGCAGAAATATCCGGACTGAAGGGAATCGTTATTGATCCTACAGTTTCAGAAAAGCTTACCGGGATAGCAATCGGACAAAATGGTGAAATAACTGGAATACAGGAAGGTGACCCAACAGTAATACCTTCGGCAAATACAAACTGGATGGATGGACTTCCAACGATATCTCCTGCCTCAACCTATAATGGAAGACTTACAATGAGCGCCAATGTGGCGTTCGTTCCTGAAAGCACGGGGAGCTATAAGGGAAAGGGCGTTCAAATTAGTTCAAATGCAAATTTAAGCGCTGATGACATGAAGGTATCCTTAAATGTAGCTGGGGATGAATATACTTTATCCTATACGGATGGTCAAACGGTGGCACACACAGTAAATGTACCGGCATCAAAGGTAAATACATCAACAACACCACCAAACACTTTAACCTTTGCAATTAAAGGCATAGGTGATCTAGCAGGTGGAGCCAGTGCTACAATTACAATACCAGTTGATGCTCTTGCGGCAAACGGATATGTAATTCCAAACGATGGAATTGATACTATATTGGGAAAAGCGACACCAGGAGTTTTCAATTTAACAGTAAAAACTTTTGATAAATCAGGGGCTATTGTGACAAATGCATGCGATTGGACATATACAGATGGTGCAACTGATGAATTAACTTTTGGGGATGTCAAAATAAAGGTTGATGCAGATGGTTTCGATACTGCTATAAATGCAACTGCTGGGTTTACAGACGTATCGGTAGGCAATATTGGTCCGGGAGCAGGCCTGCCGGTAAAACTTGCTCATATTGCATCAGTTAAATTCACTAATCCTGACGGCTTATCTCAAGAGGGTCAGGGATACTATGTTGGAACAACAAATTCAGGATCCCCTGTTGCAACTATCCCAGGAAGCGGCGGAACAGGTAATTTCAGAGCCGGGGCGCTGGAAATGTCAAATGTGGATTTGTCGAGAGAATTTACTGAAATGATTATTACACAAAGAGGGTTTCAAGCGAATACAAGGATGATAACAGTATCTGATGAAATGTTGTCTGAACTTATCAGTATGAAGAGATAAATTAATAAAAAGTGGGTGCACTTTTCATAAAACATAAAACGAAAATAGAAAAGTGCACCCAATTTTTTATGATTAATAAAAAGCAAGGAGGATAAAACTCATGATTGAATTAACAAAGTTAAATAAAGCAAATGACGAAACTTTTATTTTAAACTGTGAATTAATAGAAACCATTGAAGAAAGGCCTGATACAACAATCAGGCTGATTAATGGAAATCATTTCGTTGTCGCAGAAAGCGTGGCAGAGGTGATCACCAAGATCGTAACCTTTAAAAGAAGCATCGCCAGAAGATAGCACCGCAAATTAGGAGGCCCGTTATTATGAGTGAAATCCTTTCACAAAGCCGAATTGACAGTCTGCTGAACAGTTTACCAAGTGGAATAAAAGGAACTGAAGAGCCAAACAATAATGTTGGAAAAAAGATAAAGAATTATGATTTCAGAGCCCCAAAGCTTTTCACTAGGGAACAGCTGAAGTTATTACATAGCATTTATGAAAATTATGCCAGGGTCTTAACTTCTCGCATTACAGGAATTCTTCAAACTTATATACTTGTTGAAATAGAAGAGGTAGAGGAACAACGATATTATGAATTCGATAATGGTTTACCCGATTCAGTGCTTATGGGTATTCTTGACTTTGAATTGAAGGATGACAATATGGATGAGGATTTGGTTTTAATGAATTTTTCTAAAGATATAGGGTTTTGCACCATAGACAGACTTTTGGGAGGCTTGGGTAAACCTCTGAAAGAAGACAGAGAATACACTGAAATCGAAATGGGGCTTTTGGAACATATTATTAAAGAAATTGTTTCTCTGATGAAAAATGTCTGGGCTAATTATATTGAAATGGCACCAAAGCTGGTCAAACTCGAGACAAATTCAAGAATTTTGCAGGGGATCAGTGCAGATGAAAATATAGTAATTGTTGGTATGAGTATTCTTATTAATGAAACGCAAGGTAAAATAAGAATATGTATCCCGGAGGCCACTCTTGATGCAATTTTTAAGAAGAGAAACGCTCAAAACAAGAAAAATGCCAGAAGAGGGGATCAAGTATCTGAAACTCAAAGAAGGGCAGATATAATCAAGGAAATCAGCAAATCAGAGTTTGAGTTAACGGGTGTATTGGGAAAAGTTGAAATATTATCAAAGGACTTAATAGATTTAGAAGTTGGAGATATTATAAAACTAAAAAATGCTGAGAATTCACTCGTTGAAATCTCAGTCGGGAATGTGCCATGGTTTAGAGGAGAATTGGGTTCATTTAATAAAAAAAGAGCCATTTCAATAAAGGAATCTGTTGAGAAAGGAAGTGAACCTGTTTGATGCCAAACGAAGTGAACCAGACATTTAATTTAAACGAAATGGAAAAAGACGTAATCGGAGAGGTTATGAACATAAGTATGGGAGCTGCAGCAACTGCAATGTCAACTATACTCGATAAGAAAGTAAACATAACCACTCCAAGAATTGAAACATTACTGATTGAGGAATTTGAATTTTCTCAGCTTGACCCGGCAATGGGTGTTTTAATCAAGTATGTTGAAGGGATATCAGGTACAAATGTATTACTAATGAAGGAAGAGGATTTAAAAAAAATCCTTGGGCATCTTCTATCTGTAGATCCAGCAGAAATGACAGAGTTTGACGAGATAAGTGTCAGTGCAATTTGTGAAATAATGAACCAAATGATGGGTGCTGCTGCCAGCGCACTCGCATCATTTCTTGGGCAGGCAGTCAACATATCGCCGCCTGAGATTGTAGATCTTTCGAAAAAAGAGGGGGTAAAAAGTTTTTTCCCATTAAAGGGTGAATCTTTAGTAAGCATTAAGTTCAATATGAGTATTGAAGGCCTCTTTGAAAGTGAATTTATTAGTATAATAGATTCTGAGCTTGCAAGGGAAATGGTTCAGATGCCGATTGGCACAAATGAAGTCGTAGATGAAGTTGAAGTCGTAGATGAAGTCGAAAAAGAATCTGAGATTGAAAAGCTGATTGAAAAAGAAAAAGTGGAAATAATTGACATTCCGGAACTGCAAAGCAGACAACAGGTGGAGGCGAAAGAATATAAATATAAACCTTTAAGTCCGGAGCGTCAGCCAGAGTCTAATTGCGCTGAAAATAATCTGGAATTAATTATGTCAGTGCCAATTCAAATCACTGTTGAGTTAGGCAAAACAATGAAAAAAATAAAAGATATTGCTGAGTTGACCATAGGGAATATTGTTGAGCTTGACAGACAAGCTGGTGATCAAGTGGATGTGGTGGCGAATGGCAGATTGATTGCAAAAGGTGATATAGTGGTTGTCGATGATAATTACAGCGTGAGAATTACTGAAATCATTAAGGCAAAAGATATTTCTAATGAGTCAAAGTAAAGGTTCAAGCTGTCCGTAATATACTTGGAGAATAAGGAGGTTTTTAATTGTTTGGAGATATAATGTCGATGTTGTTTGCATTGACTGGAACTGTTTGTGTAATTCTGTTAACTTATTACGCCAGTAAATGGTATGCGAATAAAATGGGGCCTGTTGCGGGCGGAAAATTTATTAAAGTTATTGACAGGGTAGCTGTTAATAAAGCCAGCTCAATTATAATCATTGAGGTTCAGGATAAACAATATGTGATGGGCGTAAGTGAACAGAATGTTCAGGTACTGATGGAAATAGAAGATAAAATAAATTACCTGGCTGAAAATGAAATGAGTAAAGTGAATTTTCAAAGTATTGTCAAGAGTTTATATAAAAGGAAAGGTGCTGAATAGAATATGGAATTCGTCATCAATGGTCAGAACTCAGATGCGTTGAAAATATTAATGACTTTAACATTGATCAGCATAGCTCCTTTTATGTTGTTAATGATGACTTGTTTTACTAGGATTGTCATTGTTTTTTCGTTCCTTCGAAATGCGATTGGATTGCAGCAATCTCCTCCTAACCAGGTATTGATAGGGTTGGCTTTATTTATAACTTTTTTCATCATGCAGCCAGTTCTTACAGAAATAAATCAAACGGCTTTGCAGCCATATAATAATGGAACCATTCAAATGCAGGAATTTATAGATAAAGCATCTGTTCCATTAAAGGATTTCATGCTCAAACAGACAAGACCAAAAGAGATTGAATTATTTAAAGGGTTATCAGAAGACCCGAATATAGCAAAACTTGAAGCACAGGAGTTGCCCATGCATGTTGTGGTTCCTGCTTTTATGACAAGTGAACTAAAGAGGGCATTTTTAATTGGTTTTCTGCTTTTTATACCATTTCTGATTATAGATATGATTGTCGCGAGCACGCTTATGTCAATGGGCATGATCATGCTCCCACCAGTTATGATATCTTTGCCTTTTAAGTTAATGCTTTTTGTTGTTGTAGACGGGTGGGGCTTGCTGATAAAAACCCTGGTAATGACATATAATTAGGAAAGGAGCGTGAATCATGAGCACAATGCAATTAAGTGAAATATTTAGAGATGCAATAATAACCGGGTTTAAAGTGGCAGCACCTATTTTAATTGTCAGTATTTTAGTGGGTTTGGTAATCTCTATTATTCAGGCAGCGACTTCCATTAATGAACAAACAATGACATTTGTACCAAAACTTATTATTATTGGAGTTATTTTAATTGTTTTTGGTGGTTGGATGCTCCAACAGATGGTGGATTTTACAAACAGAATTTTTGAAATTATCGCAACAGAAATATAATATACAATGATGGGTGAAGAGATTGCTAAATGATTTAAATAATTATTATATTTTTCTTTTCGTCGGTTGCAGAATGGCAGGCCTGATTTTTTTTAATCCGATATTTGGGAGAAGAAATATACCAAACATAGTAAAAGTAGGTCTTTCTCTGGGGATTGCTTTTAATGTTTATTATGGAATGACAGACATTTCGGTTGTTGACTACTCGGGAATTGATATGTTTCTGACTCTGATTAAAGAGTTCGCTGTAGGATTTTCAATGGGGTTTGTAATGCGGATGTTTTTATCAATATTTCAGCTGAGTGGTGAACTTATCGACTTGCAAATGGGAATTGGAATGGCGCTCATGTATGATCCGACTAGTAACTCGCAAATTTCAATAACCGGGAATCTTATTACAATAATGTATACTTTACTATTTTTTATTACAAACAGCCATATAGCGTTAATCTATATAGCAGTGAATTCTTATAAAGTAATACCAATTGGGGTTCAGCCGATTAACAGCAATGTTGCCATATATTTTATTGAATTATTCGGATATATACTAGTTTATGCAGTACAGCTTGCCTTGCCAATTATAGTCGTAGAAATAATTATTGAGGTTGTTGTTGGTATATTGATGAGATTTGTTCCAAATATAAATGTTTTCGTTATTAACCTTCAAATAAAATTGCTGGTTGGGATTACTGTACTGATAACAATTATTCCGGTTCTTGTTTATTATATGGGAAAGATTAATATGATTATGCTGGAAAACCTTGAGCAGGTTTTATTACATATGGTTTGAGAAGAGTTTAATGTTAGATTCATTGCAAAGGGGGGATAATTTTGGCAGAAAGTAATAAAACAGAAAAAGCCACCCCTAAAAAAATAAAGGATGAAAGAAAAAAAGGGAATGCCTACCAAAGCAAGGATGTAGTAAGTGTTGTAATAGTTGTAGGAGGGTTTACCCTAATCAGCAAACTTTGCGGATTTATTGTTTCCAATATTGAAGCGTTGTATTTAGGGCAGATGAACAAAATGGGGATTTTAAATGAGCTTTCAATCGTTACCTGTCTTCAGATAATGAGAGAAGCAATGTTCGTTTTTTTCATATCTGCAATGCCAATTATTGTGTTACTTTCATTCATTGGCGTTATAATGTCAGGCGCTCAAACGGGGTTTCTTGTATCAGGAGATCTTTTGAAATTTAAATACAGCAGGATTAGTATGATTGAAGGGTTTAAAAGAATCCTTTCGATGAGATCTCTGGTTGAACTTGTGAAATCCATCATAAAAGTATCGGTCATTATTTGGATTATTTATACCAGTATAAAAGATTTAATGCTTGTAACGCCGGATATGCTAAATACCAGCATTGATAATAATATAGCATTTATGTTAGAAAGATTGATGTCCATAGTCTATAAAATATGTATTATTTTCGTAGGAATTGCCGTTCTTGATTTTGCTTATCAGAAGTATGATTATGAAAAAAAACTGATGATGACAAAGCAGGAAATCAAGGATGAATATAAGCAGACGGAAGGTGATCCTTTTATCAAAGGCAAGATAAAAGAAAAACAAAGAAAAATGAGCATGAACAGGATGATTCAGCAGGTTCCATTCGCTGATGTCATCGTTAGAAACCCTACACATTATGCTGTTGCATTAAAATATGACTTGAATAAAGATGCAGCGCCTATTGTTTTAGCCAAGGGTCAGGATCAGCTGGCAAAAAGGATAATTGAAGTCGCAATGAAAAGTAATGTACTCATAACCGAGAACAGGCCATTAGCTAGAAGCTTATATGAAATGGTTGAACTAAATGACTATATACCCGCTGAGTTATATAAGACAGTTGCAGAATTGATGGCATGGGTTTATAGCAATAAAGATAAGGTTGAAAAATAAGTATGAAAATTTTTAAAAATGTAGTAGTTGTTTTTGTTGTTATGGTGATAGCTTTAATTGTTATACCATTACCGCCATTTTTTCTTGACTTTATGTTTATTATAAGTATTTCAATATCCCTTACAATATTGATTACCACAATGTTTATTGGAGGACCTCTGGAATTTTCCATATTCCCGTCATTACTGCTGATAACAACCTTAATGCGATTGGCATTGAATATTTCATCCACAAGACTTATTCTTTCAAATGGAGGCGAAGCAGGTCAGGTGATTAAAACCTTTGGGACCTTTGTGCTGGGGGGGAACGCAGTTGTTGGGTTTATTGTCTTTATTATCATTGTCATTGTGCAATTTATTGTAATAACAAAAGGTGCAGAGAGAATTGCAGAGGTCTCGGCAAGATTCACATTAGATGCTATGCCAGGGAAACAAATGGCAATTGATGCAGATTTAAGTTCAGGAATCATCAATGAGCAGGAGGCTAAAGAGGGCAGAAAGAATATACAAAGAGAAGCTGAATTTTATGGCGCAATGGATGGTGCTACCAAGCTTGTTAAAGGAGATGCAATTGCATCAATTATTATTGCGATGGTTAATTTAATTGCCGGAACAGTCATAGGGATGGTGCAAGGGGGAATGGCATTTACACAGGTTGTTGCAGTATATTCAATTGCAACAGTTGGAGATGGACTTGTGAGTCAGCTGCCAGCCCTGATGATATCAACAGCAACAGGAATGATTGTAACAAGAGCCGCTTCACAGGGCAACTTAAATGAAGATGTTAAAAAACAATTCTTATCTCAACCTAAAGTGTTGTTGATTTCAGGAATATTCATATTAGCCATGGGCCTTATACCAGGGGCACCAATATTTCAAATAGCATTTATAGCAATCATTTTCATTGCACTAGGCGTATTTTTATTAAGAACTGAAAAAACGGTAAAAGACAATCAAGACATGAAGGAAATGAAAGAAGTGGTGGGAGAAGATGTCAATGAAGCAAGCTACTATAGAAATATAGATAATGTGTATAATTTACTCGGTGTCGAGCCTATAGAGATGGAATTCGGATATTCCCTTTTGCCTTTAGTGGATGAAGCCAGCGGTGGGGGATTTATAGACAGAATAATCATTTTTCGAAAGCAATTTGCACTTGAAATGGGTGTGGTTGTACCTACGGTAAGATTAAGAGACAACGGTTTAATAAATCCCAATCAATACCTGGTAAAGATTAAAGGCGAAGAAGTCGCCAGGGGAGAAGTTCTGGTAGATTATTACCTTGCTTTAGATCCTGGGAATATAACAGGGACAATTGAAGGGATAGATACTATAGAACCAGCCTTTGAAATACCGGGAAAATGGATCAGCGAATCTCAAAAAGAAATGGCGGAAGTCTATGGTTATACCGTGATTGATTCTTTGTCAGTAATAGTAACCCATATGTCAGAAGTAATAAAAAGACATATCCATGAGTTGGTCAGCAGGCAGGACATAAATATTCTGCTTCAAAATGTATCAAAAACAAATCCGGCGATTGTAGAGGATGTTATCCCAAATATTATAAGCGTTTCAGACTTGCAAAAGATTCTAATGAATTTATTAAAAGAAGGAATCCCAATCAGAGATATGGAAAGTATATTGGAAACCCTTGGAGATCAGGGCGTAAATATAAAAGATACAGATATGCTGACAGAATATGTAAGACAGAAGCTGAAAAGAACAATAACAAGGAAATATACAGACAGCAATAGTATCAAAGTAATATCTCTTGATCAAAACATTGAAAATTCAATTCTCAATGCGGCAAAAAAGAATGAACATGGCACCTATTTGGCACTTGAACCTCAAGTGGTGCAAATGATTGTTGAAAGTGTTTCGGAGCAGATAGAAAAATTAAAAGAGTTGATCACACAACCAATAGTTTTGACATCCCCCATTGTAAGAATATATTTTAAAAGATTAATTGATCAATTTATACCAAATGTTGCAGTTCTTTCATTTAATGAAATAGATACAAATATTCAGATTCAGGCTATTGGTGTAATAAAATTTAAAGAATAAATATCCCTGTAAAAGAGGTGAGGCAAAATGGGTTTAACAGAGGCTGTAGATTTAAGTGAAGCAATGGAAACAGAAAAAAATATTGAACAATGGAAACTGTATAAGATGAACAAAAGCATTGAATTGAGAAACGAAATCGTGTTAAAATACACAGGTTTGGTTAGAAAAATTGTACTGAGATTTAAAGGCAGCTACAGCAATTTTGGGCAACTTGATGACATGGTGAATCAAGGAATTTTGACTTTAATAGATGCTGTGGAAAAATTTGATCCAGACCTGGGCAATAAGTTTGAAACATTTGCTACAGTGAAAATTAAAGGTTCAATTATTGATTTCATGAGAAAGCAGGATTGGGTTCCAAGAAACCAAAGAAATTCATCAAAAGAACTAGATGAAGTTTATGGATTACTTTATTCACAAAAGGGCTGCGAACCAACAAATAATGAAATGGCAGAAAAAATGGGGATTTCGGTTACACATCTTGACAAGATATTTCAACAAAGACATAACTCCATCATATTATCTTATGAAGAAGCAATCAACGAAAAAATGATGGTTGCATCCCCTCTTTTTATAAATAAGAGCGATAGGGACTCACCTGAACATAATCTTTTATATGAAGAATTAAAAGGCAAGTTGATTGAAGCTATTGATAATCTAAATGAGAAAGAAAGACAAGTAGTTTCTCTATATTATTATGAAAGCCTAAAATTAAAAGAAATTGCTGAGATTTTAGGGATTACAGAATCAAGAGTATCCCAAATCCATTCAGCAGCAATTATTAAAATGAAAAATAAACTTAGCAAATATTAATGGAAACCGGGGAGGTAACCTTATGGTCAGAGGATTTTATTCAGTAGCGGCTGGCGTTTTAAACCAGCAGAAATCATTCAATATGATTTCAAATAATATAGCAAATGCTTCAACTGCAGGCTTTAAAAAACAGGGTACTATAAACTCCAGTTTCGGAGATCATCTTGTTTCAAGAATGAGTTCAAACAAGAACCTTGCAGAAAGTAATATAGGGAAAGGTTCATTTATGACGGTTAATAATTCAAATTATACTGATTTTTCCCAAGGTGCAATGGAAAATACAGGAAGAAGTGTGGATTTAGCTATACAAGGAGAAGGGCTTTTCCTTGTAAAAACCGAATCAAATGGGGAGGTTTTAACTAGAAATGGTCAATTTGAAATAGATAAGGAAGGATATTTGACCCTAGCCGGAGTCGGTAAAGTGCTTAATGAAAGTAAAAACCCGATAAAAATAAGCAATATTGATTTCACTGTCGATTCATCAGGCAGCATTTTGGTGGATGAGAAAGTGGAAGAAAAGTTGTTTATCGCTTCAAAAGGAGACGAGGAAAAGTTGAAGAGCGCTGGGAATGGCGGGTTTAAAAGTGAAAATGAATCGGTTAAAGAGGATGCGAAAAATTACTCGGTTATGCAGGGCGCTCTCGAAAAATCAAATATGAATATTTCTGAAGAAATGAGTAAAATAATAGCAGGACAAAACCGTTATCAGTCATGCACTCAAATATTGAAAATTTATGATAGAATCAATGAAATAACAGTAAACCAAATAGGTAGAATAGGTTAAATCTCAGCTTTTAAATAGAAGGAGAAAATAATAATGATAAGAGGATTTTATTCAAGTGCTTCAGGTCTGAGAAGTCAACAATCCAAAATGGATGTGATAGCTAATAATATATCAAATATAAGTACAACTGCATTTAAACCACAACAGTCGAAATTTTCAACCTTGTATCTGGAAAATTTAAACGGAGCAGGAGCCAATGATAGTCAAGTCAGTTATGGAACTAAAATTGAAAAATCAGGGATTGATTTCACACAAGGGGAACTGAATAAAACT
>Ga0075525_10000213_pt1 | contig 22273 bp, 18 predicted proteins | sample NGEPertwo_FD_74795 | JGI IMG/M metagenome (GOLD analysis project Ga0075525, IMG submission 74795) | Arctic peat soil microbial communities from the Barrow Environmental Observatory site, Barrow, Alaska, USA - NGEE Permafrost154B-two | ecosystem: Environmental > Terrestrial > Soil > Wetlands >...
GGTGCAGAAATTATTACAACCTCGTGTTATTGATACATACCCGGAAATCTTTCCCTCTCCGATCCGTTTTGGAATGATTGAGTCATATGTCTCATCAATTGTAAGTTCCGTATTAATGGCAGCTTCGCCTGCAATTGCTTTGTCCAGCAGGAACGGGAGATCACGATAAGCATCCGGACCAGCAACCAGGTCGACCGATTTTTTCAGAAGAAGCTCGTCCCCGAGTCGTTCAGCCATGCAGCCAATCAAGCCCACAAGCAACCCTGGGCGCTTCTTTTTGATACTTTTGAAGAGATCAAGCCTTCCCCAAATGCGTTGTTCCGCATTGTCGCGGATGGAACAAGTATTTATCAGAATGGTATCCGCCTCGATGTATTGATCTGTCATTGTATACCCACGCTCACCCATTACTGCGGCAACAACCTCACTGTCTGCTACATTCATCTGGCAACCATAGGTTTCTATATAGAGTTTCTTGTCGTGCATTGATATTTTGATCTTTAAAAAATTATTCTGGCAAAGTTATCACCATTTCAGCAATAAGGAAGAAAAGGGCAATTTAAAATAGCCTTAACAAAATGGAAATCAGAAGCAGGTTAAAATTGGTATATTGTTTTGAACCAGCTTACTACTAAAGTTAATATTCAATTAACACAGCTACTGCGACATTGTTTTCTTGCCATTTGAATTTGCGTATATTTGCAGATCAATAAAAATACAGGAAAAATGAAACAATCGATCATCCTGCTTTTTGTACTAGCTTTTATTACAGGGTTTTCGGCAACCCGCGAATCGATTACCCGAGTCGATCAGCAAAAGTCTGCCGATTCTTTGATGATTTGGGATAAATTAAATATAAAGAGCGATCCTAAAATTATCGAACTACTCAAACAGGAAGCTGTGCAGAGTAAAAAGAATGGAACAATCGGTGGATTCAGACTGCAAATTTATTTTGGTTCAGGACAAAAGGCACACGTTGAGGCTATCAAGATTAAAACTGAATTTCTCTCATCCAATCCCAATGTTAAAGCATACCTGCTTTTCAAGTCACCCGATTTCATCGTGAGAGTTGGAAATTTCAGAACTAAAAGTGAAGCATTAAAGATGCAGAAAGCAATTTTCTTTCAATATCCAAATGCTTTTATTGTCGCCGATGAGATTGCCTTTCCGGAGCTAGTAGTTAATTCAACAATCAATTAATCAGGATAATTTAAGGATGAGCGAACAAATTAAACACGAATGTGGAATTGCCCTGATAAGATTACTTAAACCGCTGGAATACTACCGCTTAAAATATGGCACCTGGCAATATGGAGTGAATAAGCTTTATCTTTTGATGGAGAAGCAACACAACCGCGGGCAGGATGGCGCAGGAGCAGTAGGCGTAAAACTGAATGTCTCTCCAGGCAAGGAGTATATTTTCCGCCACCGTTCAGTTGATCCCAATCCAATTAAAGATGTTTTCGGGAAAATCTACAAAGAGTTTAATCACGCGGCAACCAATTTTCCTCAAAGTTATCACGATCCTGTTTGGGCAAAAGAGAACCTTCCTTTCGCAGGGGAGGTTTACCTTGGACATTTGAGATACGGGACTTTTGGTCGCAACAGCGTAGAATATACGCATCCTGTGATGCGGCAGAATAACTGGCGTTCACGAAGTCTCGTTCTTGCCGGCAATTTCAACCTGACCAATGTTGACGAATTATTTGACCTGCTTGTCGGATTAGGGCAGCACCCCAAAGGGTTCACTGATACGGTAACTATCCTTGAGAAAGTTGGTCATTTTATTGATGAAGAAAATGAATTGTTATTCAGACAGTATAAAAATGAAGGATTCAAAAACAAAGAGATTTCGAAGCTGATTGAAGAGAAACTGGATGTCCGGAAAATACTTGAACGGGCAAGCCGTGACTGGGATGGCGGGTATACGATTGGTGGAATTATCGGACATGGTGATGCGTTTGTTGTCCGCGATCCATGGGGCATTCGTCCGGCATTCTATTATGCCGATGATGAGATTGTTGTAGTAGCATCCGAGAGGCCGGTTATTCAGACGGTAATGAATGTAGGATTGAATCAGGTCAGTGAAATTGAACCAGGTAATGCCTTGGTCATCAAAGCAGACGGAACTGTAAAACATGAACTTGTACGAATACCGCAGACTCGTAAGTCATGCTCCTTCGAAAGGATCTATTTCTCGAGGGGCTCGGACCGGGATATTTATCTCGAACGTAAAAAGCTGGGATTTCTGTTAGCTCCGATAATCCTCGATAAAGTAAATCACGATCTTAAAAAGACCGTTTTTTCGTATATTCCAAATACGGCTGAGACCGCTTTCTATGGAATGATGGAGGGGATTCGCGCTGCATTGATCAGTTGGAAAAAGGAGCAAATCCGGGCATTAGGAACCGCAATAAGCGACACCGATATAGAAGAGATCATCTCGCTTCAACCTCGTATGGAGAAGATTGCCGTTAAGGATGTGAAGATGCGGACTTTTATTGCCGACGACACCAGCCGCGATGATCTTGTAGCTCATGTTTACGATGTAACTTATGGAATTGTTGAGAATTACACCGACACGCTGGTTGTAATCGACGATTCAATTGTACGAGGTACTACACTAAAAATGAGCATTCTTAAAATACTTGACCGCCTTAAACCGAAGAAGATAATCATCATATCATCAGCTCCTCAAATTAGGTATCCCGATTGTTACGGAATTGATATGGCCATTCTTGGAAAATTTGTCGCGTTCGAAGCAGCAATCGTTTTGCTAAAGGAGAGTAAGCGGTCAAAAATAATTGACGAGGTTTACCGTAAATGTAAGGAGCAGCAACATTTGCCAAAAGAAGAGATGGTCAATTATGTGAAAGAGATTTACAAACCTTTCACTGATGAAGAAATTTCAGCGAAAATTGCAGTATTGCTCAAGCCCGAGGATTGCAAAGCTGAAGTTGAAATAGTTTATCAAACTGTTGGTAATTTGCATATTGCATGTCCAAATGATTTGGGTGACTGGTATTTTACAGGCGATTACCCTACTCCCGGCGGAAATAAAGTAGTGAATACCTCTTTTATAAACTTTATAGAAGGAATAAAAGGAAGGGCATATTGATATTTATTAAAAAGACAGAGACGCGATTATTCGTGTCTCTGTCTTTTTTATTAAATGTTTTCCCGGATATTATTGAAATCTCACCTTGGGATTTTCCTGTTTATCAGCCAATTCTTCGAGATAAGTTCCTACATGCCTATCTATTTTTGAATCGTACATGTCGTCAATATCGAGCAAGATACCTGTCTCTTCCACATCCCCGAATTCATCACTGATCACCGTTCCGAATGTTCGCATTGACGGGGTAAGACTCATATAGGCATTTATAAGCGGGGGAATATTCTCGCCATGCTTGCGAACCTCCGCCGAAAGTATTTTGTAAGCCTCTTCATAACTTTTACCGGAGAATAGTTCATCCATTCGTGCAGTATCGGCAGTATAAGGCATTGGTTTTTTAGGACGGACCAATTTGTCTGGATCTGGAAAGTAGGTGCCAAAAAAATGGAGAATCAAATTTCGTGCACTTTGATTATACTGCGGATACATCGTCACTTTCCCAAAATAGTACCTGATATCGGGATAATCAATCATAAGGGCACCGAGTCCGTCCCAAAGATTATCGAGTGCAAAAAGCGCTTTCGCTCCTGCTTTGCTTGATTGGTAATCCGGCTGTACAAATGAACGACCCAACTCAATAACATAGGGAAGGTAATCTTCAATAAACTCATCCGAAAAATGAAAATGGTGTGTTGTTGCTAATTGAACTTCGCCGTTTTCGTCTCGGGGAAGACCTGCACAATGGATGTATCTGTAACCACCCAATATCTCACGACGGCTTGGATCCCATACAATCAACTGTTTATAAGGATGTTCTTTCCTTGTATCGTATTCATCAATATCTACCTCTTCGCCAATTCCACCACCTGCAGTCCGGAAAGTCAACTCCCTTAATCGTCCGATTTCACGCATTATATTTGGTGAATCGTGATAAGTAAGAATATATATTTCGTTTTCGGCTTTGTTCGTTTTCCGGTGAAATTTATCGGCGGTAAGTTCTGCTTCGATTAGTTCCCTTGGTACGGGAGGAATTATTTCCTTCATTTTTCAAACAATTGAATTGATGCTTCAAAAATAGTAATAATTGGCTGTGATTATTCCGTAAAAAATTATTTGTTAGTTAACTCATATACAATGTCTTTTACGTTGCCAGCCCATTCAGCGTGAGATTTTGAACGATCGAAATGGTTCCATGGTATCGGTTTTCCGAAACTGATAACAAACGTTTTACCTCTGTTTTTAAATAATTCATCCGATAGCAGGAACATTTCGAGATTAATCCGGATTCCAATTTTTTTGCGGAAATAAGCAAGCCAATAGAAAAACCAGGAGTTTTTTCCGTTAATATAGACAGGAACTACATCTCTGTGATGCTCAACCGATTTCTGAACGAAGTGTTTCTGCCAGGTTAAATCAACGATTTTTCCTTTGATTTTTCGGGAAGCTAATCCTGCTGGAAAAATAAGAATTTGATTGTCTGAATCATAAGCCTCATTGATCAAACTGGCAGACTTTCGCTGGTCTCCAAACTTATTGATTGGGATAAACACATTGGCAAGAGGGGGTATTTTCGTTAGCTCATCCCTGACAAGGAACAATGATTTTCCCATACGGTCTGACACTGCCTTGATCAGCATCAAACCATCGAAACCGCCCAGAGGATGGTTCGATGCGAAGATATATTGTCCGGTTGCCGGAAGATTTCCCTCTCCCTTGAACACAACTTTCACATCGAAATATTGAAGAACCGCCTCAATAAACGGGACCCCCTTAAGATGTCCGTATTTTCTGATTATTTCGTTAATTTCCCTGATATGAAGTAACCGATTCATCAGTCCATAAACAAAACCTGGTATTCTGGCTGCCAACTTCTTATTTTTTTCCGCTACCAGCTCCTTTAAAACAATTTGTTTTAGAGTTGGTGTATCCCTTTCGATTTCCATACCTGCTATTCTGGGTTTATTTTCCCTCAAAGTAAAATAAAAAAAGGTTCCGTAATGATAAGGCATCAAGGAATTATTGTAACCATCGAGAGATATCGGTCTAAATTAAGTGATAACAGCTGGTGACTCGGGCAGAATTATGCTGATGTTTGTTGACTTTAGTCTGGTTTGGTTCATATTTCAATGTCCCAACTGAGGATTCGGTCCACCTAATTGTATTTGCAAGGGGTAATTTAACACTTAAATTTCGTATTCCTTCATTTTAATTTACAGTTGCATTATGAAATGAAAATATTTCTCTTCTTTTGCAAATCCCTTCTGCTTGTTGAGGTTTTCCAATCAAAACTGTGGATTCTGGAGGACTTATCAACTCAAAAAACAAGTTATCAACTGTTATATTAAACTTTATCAACAAAATGTTGAGAAGTTGTTGGTGGAATAAAGTGTCATACTTTGTCATGATGTGTAAAACTACTATTTTTACATACAATTGGTAAGCTATATTCAGATGGTTTCATTTTCGAACATATACCCTGTAACTCTGGACGGTAAAGGCCGCGTGGTGTTGCCCTCTCCCTTTAAAAAGGAGATGGGGGATGCGCTTGAGCCATCGTTTGTGGTCGAAAAGGATGTCTACGACAAGTGTCTGAACATATATCCCCATTCAACCTGGCTGGCAAAAGTCGACAGATTACGCCGTAGGCTGAACCAGGACGATCCCATTCAAAGCAAAATGCTCTCGCGTTATTACGAGGAGATTGTCAAAGTAAGTATGGCTGAAAACGGGCGATTAAATATCCCCGATGAAATGCTTGAATATGCAGGAATCACCAAAGAGGCCGTATTTACAGGTCAGGGATCCCGGATGAGATTATGGGAACCTTCTCGCCATCAGGCTTCAAGGCTAAGTGATGATGACTATGCAAGATTATATAAAGAGTTGCTTGGTGGTCCGATGGAAAGCTTTTAATGTCTAAAACATTGATCACATGGACGATTATCATGTACCAGTATTGCTTGAAGAGAGTATTGAAGGGTTGAATATTCAACCTGGCGGTACCTATGTCGATGTGACGTATGGTGGAGGCGGACACTCCGCAAAGATCCTTGAAAAATTGGGCGATGGCAAACTGATTGCATTCGATCAGGACATTGATGTCAATGACAATCTTCCCAATGACGAACGATTAATATTTATTCGTCATAATTTCAAATACATCCGCCATTTTCTCCGCTATTATCAAATCGACAAAGTAGATGGAATACTCGCAGATCTTGGTGTGTCATCGCACGATTTTGATGTTCCGGACCGCGGGTTTTCTTTCCGTTTCGAAGGAAATCTCGACATGCGAATGAATCAATCCGCTGCTCTTGATGCTTCAAAGGTCATCAACGAATACAATGAGGCTCAACTTTGGACGATTTTCCAGGAATATGGTGAGATTAAAAACTGGCGGCACCTGGTTTCTCTTATTACAGCTGCCCGATCGAATGAACCAATCACTTCGACAAGTCAGTTTCTGAAAGTTATTGGGCCTTGTGTACCGGCCAAAATTGAGAAAAAATACCTCGCGATGGTTTTTCAGGCCTTAAGGATTGAAGTGAATAACGAAATAGGTGTACTCAGCGATTTTCTCGAAAGTACAACTGATCTGTTGAAACCGGGAGGCCGGTTAGTGGTGCTTTCGTACCATTCACTTGAAGACCGGATTGTAAAAAACTTCATGCGCTCTGGTCGGGTTGACGGGGTGCAGGAGAACGATTTTTTCGGCAACCGTTCTTCGCCGTTCGAATTGATCAACCGGAAAATTATCATACCGGGTGAAAAGGAAATTGCTTTAAACCCAAGGGCGAGGAGCGGAAAATTACGAATTGCAGAAAAACGATAATGGGTGCGGCAAAAAGGAAAAAAAAGGTCACGGTAAGGGAAGTGCTCAATGGCAGATTCTTCGAAAGCGAATGGTTTCGCCGGAACAGAATTTTAATGTTTATGATCTTCCTGATGTTATTGGCCAATATTTCAGTTCGTTACAAGTCGGAGAAGGTCATTCGCGAAATGACAGCGTTGGAAGATAGCCTGATTGAATTACGTTCGAAATCGATTTCAATTGCTGCTGACGTGGTGCGACTAGGCCGAAACTCTGTAATTATAGATCGTGTTAAAAAAAGTGGTTTAGACCTGGAGACTTCGAAAGAACCTCCACGAAAAATATATGTAGACAAAGAATAGAATGGAGATCAGAAAAGCAATATTGACACGTTTTGGAATGGTGTATGCCATCATAGTGCTCTTCTGCATCTATATTATTGTGCGTGTTTTCGTAATTCAACACATGCCTCGATGGGACAGGGAGGCTCAAAAATTAGATATCAAAGAGTTTGCCCTGGCTGCACGGCGAGGCGATATCTGTGCGGCAGATGGTAGCCCACTTGCAACCTCTGTCCCTTATTACGAATTACGGATAGATCTTGGAGCACCAGGTCTGTCCAAATTTTTTTATAACGAGGTTGATTCGCTGGCTTATTGTCTTTCCAGATTTTTGCGCGATAAATCGGCCAGGACCTATCGGGCGGAGCTAAAAAGAGCCTTCGCACAACAAAAGCATTATTTTCTGCTCTCTTCGCACAAGGCTTCATATGCTGAATTACAGGAGATTAAAAAATTTCCCATTCTTCGCAGGGGGCGAAATAAGGGAGGATTAATGCCTGAACAGGAGGACCAAAGGGTTTATCCATCGGGAAATCTTGCGATGAGAACACTGGGAAAACTGACGAGAACCGAAACTGAAGGTTCAACTGGAAATGCCGGCGCATTTGGTCTTGAAAAATCGTTTGAGAATGAGTTGAAAGGTGAAGACGGAGTGGCCGTTAAGCAAAATATGTCAGGTCGATGGTTTATTATCAGTAAGGACGACCCGGAAGATGGCAAGAACATCATAACTACGCTTGACGTCAAAATGCAGGATCAGGTCACTTATTCTCTCAAACTCCAGATGGAGAAGACCAGAGCCGCTTATGGTACCGCTATTCTGATGGAGGTAAAAACGGGCGATATAAAGGCTATTGCAAATTTCGGACGAAACAGTAGCGGTCAGTTGATGGGTGGATATCAGAATTATGCCATCGGGAATGCAGGTTGTTCCGAACCCGGATCAACTTTTAAACTGGCCTCATTAATGGCTGCCTTCGACGACGGGAAAATAGATACTTCTACAATTGTTGACACTGGAAATGGGTTATGGAAATACAAAGGGGAAGAAATCAAAGACAGTGAATATAAGAAAGGCGGACCCGGACATGGCAAGATTACAGCCAAACGCGCCTTTGAATTATCATCAAATGTAGGTCTTGCTAAATTGATTACCCAAAGCTATGATGGCAATGCAAAAGATTTTGTCAAAAGGATTGGCAAACTTGGCATGTTGGAAGAGCTTAAACTTGGCATTCAGGGTGAGGCTAAACCTTATATACGTACACCGGAAGACAAATTATGGTCCGGTGTATCATTAGCATGGTTATCATTTGGATATGAACTAAAAGTAACTCCACTTCAAACACTTACCTTCTATAATGCAGTTGCTAACGGCGGGACGATGATGAAACCACGCCTCGTTATAGGGGTTACTGAAAATGGGACGATTCGTGAAAAAATAGGCACAGAAAAACTGATATGGTCAATCTGTTCCGCAAAAACGTTACGCATGGCTCATGCTATGCTTGAAGGAGTCGTTACCGACGGAACGGCAAAGGCATTGCAGACAAAGTACTACAAAATTGCCGGGAAAACAGGGACAGCGCTTGTCGCCAATAATAAAGAAGGGTACAGCCACGGTGGACAGAAAATATACCAATCCTCATTTGCCGGTTATTTCCCGGCTGATGATCCAAAATACTCGTGTATCGTAGTGATCAATGATCCCAAAGGTGGAAATTATTACGGAAGCTCGGTGGCTGGCCCGGTATTCAGAATGATCTCAGACTATGTTTACGCTTATCAGTTGGGACTTGACGAAGACGTGGAATTACCTGTTGCTAAAATCGAAAATGATATTCCAGGTATTACAGCCGGACGAAAGAAAGACATTGCCAATGTTTTGAACGAGTTGGATATACTTAACGGATTCGCATTCACAAAATCCGAATGGGTTGAAGCCAAACCCGATGACGATGGCCTTGAACTCACAAATCGCAAAGTAGAAAAGGGAACTGTACCCAATGTAAGGGGAATGGGAGCTACCGATGCCGTTTTCTTGCTCGAAAATACCGGGATGAGGGTGTCGGTACGAGGTCGCGGAAAGGTTAAATCACAATCGGTGAGAGCCGGTTCAAAAATACAACGAGGGCAAAGTATTGTACTCAAATTAAGTTAAAAGGTAAAAAATGAAGACTTTATCTGAAATGTTAAACGGGGTCGGAGATGTCTCCGTAATTGGAAACAAAGATTGTGCGATTGCTGGAATTGCTTTCGATTCAAGAAAAGTACTCCAGGGATTCCTCTTTGCTGCAATTCCGGGAACGGCTGTTGATGGTCACCGATTTATCCCGACAGCTATTGAGAATGGCGCAACGTCAGTACTTTGCGAACAACTTCCGGAGAATCCAGATGCGAAAATTACATGGATTTTAGCTGTAAATTCCTCGGTAGTGTTGGGACAAATCGCCTCTAATTTCAGTGGAAACCCATCATCTGAAATGAAAATAGTGGGAATCACGGGAACCAACGGAAAAACAACTACGGCCACCTTGCTATACCGGTTGTTTAAAGAACTTGGTCACAAAGTTGGCTTATTGTCAACTGTTTGCAATTTCATCGATGACAAGATAGTTAAAGCGACTCATACAACTCCCGATCCTCTGGAGACACAGAAACTGATGGCTGAAATGGTGGCAGCTGGTTGTACTTACTGTTTTATGGAGGTTAGTTCTCATGCAATTGCCCAGGACAGGATTGCCGGAATCGATTTCGATGGTGGCATATTTACAAATCTTACGCACGACCATCTCGACTATCATAAAACATTCGCGGAATACCGAAATGCCAAGAAAAAATTCTTCGACCAGCTCGGTCCTAAAGCATTTGTCATCACAAATTCCGATGATAAAAACGGATTGTTTATGCTTCAGAATACAGCAGCCCAAAAGCTTACCTATGCCGGAAAGACAATGGCAGATTTCAAGGTAAAGGTTGTTGAAAGCCATTTCGACGGAATGTTGATCAGCATTGATGGGACAGAAGTTTGGACTCATTTTGTCGGAAACTTCAATGCCTATAATCTGCTGGCGGTCTATGGTGCGGCTATTTCGCTGGGTGCCAATAAGGAAGAAGTATTGCGGATCTTCAGTATGTTAAAACCTGTTGATGGAAGGTTCGAGACTTTTATATCTCCGACCGGTATATACGCAGTTGTCGATTATGCACACACGCCTGATGCGGTAAAAAATGTTCTTTCGGCCATTAACGAAGTGAGAACGGGCAACGAAACATTATTCACAATTGTCGGAGCTGGTGGAGACCGTGATAAAACGAAACGACCAGAGATGGCTTTCGAGGCAGCTATTGCAAGTGATAAAGTGATTCTTACTTCAGATAATCCACGGTCCGAAGATCCCGAGGTGATTATCTCGGAAATGTTGAAAGGTGTGCCAGCAAATAAAACTGCGGTTGTACTCGCCATTACAAACCGGAAAGAGGCGATTCGAACTGCCTGTATGATGGCCAAACCGGGTGATATTATTCTGATCGCAGGTAAAGGACACGAAACTTACCAGGAAATCAAGGGTGTCAAACACCATTTCGATGATCGGGAAGTTATCCGTGAAATCTTCAATGTAACAAATCCAAATTAACTGTTATGCTGATTCCACTCTTCAAATATCTTGAAACTTTGGATGTTCCCGGAGCACAGATGTTCAATTACATCATGTTCCGTTCGGCAATGGCAGTTATCACAGCTTTGCTATTTTCAACTATCATTGGTAAAAAAGTAATTTATACGCTTCAACGTCAGCAAATTGGTGAGGAGATTCGTGACCTCGGACTTGAAGGTCAAATGCAAAAAAAAGGGACACCTACGATGGGAGGAATCATCATTCTTGCCTCGATCCTTTTTCCTACGTTGCTTTTTGCGAAATTGGATAACATCTACATACTGCTCATGATTATAACGACCGTTTGGTTGGGAATGATTGGATTTACCGATGATTATATCAAGGTATTTTTGAAAGACAAAAAAGGGCTTGCCGGGAAGTTTAAAATTCTGGGTCAAATTTCACTGGGGGTAATAGTTGCAGCCACACTTTATTTAAGTGATGAAGTCTCGATCAGGGAAAAGATGTACGATTCGACGGGCAAGGCAAAAACCGAAATGGGCCTTAACTACGAGACCGGAAAAAGTGAGACCCGACAGATGACCAAAGAGATCAAATCGACCAAAACAACGCTTCCATTTATTAAAAACCATGAATTTGATTATAAATGGCTGCTCTGGTTTTTAGGTAAAGGGGCTGATAGCTGGGTATGGCTTCTTTATGCGATCATTTCGATATTCATCATTACCGCAGTTTCGAATGGTGCCAATCTCACCGATGGGCTTGACGGCCTGGCGACAGGTGCCTCGGCTATTAGCGGGGCCACACTTGGGGTCTTCGCTTATATCGGGGGTAATATTATCTATTCGGGGTACTTAAATATCATGTATATCCCTAATAGCGGTGAACTTACAGTTTTTATGTCAGCATTTATCGGCGCATGTATCGGCTTTCTGTGGTACAACTCGTATCCGGCACAGGTATTTATGGGCGATACCGGCAGCCTGGCATTAGGTGGGATCCTGGCAGTATTCGCCATTGTCATTCGCAAGGAGATCCTTATTCCGCTGCTTTGCGGGATATTCCTGATTGAAAATTTATCAGTAGTGATTCAGGTAGTGTGGTTTAAGTATACGAAACGTAAATATGGTGAAGGGCGTCGCGTCTTCCTGATGGCACCTTTACATCACCATTATCAGAAAATGGGATTCCCTGAACCTAAGATTGTTACCCGGTTCTGGATTGTGGGAATCATCCTTGCAGTTGCAACGATTGCAACACTTAAAATGCGTTAATCATGTTGAAAAATAAACTGGTAATACTTGGTGGAGGAGAGAGCGGTGTTGGTGCGGCAATTCTTGGTGCAAAGCAAGGTTTCGAAGTTTTTGTCTCTGACTTTGGAGAGATAAAAGATGAATACAAAGCAGTTCTGGACCAGCGGGGACTAAAATATGAGGAGAAGCAGCATACCGAAGCAATCATTCTGGATGCTGACCTTGTTATGAAAAGTCCTGGAATTCCGGAGAAAGCGCCAATCGTCGTCAAACTTCACGAAAGAAATATTCCGGTGATCTCGGAAATCGAATTTGCAGGTAGATACACAACCGCAAAAACAATTTGTATAACAGGAAGTAACGGTAAAACAACCACGACTATGCTCTCTTACGAGATTCTTAAGAGAGCCGGGTTAAAAGTCGGATTAGCCGGGAATGTGGGGAAAAGCTTTGCGTTGCAAGTCGCAGAAGATGATTTTGACTACTACGTCATCGAGCTTTCCAGTTTTCAATTAGATGGAATGTTTGACTTCAGGGCAGATATAGCTGTATTAATGAACATTACACCCGATCACCTTGACAGGTACGATTATAAGATGCAAAACTACACTGATTCTAAAATGCGAATCACGCAGAATCAGCGTCCGGAAGACTGGTTCGTTTACTGTGCCGACGACCCGATTATTCAGGTAGAACTAACGAAACGGGATATTAAAGCGCACAAAGTCCCATTTACCATCATGCAGGTTTTGCAAGAAGGTGGGTGGGTTGAAAATGACACGATGAAACTAAATGTTAACAATAATACTTTCGATATGACAATCTACGAATTAGCACTACAGGGAAAACACAACTTGAACAACTCGATGGCCGCCGGAATCTCTGGGAGCATTTTGAATTTGCGTAAAGAGGGTATCCGCGAATGCCTCAGCGACTTTCAGGGAGTTGAGCACCGTCTTGAAAGATTTTTGCGTGTGCACAACATCGAGTTTATCAATGATTCGAAGGCAACTAATATCAACTCGGTTTGGTACGCACTTGAAAGTATGAACACACCGGTTGTATGGATTGTGGGTGGAATTGATAAAGGGAACGATTATTCGCAGTTGTTCGATCTTGTGAAAGAGAAAGTTAAAGCGATTGTTTGCCTCGGAAAAGATAACAGTAAAATTATTGCAGCATTCGATGGTAAAGTAAAGCAAATCGTTGATACAAAAAGTATTGAAGAAGCGGTCAGAAGCGCCTATTTTCTTGCTGCAAAGGGTGATACGGTATTGTTGTCGCCGGCATGTGCCAGTTTCGATTTGTTCAAAAACTATGAAGAACGTGGCCGGCAATTCAAGGACGCTGTCCGAAATCTTTAATTCAAAAAATAATGGATACCGGTGAATTAAAAAAATACATTAAAGGAGACAGGATCATCTGGTTCGTGCTCGTCGCGTTGACGTGCATTTCACTGCTGATTGTGTATAGTTCTACCGGTGCGCTTGCCTACCGACAGGCCGAAGGAAATACGACACATTATATTTTACGGCAGTTGATTTTTCAATGTGTGGGATATGGTGCTATCATCATCATGCTGAATTATATTCCGGTAAAATTGTATAACAAGTTTGCGAATGCCGGCTATGTTATCGCGATCGCCTTTATTTTGTTGGGATTGGTTTTTGGGCGTGGGGGCGAAGCAACAGGTCGTACACTACCATTAGGTTTTATAAGCTTTCAGCCGGCAGAGATTGCCAAAGTAGCAATTATACTCTGGGTGGCACGTTTGTTGGCTAATAATCAGAAAGATCCGAGGCTACTTCGTATTGCCTATGTTAAAATTATTATTGGAATTGGAATCATCTGTTTGCTGATTTCGATGGCCAATTTCTCCTCTGCCGTTCTGCTTTTCACAACTGCATTGATCATGATGTTTGTAGGAAGAATTCCTTTAAAATACCTGTTATTTACGATGTTGGCGGGTATAGGATTCGTGCTGTTAATCTATTTCGCAGCGCCTTTGCTCCCTGAAAAAGGGAACTTCGGACGAATTCAGACTATAAGAGGACGAATTGATCGGCATATTAATGGTGAAAAATCCTCGGTAAAAGGGCTTACCCAGGGTGATTTTGCCAAGATTGCCATTCACATGGGCGGGGTTACAGGTGTTGGGGCAGGCAAAAGCAAGATTAGCAATTTTATGCCTGCTGCGTACAACGACTTTATTTATTCGATTATCATCGAGGAATATGGGTTAGTGGGAGGAATTGTCGTTCCGCTGCTTTATCTTATATTTTTGACCCGTGGAGGGATCATTATCAGGCGATGCAACCGAACGTTTCCAACGTTTCTGGCAACAGGTGCGGTCACAATTATTATTTTGCAGGCCATCATTAACATGGCAGTTTCTGCAGGAGCGATTCCTGTTACAGGACAACCGCTCCCCTGGGTTAGCTGGGGTGGAACCTCGCAGGTATTTACAGCGCTTACATTCGGCTTATTGCTGAGTGTCAGCTCCGAAACCGATCAGGAAGCACAAAAAGAGGTAGAAAATAATTTCAGTCCGGATGGAGTACTTGCGGATGAAGACATTTTATTGACAAAAGATTAGAAAATGGGTAACTATAAATTTATAGTAAGTGGAGGAGGAACCGGGGGACATATCTTCCCGGCTTTGTCAATTGCCGATGGACTTCGAAAACACTTTCCCGAATGTGAAATTCTTTTTGTGGGTGCCGAAGGGAAAATGGAAATGGAGAAGGTTCCAGCTGCAGGTTATCGCATTGTAGGATTACCTGTTGCAGGATTTCATCGTGGCGAAATCTGGCGGAATTTTGGGTTTATCCCCAAGCTTATCCGTTCGATGCTGGAGGCAAAGAAAGTGGTGAAAGGCTTTCGTCCGGATGTTGTAATTGGAGTAGGAGGGTATGCAAGTGGTCCTATTTTGCGCGTAGCGGCAAGTCTTGGAATTCCCACCGTTTTACAGGAACAAAACTCATTTGCAGGGGTAACCAACAAGATTCTTGGCAGGAAAGCAAAAAAAATATGTGTTGCTTACGATAAGATGGAACGCTTTTTCCCTGCTGAAAAAATTGTTTTCACCGGTAATCCTATCCGGAAAGGATTAGAGTCGATTACCCCAAGTACGGCGGAATCAAAGGAATTCTTTAATATCACAACTGATCAGCTAGTTATTCTGGTTGTCGGAGGAAGTCTCGGAGCACGGACACTCAATCAAAGCATGCTGGCAAGTCTGGAGTTGATCCGAAAATCGGACGTCATCATCATTTGGCAAACGGGTAAATATTATTTCGAGGCAATTCAGAAGCAGTTAAATGAAAACCCTGTTCCCAATATCCGGTTGATGGAATTTATTCCGCGAATGGATCTGGCTTATTCGGTGGCTGACCTTGTGATTTCGAGGGCCGGTGCCGGAACAATTTCAGAACTTTGCATGGTCGCTGCAGCATCAATACTGGTTCCTTCGCCAAATGTGTCGGAGGATCATCAAACAAGTAATGCAATGTCGCTTGTTGAGAAAGATGCGGCAATACTGGTTAAGGACACAGTCGCTGTAAAGGAGTTGATTTCTGATGCACTTGCATTGGTAAATCAAAAGGAAAAATGCCTGAAACTTTCACAAAATATAAAAAGGTTGGCTACACCTCGTGCAACAGAAGACATCGTTGAGGTGATCGCGAATTTGTTAAAAAATTGAAAATGGTTGAAATTGAAAAAATAGATCGGGTTTACCTGCTGGGAATTGGTGGTATTGGCATGAGTGCCCTGGCACGCTATTTCCAGTTCATCGGGAAGAAGGTCGAAGGGTACGATAAAACCGCTTCGCCGCTTACGCTTGACCTTGAAAAAGAGGGTATACTTGTTCATTATAACGAAGATTTACAGAAGGTTCCTACTCTTGCAGAAAAGGATAAAACGGTTGTGATTTATACACCAGCTGTACCGATTGATTTTTCAGAATTCGTATATTTCCGCGAGAACGGATTTCAACTTTATAAAAGATCCCAGATTTTAGGTCTTCTTACTTCCGGAAAACGGTGCATTGCAATTGCTGGTACACATGGCAAAACATCGGTTACCACAATGACTTCTCATCTGCTCAAGCAATCGCATGTCGACTGTTATGCTTTTATGGGAGGAATCTCTAAAAACTACGGCACAAACCTTTTATTGCCTCTAAACAACAGCAATTTTATTGTGGCTGAAGCGGATGAATTCGATCGGTCGTTTCTTCAGCTTCATCCTGAACTTGCGGTAATTACCTGGATGGATGCTGATCACCTCGATATTTACGGCGATCTTGCAAGTGTAATCAAGGCTTTTGCCGATTTTGTTTCTCAAATCCAGGATGGTGGCGTATTACTGTACAAGAAAGACTTAGCTATTGATTTTGAGTGGAATAAAAACATCCGTTATTTCAGTTACTCCATTACAAAAGAGGCCGATTTTCAGGCATTAAGAATCCATATCGTTGATGGAGCTTACCATTTTGATCTGAAAACTCCGTTTGGAGAAATCAAGAACCTTTCCCTAACTTATCCGGGACTGATGAATGTCGAAAATGCTGTGGCTGCTTGCGGGATGGCGCTTTTCAGTGGTGTATCGAAAGATGAAATTCGTGCTGCACTTCAGAATTACAGTGGCGTTGTTCGCCGTTTTGACGTTCGGTTTACAGGGAAGAAAACAATTTATATCGACGATTACGCGCATCATCCGCGTGAACTCGAGGCAACGATTCGGTCAGTCCGGGATCTTTACCCAGGCAAAAGGGTTACAGGAATTTTTCAGCCGCATCTTTTCACGCGAACAAGAGATTTTGCAGCCGACTTTGCATCTGCGCTTGATTTGCTTGACGATGCGTTGGTCATGGAGATCTATCCTGCCCGTGAATTGCCAATAGAAGGAGTTGATACGGATATTATTCTGAGTAAGATGAAATTAAAGAGTCGCGTGCGGTGTCAGAAAACTGATTTTCCGGAGATTCTGGATAAATATCATCCTGAAATATTGCTGACACTTGGTGCAGGAGATATAGACCGGTTGGTTGCCCCCATCGTTTCATACCTGATTAAAAAAGAAGATGTTTAAAAAAGTACTACATATGATTTTTTGGAGTACTGCTATAATATTGATAATAATATCATTGGGATTTTCGATAAAACAAAGTAGACAATTAAAGTGCGCAGGTGTTAAAGTTGACATCACAGATTCGATACAGGAAAAGTTTGTACGGAGTAATGATATCCGTCAATGGGTAAACAGAAACCATCCGGCGATTTTTGGTCAGCCGCTTGGATCGGTCAATCTTCGGAAGATTGAAGATGGATTGCGAAAGCTCCAGTCGGTTGAAGATGTTGCTGTTTATACAAATGTATTCGATAATGGTGTCAGGAGTTTCGGGGCACTTGTCGTTAAAATAAAACAAAGGGAACCCGTTTTTCGGGTGGTAAGCTCGGGACGTGCCTTTTACATGGATAAGTTCGGAAAGGTGATCGACTGGTCGCCCAGGTATACACCCAGGGTTCTGATTGTTGGAGGTATTGTATCAACAGATTATGCCCGGAAAAGACTGCTGCCTTTGATCAATTTTATCAACGGCGATGCTTTCTGGAGTGCGCAGATCGACCAGATTTATGTGAATGCGGTCGGAGAGCTTTCAATGATTCCCAGGGTTGGCGAACAGATTATTCTTTTTGGCGAGCCAGAGGATTTTCAGATTAAATTTCGTAACCTTAAGGCGTTATATACCGATGGGTTCAAGAACGGCGGATGGAGCATTTACAAAACCATCAATGTAGAATTTCGTAATCAGATAGTTTGCACAAAAAAATAAAAAGCTATGAACCTGACAAGAGAGTTGGTTGCAGCAATTGACATTGGAACCTTGCGGACAAGGGCGGCAATAGGCCGTTTTACAACAGAAGGGAAACTCGAAATCGTGGCCGTAAGCAATACTTTGACAAAAGGTGTCCGCAACGGAGTAGTCGTAAATATCGATGAAGTCGCGGTATCGATCAGAACAGTAATCAGTTCGCTGGAAAAATCACTGAATTTAAGGGTGCAGAAGATCTACGCCGGAATTTCGGGACAGAAAATTAACAACCGCCAGGTCACCGGTTACCGGATGACCGAAAATGGCGAAGTGACGCAAGCGATCATCAATTCATTGATCGATGAGGCGCAACGTTACTCAAGCGGTCCCGGTGAAAAAGTATATCACCTGGTTCCCCAGGAATTTATCGTAGATGGTGAGCGCGGCGTTAATAATCCTGTTGGAATGGCTGGTCGTCGCGTCGATGCTGCCTTCACGGTGATCTCCGCTTCCGAATCTTACGAATTGAATCTTAAGCGGAGCATCGAAAAGGCAGGATACGAATTGGTCTCTGCTTTTATCAACCCGTTTGTTCAGGGAGCAGGATTCCTTTCAAAGGACGAAAAAGAGGCAGGTGTAATCCTTCTTGACTTTGGAGCCGGAACAACTGGAATGTCACTTTATTACGAAAATAAACTCCGGTTAGCCACAGAATTGCCTTTCGGTGGAAATGTGATTTCGAACGATATTCGCGAAGGTTGCAACATCATCCCGCGTCATGCCGAGATGGTAAAAGTCCAGTGTGGCTATGCCTTTTCGGAATTGGTTCCCGATAATAAGTTTGCCCAGATTCCCGAAGTGGAAGGATGGCAGGCCAAAGAGATCAGTTTTCGCAACTTGTCGGGAATCATCCAGGCCCGTCTTGAAGAAATCATCGAAGGTGTTAATTTTCAACTCGAAGCGACCGGACTTTTGCCAAAACTTGGAGCTGGAATTGTATTGACCGGTGGCGGTTCAAATATGCGCGGCATCGATAAATTGGTGAGCTATATGACTGGAATTGATGTCCGTTTCGGCAAACCCGTAGTTGCCATCAAGGAACAGCTGTTCAACGAACAAATAATGAATACCGAATCGGCTAATTTGATCGGATTGCTGATCAATGGATTATATGCTGCTCGCAGAAATAAGTATCCTCCGGGAATGATTGTTTCGGACGTGCAGGAAGAGGCTAAAAAGAAATTACCCGTAAAAAATCAGGGACCCGGGCTAAAGACGATGGTATCCGATTTATTTGGCAGGGCAAAAGAGGGTCTCAACGGACTGATATCCGATGAAGACAGTGAATTAAATTAAAATCAACATTTTATCAAATGGAAGATGTATCAGACGACTTGTTGACCTTTGGGTTTCAGCACGATTACCAATCAATCATAAAGGTTGTTGGAGTTGGAGGCGGTGGCGGAAACGCTGTTAATCACATGTTCTATAAAGGAATAGCCGGTGTTGATTTTCTGATATGTAATACTGACGCACAGGCGCTTGTCAATAGCCCTGTTCCGGTAAAGGTTCAACTGGGGGTTTCGCTCACAGAAGGTCGTGGGGCAGGGAACAAACCCAAACGTGGTGAGCAGGCTGCTATCGAAAATCTTGCTGAAATCAGGGCAGTTCTCGAAACAGGGACAAAAATGATTTTTATTACCGCAGGTATGGGCGGGGGAACAGGAACCGGAGCAGCACCTGTTATCGCACAATTGGCACGTGAGATGGATATTCTCACGATTGCAGTTGTCACGCTCCCTTCTATCAAGGAGGGGCGATTGCGTTACGAACAAGCCATTGAGGGGATCAAACGGTTACAGCGTTATGTCGATAGTTTGCTCGTAATCAGCAATGAAAACTTGCACAAAGTATATGGCGATCTACCGGCACGTGAGGCTTTTGCGCAGGCCGATAATATTGTAGCAGCTGCTGTAAAAGGTTGTGCCGAAATCATCACGCTCCACGGAAATATCAACATTGACTTTGCCGATGTAAATACCGTCTTACGCGAAAGTGGCGTATTCATCATGGGAACAGGCTTTGCCGAAGGCGAAAACCGTGCCATGCGGGCTGCGGAAGAGGCACTTAAATCGCCACTTCTCGATAGTAACGACATCTACGGCACCGAAAATATCCTGCTCAACATCACCTCTGGTGACGATGAGGTTCGCATGGGAGAAATCGGCGATATCATCGATTACCTTCAGAATGCTGCCGGCGATAATGCCAACATTATCTGGGGGAATGGTTACGATGCTAAGCTGGGTAATAAAATTAGTGTTACCGTTATCGCTACGGGATTTGAGTTAAATCCCAACAGAATTCTTCGCCCGGAACCTGTAAAAGAGACGGTGATAATTCCTTCAACAGAAACGATCAATCAAAATATAAATCCGGAGCCAGAGACGTTTAAAGAACCCCCTGGTCCGCCAGCGGAACCTCATCCACTCTTTGACCCTGATGAGAGTTTCGTCGTTCGGAAAGATGAAAAAACCCGTGATGCCGACCGGCAGGAGCGAGTTTCAAAGCTGGAAAAGAAAAGTACCAAACCCAAAGGAGCGGATGGTGATGAACCAGTAAGTAATTGGTTTACAAGACAATTTGGAAGTCTATTTAGTGAAGACGATGCTGAAATTGATGAATAATTTTCCACGTCGGATAACAATTAAAAGATGATAAAATGGCAGATCTTATAGAATTTGATTTACCCGTTAGCAGCGATAAAATCATAAAAGTAATCGGAGTAGGCGGAGGCGGCGGAAATGCTGTAAACCACATGTACCGTCAAGGTATTAAGGATGTTGAATTTGCCGTCTGTAATACAGATGCGCAGGCGTTAATGAATAGCCCTGTGCCGCTTAAAGTTCAACTTGGTTCTGAATTGACGGAAGGTCGCGGAGCAGGAAACAAACCTGATGTAGGGCGCGAATCAGCGCTCGAAAACATCGAAGACATAGAGAAGTTGTTGGATGGCAATACCAAGATGGTCTTTATCACGGCTGGAATGGGCGGAGGAACCGGAACAGGTGCAGCGCCAGTGATTGCCCAGGTTGCCCGTGACCGAAAAATATTAACAGTTGGCATTGTTTCAATTCCTTTCCGGAACGAAGGGCGTCTGCGTATCCAGCAGGCCATCGAAGGAATTCGCGAAATGGAAAGTCATGTCGATTCCTTGCTCGTCATTAACAACGAAAGGATCAGGGAGATTTATGGTGACTTCCCGATTTCAAAAGCATTTTCCAAGGCCGATGATGTATTGGCCATCGCTGCAAAGGGAATCGCTGAAATTATCACCTGTCCCGGTTTTATCAACGTTGACTTCGAAGACGTACGCACGGTGATGTCTAATTCGGGTGTCGCGATTATGGGGTCATTTATGGCTGTCGGAGAAAATCGTGCGCGTAAAGCCGTTGAAGGGGCCGTCAATTCACCGCTTTTAAATAACAATGATATCCGCGGAGCAAAAAATATCCTCGTAAATATTACTTCAGGCGAGACCAACGAAGTAACAATGGACGAGATGAACCTGGTAAACGAATATGTACAGGAGATGGCTGGCAACAATGCCGATCTGATCTATGGCGTTGCTGTTGACCCGGAAATGGGTGAAGCAATCAGTGTAACCGTAATTGCCACAGGTTTTAAATCAAGTTCGATTCCCGAAATGAATGGCGGAACGCAGCCGCAGCGCGAGAAAGTTCCGCTGCTCGACGATACGAATGCTTTTCCGGCAGGATTCTTTGGCAATGAAAATGTTCCCAATCAGCCAAAACATCCCGTTTTTACCGAGCCTATGACTGTCGATAAAAAAGATGAAATTATCAAACAGTTATATCCGCCAATCAGGATCGATCCTTTTGGCGATGGAACAGGCGAAGGGGGAAAGAAAGTTATGCAGGTCAATTTTTTCAATGAGACCGAAGATTATATCGAAGAGCTCTCCAAAATTCCTGCATATGAACGGAGGAAAGCAAAGAATCCGGGTAATCCGCTGGCAAACGCCAAGGAAGTGTCACGATATACTTTGTCAGGCAATCCCGACGAAGGACCCCGGTTAAGGAAAAATAACTCTTTTCTTCACGATAAAGCGGACTGAGAAGGAGAGAGAGAGAAGGTGAGATGGAGTGAATGGGAGAAGAGGAGCATTTGGCGATTTTGTCTTGTCCTGAAATAGGTTTACAGAAAAAGTAAACTAAAATCAGGATTATGAAGACAAAAGTAAACTGTTTTCCGGATGAATTAAAGTTAAAGGTAGTTCAAGAGTATATGAGCA
>Ga0075525_10000214_pt1 | contig 22244 bp, 23 predicted proteins | sample NGEPertwo_FD_74795 | JGI IMG/M metagenome (GOLD analysis project Ga0075525, IMG submission 74795) | Arctic peat soil microbial communities from the Barrow Environmental Observatory site, Barrow, Alaska, USA - NGEE Permafrost154B-two | ecosystem: Environmental > Terrestrial > Soil > Wetlands >...
CGTGAGCGCGATATTGGGCAGCGCCAGCACCGTGCCGATGACGGTGAGCCACAGCAGCACCTTGGCGATGGGCTTCCTGGTGATGACGTCGGAGAACAGCCACGCGCCGGCCAGCGCCAGCCCGGCGCCGATCTGGGCGAGCGTGCCGTAGAACCCCTCGTCGAAGCCGAGCATGTCGATAGTGAACCAGCGATAGCCTTCGCCCACGCCGGGCGCGGAGCGGTAGAGGAAGATCACGAGCGCGGCGTAGAAGATGCGCTGGCGATGGACCGCATCGAGATCCTCGGCGATGCGATAGAGCATGAGCGCAATGACCGTGAGCGAGATCAGGAAGACCAACTCTTGGCCGAGTGGCAGGCCGCCGAGACCGATGGCGAGCACGACCGCGCCGAAGACGATGCCGCCGCCGAGAATGCGCCAGTCGATGGGCTTGCGCTCGGCACCGTCGAGACGGACGAGCATGGCGCCGGTGAGCGAGATGGCGGGGATGGCGAGGCCGAACAGAAATACGGTCTCGTAGGAATAGATCTGCGCCAGCCAGCCGGAGAGACCGGATACCGAGAGGATTCCCGACCACAAAGCCAGGCGGCCGAGCACCTGGACGAGACCAAGCTCGCGCTCGAGCTCTGCTTTCGGTTTCGGCGTACCGTCTGGCCGAACGCGCTCGACCACCTCGGTGGTCATGGCGTCGGCGATGACGTCTTGCAGGACCACGCCGACCACGATGAGAAGCTGCGCCATCACGTAAAGGGCGTTCTTGGCTGCAAAGTCGATCCAGCCACCGGCGGCGCCGGCCATGAGCACGAGCCCCGACGCCACCAGGCTCGCGCCGATCACCACATAGACCCGGCGCTGGGAGCCGAGGATCGGCACGGAGTCGGCGAGCTGGCCGAACACCATCTTGATGGTCCAGGGCAGCGTCAGCCAGACGCCGATGGCGGCGAGCTCCGCCGGGGTGAAGCTCAAGGCGTCCTTGACCCAGAATGCCTCGGCGATGGCGACCAGGCCGAGCGCGCCATAGGCGTAATAGATCATGAGCAGCGGCAGATAGCGTAGCCGCATGGCGCGGATCGGCGTGACCAGCGCAGCCTTGAGCTTATCGAGGGGGGTGTGGTGCTCGGGCGCGCTTCGGGTGGGGGACGCGGATATCATGGCCGTTTCCATAGCAGCCGCGCAGATGCACGGCCTTCTATCGTTTGCGTTGACCATTCGGAGAGGCCACCTGCCCTATTGATGGGCAATTGACCTCTCTCAAGGCTGCGGCAAATCGTTTCTGGTCTCCGTTTCGTCATGAAATTTCTAAAGACGCATCCTAACTCAATGGGGAGGACGCTATGAGCCTGTACAAGATTCGCCTGGAGCTCGCCCGCGACCATGACTTTCCTGACGGCAGTAGCGCGCATGGCTATGAGTTCAGCGCGCCGCTCGGCCCGGACGCGCATATCGACCATGAGGCGTGGAAGCCGCTCCGCGACCGCTGCCGCGTGCGCCGGTTTTGGGAAGGCGAGGACGACGAGGTCGGGCATCTTATTCGCAAGCCCGGCGGCTCATGGGCCCTGCACTACGATCTGCTCGGCGATGCGGACGACGACGAGTCCGGCTACCGCTTCGGCAATCACGTGTTCAAGCCGGGAGAGTATGTGTCCATCAAAGAGCATGACGACGAGATGCGTACCTTCAAAGTCGTCATGGTCCAGCCTCTGGCATGAGGCGCACCCTATGAAAGGCCCGCGCGCGCTGCATGACGGTCCGTAATCTCGAACATGTGCTCCGCCCGCGCTCGGTCGCGGTGATCGGCGCGAGCGGCGAGCCGGGGTCGGTGGGCAACACGCTCACCGCGAACATTCTCTCCGGCGGCTTTCAGGGCCACGTCTATCTGGTCAATCCGCATCACGCCTCAATCGGCGGACACAAATGCTTCCCGTCGGTGGCGTCGCTGCCCGAGCCGCCGGAACTCGCCGTTATTGCCACGCCGCCCGACACCGTGCCGCCGATCATCGACGAGCTCGGCAAGACGGGCACACGCGCCGCCGTGGTCATCACCGCGGGGTTCAGCCCGGCCCTCAAGCAGGCCATGCTCGATGCCGCGCAGCCCTATTGCTTGCGCATCATCGGGCCGAACTGTCTCGGCATCTCGGTGCCGGAGCTCGGGCTCTCCGCGAATTTCGGGCTGAACCACCCGAAGGCCGGCAAGCTCGCCTTTCTGTCGCAATCGGGCGCGCTGATGACCGGCGTTCTCGATTGGGCCGCCGCCCGCGACATCGGATTCTCCTATGTGGTGTCCATGGGCGACATGACCGACGTCGATGTCGGCGATCTGCTCGACTTCCTCGCCGCCGACGTGTCGACAAGCTCGATCCTGCTCTATCTCGAGACGATCCCCGCCGCGCGCAAGTTCATGTCGGCGGCACGTTCCGCCGCCCGCGCCAAGCCCGTGATCGTGATCAAGTCGGGCCGCAACTCAGAATCGGCGCGCGCGGCGGCGACTCACACGGGCGCGCTGGCCGGCAGCGACGCCGCGGTCAGCGCCGCTTTCCGCCGCGCCGGTCTGGTCCGCGTGGAGGAGCTGGAAGAGCTGTTCACCGCCGCCGAGACCCTATCGAGCCTGAGACCGGTCCAGGGCAACGAGCTCCTAATCGTCACCAATGGCGGCGGCGCGGGCGTGCTGGCGGTGGACGATCTGATGCGGCTCGACGGCAGGCTCGCGCCGTTGAGCGAAAGCCTGGTTACGGCGCTGGATAAGGTGCTTCCCGCCAACTGGTCGCGGGCCAACCCGATCGACATCATCGGTGACGCGAGCCCCGAGCGCTACAAGGCGACACTCGATGCCGTGCTCGCCAACCCGACGGCCGACGGCATCTTGGTGATGAACTGCCCCACGGCGCTCGCCTCATCGACCGACGCGGCGCAAGCCGTGCTCGATGCCATTCATGAGGCGCCGCACCCCAGGACGCTGCCGCCGATTCTCACCAATTGGCTCGGCGCGGAGGCGGCCGCCGGCGGGCGTCAGAAATTCCACGACGCCAAGATTCCCACCTATGAATCGCCCAACGACGCGATCAAAGGCTTCTTCTATCTGTGGCAATACACCAAGGCCCAAGAGGCCTTGATGCGCACGCCGCCGAAGGACACCGGCCACACCACCATCGCCGACGAGGCGGCACGCGCGATCATGCGCACGGCGGTGCGCGCGGGGCGCACGCTGCTCACCGAGCCCGAGGCCAAGGCCGTGCTCTCTGCCTTCGGCATCCCCACGGTGGCGACGCGCGTGGCAGCGACGCCAGAGGAGGTGGCGGAGATTGCCCAGGCGCTGCTCCAGCAGACGTCGTCGGTCGTGGTCAAGATTCTCTCCGACGACATTTCCCACAAGTCGGACGTGGGCGGCGTCCGGCTCGGCCTGCGGACCCCGGCCGAGGCGCGCCATGCAGCCGAACGCATGCTGTTGCGCACAAGCGAACTTCGCCCCGAGGCGCGTCTGCAAGGCTTCACGGTGCAGCCGATGATCATGCGCAAGCACGCGCATGAGCTGCTGATGGGCGTCTATGAAGACAGACTGTTCGGCCCGATGATCCTGTTTGGCGCGGGCGGCACCGCGACGGAGATCATCAACGATACCGCCGTGGCATTGCCACCGCTCGACACCGCGCTGGCGCGCGATCTCATGGCGCAGACCCGCATCTACAAGCTGCTCGAGGGATACCGCGACCGCCCGGCGGCCGATCTCGACGGCATCGCCGAGGCCTTGGTGCGCCTGTCCCAGCTCGTGGTGGACTGCCCGGCGGTGATGGAACTCGATATCAATCCGCTGCTCGCCGACGAGATGGGCGTCATCGCGCTGGATGCCCGCATCCGCATCGATCCCACCGAAGTCGAGAAGGACGGCCCCAATCCTCGCCTCGCCATCCGGCCCTATCCCAACCAGTGGGAGCGGTGGACCGAGACGGTCGAGGGCGAGCGTATCCTGATCAGACCGATCCGGCCGGCCGATGAGCATCTCTATGGGGCGTTTGTCGAGAGACTGTCGCCCGAAGACATCCGCTTTCGCTTCCTGGCGCCGCGCAAGGAGTTCTCGCACAAAGCCATCGCGCGGTTCACGCAGATCGACTATGCGCGGGCCATGGCGTTCGTCGCCCTGGACAAGGACGAGACCGAGCTCTACGGAATCGCCCGGCTGGCCGCCGACCCTGACTACTCAAAAGGCGAATACGCCATCATCGTGCGCAGCGATCTGACGGGCACGGGGATCGGCTGGATCCTGATGCGCCATCTGATCCGCTATGCCGAGCGGGAGGGGCTGCAGGAACTGGCTGGCGAGGTCCTGGAGCAAAATACGCGCATGCTCGACATGTGCCGTTCGCTCGGCTTCGAGATCAGCACCGACCCGGAAGACGTGTCCCTGCGCAAGGTCCGGCTCAAGCTCCCCGCCCCCATGCTGGACGCGGCGTAGCGATCAGCGCGGGCTCAGGTGCTCGGTCAGATCGTGGTCGGGCACTTTGGTGAGGTCTTTCTGCAGGTCTCGCACCACGAGGTCGGCAATCGGCTTGGCGAGCTTCTGCTTGAGCTCGGTGAGAACGCCAGGGGGCGCGACGAGCATCAACTGATCGAATTGCCCGCGCCCATGCTCGACGCCGAGCTCGTCGGCCACCAGCTTTACGAAATCCTGCTTGGCCGCCTCTTTTAGATCGCGCCGCGGCTCGACCGCCGAGCGTCCCGACGTGGCGCTTTCCATCACCCGACCCGGCCGGTCGCGGCCGAGATCGCTCGCCCGCTCGTGCAACTCCGTCGACTCAAAGCTTGCAACAGTGCGGAACGCGCCATTCTCGTCGCGCTCGACGAAACGGGCCCGCCCGCCATCGGCGATAGCGTACCAAAGCTTGGCTTTCTTCATGGCCTCACCGGTTATTGGGGGTCTTTGAGCGTCATTATATATGCGGCCAGATCGCTCAGCTCGCTTTTGGTGATGGGAATCACCGGCATGGGGTGTTTGGGGATCACGATCTTGCCCATGATCGTGCCTTCGGTCTGGCTCTGCATATTGGCGATCTCGTGAAAGCTCGGCACGTCGGCGACAGCATGCTGCTGCTCGGACGTGACGAGATGACAGTTCGAGCACAGCCGCTGCGCCAGCTCCTTGCCGTGCTCGGGGTCGGGCAGACTGGTGACCGGGCCGGCGAGGCTTGCACCCGCGCCAAGCATCGAAAACCACAGAACCGAAAAAGCAAACCGTGCTGTCATGGGAGCAATCATGCGAAATCCTGACCTCAATCCATTCACGCGCATCTAACGCGCTCCGGTGAGCAGCGTCGAGACATTCGGTGTCGTTGGCTTTACGGAAGCCTTAAGCGGCCGAACCCTTAAGCAGCCAACTCTCTCAAGCAGCCATGGCCTTCAATCTGGCCATGTCGATCAGGTGCACGCGCCGGGCTGATTCGAGCCGGATCATGCCCATCTCCTTCAGCTCGGCGAACATGCGCGACACCGTTTCAAGGGTCAGCCCCAGATAATCGGCGATGTCATGGCGCGGCATGGCGAGGTCGAGCACACTTTCCGCGCCCACGCGGCGGGCCATCTCCAGCAGGAAGGCAGCGAGGCGCTCTAGCGCGTTCTTGCGGCCGAGAAGGAGAAGATGGTCTTGGGTCTGCCGGAGGTCGATCATCGTGCGGTTGAGCAACTCATGCACGAAGCCGCTTGGAGCCGTGGCGCTCAAGAGGCTCTGCCATTTGAACGCGACGACCTTCACGGGGACGATGGCCTCGGCGGAAGCGTGATGGATGTCATCAATCTCGAAACCGAACATGTCGCCCGGCAGATGGAACGCACTGATCTGCCGGCGGCCGTCGGGAAGCAGCTTGGAGACGCGGACCACACCGGAGACGAGCTTATGGACATAGCCGGCCCTCTCGCCCTCGGCGAAGATCTCGGCGTTGCGGCCGAAATTCATGGTCACGCTGGCTGGAAGAAAGGCTTCCGGCTGGCTTCGCTCCGCATGGGGCGCGAGCGGATGCGGGTACCTTAGCCGCGGAAGTTCAGCAACGGGGGTCGGCGTCAGCATCAGTGATCCTCCCGGCGATACGTTGACCTAGGTCATAGTTACGCGATGCCGGGCGCCCACAAAATTCGGGACGGCCACCTAGGGAGAACTACGTAGATGAGATATGGACGGGCTAGGGCGATCCGATGGCTGGTCCAGAATGTCCTGTTTTACCAATGACTTGGCGGATCGCATCGAACAAAACTCCGCCAAGCAGCGGCTTCTCCACCACCTCGGTGACTCCGGCCGCTTCGGCGCGGGCGAGAATCCGCTTGGTCGTATGGGACACCATCAAGACGACCGGCATGCCCCGATCGGCAAACACACCAGCGTCCTCCGCGTCCACCATCCGCGCGAACACGTCCTGGTCAAGCACGAGGCAGCCCCCCCGCGCCGGCGGCTCACTTATGGCCGGAAGGAGGGTGTACTCATCGCAGAAGCGCGTCTCGAAACCTTCCAGCTCAAGGGAGAAACGCAAGCTATCGGCGAGGACTCCGTCGGTGACGGCAATGAATATGGTCTCGGCCTGGGCCAAGTCGGTGTCTCCCAAACGCATATCGCCGCCCACGTCTCAACTTTCCCTTGCAAGGGAAACCTATGCCTGGTGCCACGCGAAGCCTTTGAGCTACGTCAAATGAGACGGTGTTCTTCGCTGACCTATCACGGTCTGCGGTTCGCCACTGGCACATGGGCGAGGATTGCCATGCGGATCAACTCCGACAGGCTCTTCGCCTCCATCTTGGCCATGAGATTGGCGCGGTAGACCTCGACCGTGCGCGGGCTGATGCCGAGCGCATGGGCGATAACCTTGTTCGGATGTCCGGCGACAAGCCCCTCGAGCACCTGCCGCTCGCGTTCGGATAGGCTCGCCAGCCGCGCGGTCACCGCCGCTAGGTTACCCTCTTCGCCGCCCTCCTCGCTCTGTTCGAGCGCGGCTTTGACGGCGCTGAGGATGGCCTCTTCATCGAACGGCTTCTCGATGAAGTCGATGGCGCCTGCCTTCATCGCCTCGACGGCGAGCGGCACGTCGCCATGCCCGGTGATGACGATGGCCGGCAGGCAGGGGTTACGTCCCCTGATCTGCTGCAACAACTCGATCCCCGTCATTTCGGGCATGCGGATGTCGGTGATGAGGCACCCGCAATGCACGCTATCGAGCCCATCGAGGAACGCGCCCGCCGACTCGTAAACGCGCACGGCAAGCCCCGCCGAGCTCAGCATGAAGGCCAGCGACCGGCGGACCGCCTCGTCGTCGTCGACGATGTGAACGACAGGGTTGGCGACCATCAAACCTCGCTTTGATCTGCTGCCGGTTCCAAAGTGAAGCGGAAGACGGTGCCGCCACCCGGGTTCGGCTCGGCCCAGATGCGTCCGCCATGCGCCTCGATGATGCGCTTGGAGATCGACAGCCCGACGCCCATGCCGGCAGGCTTCGTGGTGACAAAGGGCTGAAACAGGCGCGTGGCGATCACATCGGAAATGCCGCCGCCGGTGTCGGCGACACTAACCTCGACCATGGCCCTGCCCTTCTCGTCCTTGCCAGCGTCGGCGCGAGCGGTCGCCACCGAGAGCTCCTTGCGCTCACAGCCCTCCATGGACTCGATGGCGTTGCGCATGAGATTGAGCAGGACCTGCTGGATCTGGACCTTCTCGACCATGACCGGGCCGAGATGGTAATCGCAGCGGAACATGGGCTTGACCCCCTCTTCCTTGGCACCGACCAGGGCGAGCGCGCTCGCTTCCTCGACGAGCTTGTTGACGTCCTCGGCATGCCTCTCGGTCTCGCCGTGAGTCACGAACTCGCGGAGCTGGCGAATGATCTGACCGGCGCGCAGGGTCTGTTTGATGGTCTCGGCCAGCGCGTCGCGGACCTTCGCCGCGTTCGGATGATCGATGCCCTCGAGCAGACGGTTGCAGCCTTGCAGGTAATTGGAGACCGCCGAGAGGGGCTGGTTGATCTCATGGGCTAGGGTGGAGGCCATCTCGCCCATGGCGGTAAGCCGCGACAGCTGCGCAAGCTCCGTCTGGAGCTCCTGCAATTGCCGCTCCGTCCGCTGCCGCTCGGTGAGATCGCGGACGAAGCCGGTGAAGAAGCGACGGTCGCCCGACCGCATCTCACCGACTTCGAGCTTCATGGGAAAGGTTGAGCCGTCCTTGCGCTGGCCGGTGACGACCCGGTCGATGCCGATGATGCGCTTTTCGCCGGTCGCCAGATAGCGCGCGATAAAGTGGTCATGTTCCTCGCGGAAGGGCGAGGGCATCAACATCGAGACGTTCTTGCCGGCCACCTCCGCCTCGCGATGGCCGAACAGGCGCTCGGCCGCGGCGCTGAACGACTGCATGATGCCCGCCTCGTCGATCACCACGGTGGCGTCGGGAACAGAGTCGAGGATCGAACGAAGATGCGCCTCACGGGCGTGAAGGTCTTTCGCGTGCCTGCGGCTGCGGATCCTGGTGCGGCGGAGCAGTTCGCCAAGCCAAGAGATGCCGACACCGACGACGGCGAAGACCACGGCGTCCAAGGCCGGCGCGCCGGACAGCGCGCCGTGGCCGATCAGGAGCATGCCGAAAATGAGACTGAGTGCGGTCGCCACCAAGCCCGGGCCAATGCCGCCGAGCCCCGCCGCGATCAGGACGCCGGGGATCAATATCAAGAAGGACGCCCGGCCCTCAAGCCAAGGATGCAGGCCCCAGGCAAGCAAGAGCAGCGTGCCTATGGCCCCCACCGCCGCGGCGAAATGGGCGGCGGAGGTGGCCGGATCGAGCATCGCCTTCCTTAAGCGCTCGATGCCGCTTCCCTTCTCGCAATTGGCAACAGGCCCCTGCATGGCGGATTCTAGCCTCCGGCCGCGATCAACGGATCACCGCCCAGCATCGCATTCTTGTTAGTTCTATAGTGTTAGCTCTATCGGCGCGGCAATACAGGCTTAGAGTCTGCCCGACAGGAGGTAACCATGGCCCCGAACGACGCCGAAATGCCCGATCACTTGGCCCTGAGCGACGACCTCAAAGAGATCACGCAACGTCTTTCCACGCTCCGCCAGGCCGTGGACAACCTGACCCGCTCGATCGGACGCACCGGCAGCCATCAGGCGGATCGCTTGCAGGACCAGGCAAGCGAGACGCTGAATGCGGTGGAGGACGCGGTCCGGCGCGACCCCCTCACGGCGCTCGGCATCGCACTCGGCATCGGGTTTCTGTTCGGGATCTTGATACGACGCTAGACGCCCAGCCGGCCTCGCGCCTGTCAGTGCGCCATCAGCACGGGCACGTCGGTATTGCGCAAGACATAGAGCGTCGCACCGCCGAACACCCATTCGCGCCAGCGCCAATGGCCATAGCCGCCCATGACCAGCAAAACGCCACTGCCGGCAGCCGCGAGCAAGGCCTCGCCAACCTCGCGTGCGCCGAGCTCAACCGACACGGTCTCGACGGGGAACCCGGCCTTGGCGAGGTAGTCGGCCATGGCGGGCGCGGTGTCGTCGTCGCCGTCCTCGGCGACGCTCAGAAGCCTGACCCGCTTGGCGGTCGCCAGAAACGGCGCGGCCGCGGCGACTGCCCGCACGGCCTCGACGGCATCCTTCCAGGCGATCACCACGGTCTCGCCAATGGGCCCGCCCGCCTCGTCCGGTACGATGAGAACGGGCCGGCCTGATTGGAACATCGCGGCATCGCGCGCCGGCCCAAAAAGCCCATTCTCCTTGGCCGCGATGCTGGGAAGCACCGTCAAATCAGAAACCTTGGCACGCATGGCAACGGCGGGACCGGGGAGCCCCTCCACGGTGATGAGATCGGCCATAGCCTCGGGATGGGCCCCCAGCTCTAGCTCGAACCAGTCCGTCGCCTGACTCTCCTCTTGGTCGACTTGCTTCCTGGCGACGTCCACCAGTTCCTCGAAGTAGATCGGGCTAAGCTCCGTCGAGTAGGGCAGGCGCTGCACTGGCGGCGGGCAAGGATGCAGCACTTCAAGCTCGGCGCCGAACCGTTCGGCAAGCCCGAAAGCCGCTTGCGCGCAAGCGTCCGTGGTCCCGGCAGGGCCGATGGGAAGAAGGATCCTGACGAGCTTCACGATGTGTGCTCCGTAACCGCCACTCAGTTTTTGGGGGCATCCCGACCCTTGAGGTCGAGGATGTAGGCAATGACGTCCAGCATGTCTTGCTTGGGGACGATGATGTTGGGCATGGTGGGATGCATCGTCTCCATCCAGACGCGGAGCGCCGTCCCGGTTACGCCGGGCCGATCGGAGACCTCCCTGAACCGCGTCGCCTTCGGCAGCCGCGACGGCTCGGCAGAAATGCCGTGGCAGGCTGAACAGACGCTCTTGGCATATTCGAATCCCGCTTGCGGGTCGCCGGGATGTTGGGCCATCACGACACTGGGTGCGAGGCTTGGTATGCCGAGCGCGGCGATCACCACGCCGATGAGAAGAGGCCGCATAAGGCGCAATCCTTTTCTGCAAGAGTTCGTTCGAGCCGAAGTCCGCCTCCTAAAGCTAATAAGGCCCGGAGCGGTCCGTCCAGCCTTGATGCGGGTCAAGATTGGCGCCGGTCATTTCTCGTTGACCCCCCTCAAAGAAGCTGTCGCCATTTCTCCGTATTTTGTCGCACAATGGTGCCAGACAGGTTTTGGCCGGGAAGAAGAGAGGCGCTCAATGCAGATCCCCCTGGAAGTCAAGTTCCGCAACATGGACCCCTCACCGGCCGTTGAGGCGCGTATCCGCGAGAAGGCGGCGAAGCTCGAACGCTTCCATGACCGCATCATCGGCTGCACCGTCGTGGTCGAGGCGCCGCACCGGCACCATCACAAGGGCAAGCTCTACAGCGTGCATATCGACATCAGCGTGCCGGGCAAGGACGTGGTGGTCGATCGCGCCAAGCCGCTGGATCACTCCCACGAGGATGTCTATGTCGCCGTTCGCGACGCCTTCAATGCAGCAATTCGGCGTCTTGAGGACCATTCGCGAAAAATGCGCGGCGACGTCAAGACGCACTCTGCACCGCCGCACGGCATGGTCGCGCGGTTGTTCGATGACTATGGCTTTATTTCTATCGCCGACGGCCAGGAGATCTACTTCCACAGGAACAGCGTGATCAGCGACGCTTTTGATAAGCTCGAGGTGGGGAGCGAGGTGAGCCTGGCGATCGACGAGAAGGAAGGCGTCGAAGGCCCGCAAGCGAGCACTGTAAGGCCGGTCGGCAAGCACCATCTCGCCGAGCAATAAGGCGCCTCAGTCTTTCCAGAAGGCTTTGACTTTGGCAAAGCGTGCATATGCGTGCTCGGCCTGTTTCAACTGCTTCTGCTCTTCGGCGGCGTCCGCGCCAGGCTCGCTGGGTGACGCGCCCTCTCCAGCGGCGAGCAGGAACCGCCGCGTGGCGATGTCGTTGAGCGCACCGAGCGAGTCCTGAAGATCCTTCAGGGCCGAGAGGGACTTCTCCCGCCGCTTCTCGCTCTTCTTGCCCGAGAAGGTCGTGGCGAAGAACTCGGTCGCGTAACGCAAGCGCTTGGCGCGGATGCGAAGCCTGTGGCGCTCACCGGCGCTGGCCTCCCGCAAGCGCTGCCCCTTCTTCTTGATCCTGCGGCGCAACTTCAACAGCTGCTTCGCGGCATGCTCGGTGGCGGGATTGCTTGCGGGGGTCTCGTCCGCCCATGCTCCCGTCTCGATCCAAGCGGCGAGATCGAGCAGCGCCTTGCGACAGCGGTCCGAACCAACGGCGCTGGCGGCGCGGGCGTAAGCGGCGGCGCGACGTTCCGCGAAATCGCGATAGGTCTCGGCAATTTCGGCGTCGTCGGGATGGGCGGCGCGCAGCGGCTCAAGCACATCGATGGCGAAAACGTCGAGATCGCGCGCCGGGCCGAGCTCCTGCGTGATCCATCTCAGCTCCCCCTTGATGTATTCGCGATCTTGATCGGCCACCACATCGGCAAATAGCCAAACACCAGCGCGCAGACGACGCAGACCGATTCTCATCTGATGGAGCGCTTCGGCGCGGCCGTCACGCACGGCGGGCGCATTGGCCACGATCTGCCGGAGGCAGCTGCGGGCGATGGCGCGGTAGGCCTCCGCGTTCGTCATGTCGGGTGTGATCTCGATGCTGCCGGCATTCTCCACGGCATGGTCGCCACCGTCGAGCAGCTCAAAGCCCCTCTCGGCCTTGGTCTTGACCGCGAGACTCAACGGCACGATCTCGGCCAGGTCGCGAGCGAGGTGGAACAGCTCACGCTTGTCGCCGGCCTTCAACTCAAGCTCCAGCTCCGAAATCGGTGTGGCCTCGATGCCAGCGGTGATCTCGCCTTGATCGATGGCAAGCTCGATCTCCGAGGCGTCGCGCCGCATCCAGTATGTCGTCCGCCGGAACCGCGTGTGGAAGCGAGGGGCCAAGGCCGCGCGGACCTCGGGGCTGAGCAGCGGCGCCAGCGCCGTGCCCTCCGCGGCGCCGAGATCGGGCTCATGACTTGGGAGCGGCTGCTCCCATTCATGGCGCTCCAGGAAGTCGGCCCCGCTACGGCCCGTCTTGATGGTCTGCACATAACCGTCACCGGTCGCGCGAACTCGCAAGAAGACGCCGGCCTTGCGCAGGACATCGTCGCCGGTGTCGTAGTAAATGGAGATCAGCTCGCGTGTGGCGGGGACAGCCTGGCTTGCCTGGATAACCGGATGGGAGAAGACCTGGGGCGCATCGGCCGGATCGAACGCAAGCTTGAGCTCAATCTCCTTGGCTTCATGTTCCGGTTTGTCCGCTGACACAATCCCGACTCCCGGTCCGAACGCCTTGAACGCAGCCGGAACGGAACGCCCCGTGCGCGCAATCTTGCGCGAGGCGACAGAGCCAACATCTTACTGTCACAATCAACCCCGCTGTCCGCGCGGAATGCGCGAGCAGGTTCCCTCTATAGTTGCGAGGGGCGCAAAAAACCCATTTCGCGCCAGTCAGGTAAGGCGAACCGGCTGCCGCTTGGTGATGGGAGCCGTCGGGCGCAATCTCGAGGGCGAGGTGCGCACGGTGGAGCCGGCGGCATGCACCCTCTGGTCGTCCGATTCAAGAAGCGCGACCTGATTGCGACCCGCGCGCTTGGCGACGTAAAGCGCGGCATCGGCGCGCCGGAACAAGCCGCTCAAATCGGTGTCGACGTCCACATCCGAAGCAACACCGACACTGACGGTCGCGCCGACCGCCAAACCATTTACGAACGCGGCCGATCGGCCAAAGGCGCGCCGCACGGTCTCGGCCACCTCGACCGCCACGACGGCATCGGCGCCCGGCAGGATGGCGGCAAACTCCTCACCGCCAAGACGCCCGGCGATGCTCGTCACATTGAGGTGCTTGTCCACGGTCTGGGCAAAAACCTTCAGCACGTCGTCGCCGAGATCGTGGCCATAGGAGTCGTTGGTGTCCTTGAAATGATCGAGATCGAAGATCAGCACCGCCACCGGCGTGCCCCCGAGAATGCGGCGCTGGCCGACGGCGTCGGCGGCTTCGAACAAGGCCCGGCGGTTCGGTAGGCCGGTGAGACTGTCAGTGAGCGCATCGATGCGCTGCTCCTGCTCCTGCCGCTCCTTGGCCATGGACAGCACGATGAACGCCGCGGCGACCCGCAGCAGCACCGTGATCAAGATCACCGTCGGGAACCAGCTGCTGAAAAAGACGGCACTGACTTCGGGAATCGGCATGGCGGCGATGAGCGGTAACCAAGACAGAAAGCTTATCCCGGTCAGAACCAGAACGGCGACGGCGGGCCAACGCGAGGGTAACTGCTCGCCATTGGCATAAGAGAGCTCGGCGGCCGCGGCAAAGTTGTAATACGCGATCAGCGTGCAGGCCAGCATGAGGCGGTCATCGAAGGTCTCGACATAGCCTGAGTTGGCGACCAGCAGATATGCGATCGGCCCTGCCAACGTGTAGAGGAGACCTGCGTGGCGATGCGCGAACTGCCGGCAGGCGTGCCACTTGACGGCGGCCGCTAGGATCATCAAGGCCTGGCCGAAAATCAGGACGCCGGCGAGACCGTTCCTCGACGAGGCGGTGGCGGCCACGGTGCCCGCGCTCAACAGGAGCATCGCCAGACCCCACAAGCCGACGAAGGACGAGCCGCCCTGGCGTACCCAGTTGAACCCGAGCACAACGCCGAGAATCGCGGTGACGGTGATCGCGACGGCAGAGATCGTCATCATGTCGAGTTGCATCGGCGCTCGCGGGACGGGGGTGGCACTTCGCGCCAACCTAGCCGGAGGTGCATCACGACAGCCTTTCGCGAACCGCTAGACTTTCTCGAAAATTTTACGGACCGCGGTGGCGCCGCAATCACGGCGCCGCGAAGCAGTGCAGCGGAATAGTGTGCCGCAACGTGAACTTAGGCCCAACCGATCCGTGGCGGATCAGCAGTCGCCGGCCTTGATCGCCTGGAAGAAATTGGCGTTAGGGCAAAACTCTTGCGGCTCGCCCTGGCTGTGGTCCGCCAGCCAGGTCTGGCAGACGACCCGGCAGGTGCACCCGCGACAACGCGCCCTGGCTTGGACGTAAGATTGACCGCCATCAACGTCGATGGCGTCAAGAACATCGACGCCAACGACCTGCATCATATCGTCCATCAGGACTTTCCGGTGAAAGTCCGCGAGGTCTGGCCTTGGTTCCCGCCTTGGGTCTCGTCTTGGGCTCTTCATGATGTCCCCTCCCCATCGCTTGCGCCGGAAAGCGCGATTCCTTGGGTAGCGTAGGGGGGGTGCGAGAGCCTTGACCCAAATCAAGACTGTCACACGGAGCGGCCGCCGGTCAGGTTTGGGCGTCGGTGCGCGCCCGGTCGATGCCGGCGCGGATGAGATCGGCGGCTTCGGCCACTTCCGCCCAGCGCACGACGTTGACCCATTTGCCCTTCTCCAGATCCTTGTAGTGCTCGAAGAAGTGCCCGATCTGCTCGACGAGAATTTCGGGCAGGTCACGATAGCTCGTCACGCGCTTGTAGAAGGGATGGAGTTGGTCGATCGGCACGGCGATGATCTTCTCGTCGATGCCTTTCTCGTCCTCCATGAGGAGCGCGCCGATGGGGCGCGCGCGGATGACCACGCCCGAGGCGACCGGCGTCGGCGCGATGACCATGCAGTCCACCGGATCGCCATCCTCCGATAGGGTATGCGGGATAAAGCCGTAATTCGCCGGGTAGAACATCGCGGTATGCAAGAAGCGGTCGACGAACAGGGCGCCGGATTTCTTGTCGATCTCATATTTCACCGGGGACCCGCCTTGCGGGATTTCGATGATGACATTGACCTCGTGGGGCGGATTATCGCCGACCGGGATCGCGAGAAGGTTCATTTTAACTGCACTCCGTCTAAGGCTCGATCAGCGCAACCGCGCGCTCATCGAGGGCGACCGTCTTGATCAAGGCGAACACGCGATCGCCCGGGCCGATCTTAAGCTCATCGATTGCCTTGCGGGTCGCAAGGGCGAAGAGATGGCCGTGGCCGTCCAGGGTGATGGAGACGCCGGCGAACGGGCCCTCATCGGTCTCGATGCCGGCCACCGTCCCGGCCAAGGCGTTGCGGATGCTGAGATCCTGCTTGATGAAATCTTGGGCCGTTGCCCGCGACAGGGTGATGTCGGTCGACTTGATGACGACGCGCATCTCGCCGCCCTCAGCCCCGGCATGGCCGACGAGCCAGATCTTGCCGGCTGGGTGGGTAATTTCGGTGAGGCCATAGTCGGCATCAATCGCCGTGAGCGTGCCGGTGACCACGGAAGACCGGGCGAAGCGGCTGATGCCTGCTCCCTTCAGCGCCGGGCCGAGAGCGTCTTCGACCGCGCCTGAGGCGGCGACGCGGCCGCCGTCCAAGACCACCACGCGCGATGCAAGCCGCGCCACCTCGTCCACGGCGTGGGACACGTAGACGATGGGGATGCCGAACCCATCGCGCAACGACTCGATGAGCGGCAGGATCTCGAGCTTGCGCTCGGTATCCAGCGACGCCAGCGGCTCGTCCATCAGGAGAAGCTCGGGCGACGCCAGCAGCGCCCGGCCAATGGCGATACGCTGTTTCTCGCCGCCGGACAGAAGCGCGGGCTTGCGGTCTAGGAGGTGGGCGATGCCGAGCGTTTCGACCACCGGATCGAAGGTCACGCGGCGCGCGGACTTCGCCACGAACCAGCGGCCGAAGACGAGGTTCTGCCTGACAGTGAGATGGGGGAACAGGCGGGCATCTTGAAACACGAGGCCGACGCGGCGAAGGTGTGGGGGCACGAACGCGCCGGTGTCCGTATCCACCAGAGTGCGGCCGCCGAGCACGATCTTTCCCCGATCCGGGCAGGCGAGCCCGGCGATCAGGTTGATGGTCATGGACTTGCCGGCGCCCGACCGGCCGAACAGGGCGGTGATCCCGGCCTCGTTCTCAAAGGCGACATCGAGATCGAAGGCGCCGAGCTTGAGCGCCACATCGACGCTGATTTTGGCTGGGGTCGTGGCGGTCTTGAACCTCGTCATAGGCCTCGCTTAGCCCCTACGCTGCCAGCCGTCCAGGCGGCAAGCCGCAAATTCCGCCTCCCACGACCGCAACGTCGAGCATGGTGCTCACAGCGCCTCTGGCTCCTCTGACCAAACGCCCCCTCATCTCTCAAGGTCACTCGCAATAACCTTGCCAAACCCGGGGCCTGCGGCATCTTGGAGGTTGCGGGGGCGCGGCCACGGACGGAGCCTTCCCGCGCGCTGCCCCGGCGCCTACCCTGGCGCCGGCTTTCGCGATTCCCTCCGGGGAGGTTCATTTGCTTTCCATCTTCGACATCGTCGCGGGACTTCTCACGCTCACCGCGCTGTTCGCTTGGGCGAACCATCGCTACTTGCGGCTGCCGAACAATGTGGGCCTGCTGCTCATGGGCATGGCCGCCTCGCTGGTCTTGGTCGCCCTCGAGATCCTCATCCCCGAAGTCGCGCTCTTCGGCGACCTCGAGGACTTTGTGGAGAAGATCAACTTCTCGGAGACGCTGCTCGACGGCATGCTCGCTTTTCTGCTGTTCGCCGGCGCTCTGCAGATCGACCTGTCGCTGTTGCGCGACCGGGCATGGGCCGTAGGCACCATGGCGACACTCGGCGTCGTTATCTCCACCATCGTCGTCGCGATCCTGTTCTGGGGGGCCGGCCAGCTCTTCGGTCTGCCCATCGCCTTCGCCTGGGCGCTCGTGTTCGGCGCGCTGATCAGCCCCACCGACCCCATCGCCGTGCTCGCCATACTGAAGCAGGCGCGGGTCGCCAAGACCCTGGAAATGGATATGGCCGGCGAGTCGCTGTTCAATGACGGGGTCGGCGTCGTGCTGTTCACGATCCTGCTGGCCGCGGCCATGAGCAGCACGGGCGATGCCGGGATCGACTTCGCGCATATCGCGCGGTTGTTCTTCGTCGAGGCCTTAGGTGGCGCGTTGCTCGGCGCTGTCACCGGCTACATCGCCTATCTCGCCATGCGCAGCATCGACGATTACCCCATTGAGGTTCTCATCTCGCTCGGGCTCGTCACCGGCACCTATGCCGTGGCGGAGATGCTGCATGTCAGCGGCCCGATCGCGGTGGTGGTGACCGGCGTGATCACCGGCAACCGCGGCGCCAGCCATGCCATGAGCGACACGACGCGGCGTTATCTGTTCGATTTCTGGAGCCTGATCGATGAGCTCCTGAACTCTATCCTGTTCCTGCTGATCGGGTTGGAGGTTCTGGTGATCAGCTTCAACGTCTCGCTCATTCCGCTGGCCATCGCGGCGATCCCCGTGGTCTTCATGGCAAGACTGATCTCGGTAGCCTTGCCCATGGCGTTTGTCAGCATCAAGCAGCGCTTCGTGAAGGGCACGGTCCCCATCCTGACCTGGGGCGGCGTGCGCGGCGGCATCTCCGTGGCGCTGGCGCTGTCCATTCCGTTCGTGACCGAGCGGCCGCAAATCCTAGCCGCTACCTATGCGGTGGTGCTCTTCACCCTCGTCGTGCAAGGGCTTACGTTGCCGGCCGTGGTGCGGCGTTTTGCCAACCCGGCCAGGGTCAGGCCGGACTGACTGCCCTAAGACAGTTTAGCCCAAGACTGTTCAGAGCATGGACGGTTCGGCTACAACAGGGCCAAGGGTGTTGAACCCAAAAGCCATGAACCCAAGAGGAATACTCATGCGATCGACCATTTGTGCATTCTGCCTCGCGCTCCTGGCCCTGACTTTCGGCGGCATGCCCGCCCAGGCGGAAGAGGTGCGCTGCCAGGCCATCCGCGACTCGGCCATGTGCGTGGCGGAGCCCACCTGTTGGTACGACGCCGTCAACAATAAGGGATGTCTCCCGGGGCCCCGCCCGGATGAAAATGCGTGCGCTGTGCATGGTGGCGAGTCCACCTGCAACACCAGCTCGCTCGGCTGTGCCTGGAACGCCGCCGACAAGACCTGCATGACCAAGCCGTAAGCCGCCAAGCGGCAGGGAGCCTCCATGATCGAGCTGCTCAAAGGCTTTCCGGACAATGTCGTGGCGATTGCTTGCCACGGCGAAGTCACGCGCAAAGACTACGATACGGTGCTGATTCCGGCAGTCGAGAAGGCGCTGAAGTCGCACGACAAGGTCCGGCTGCTCTATGAGATCGGACCCGACTTCGCCAGCTACGATGCCGGTGCCGCGTGGGAGGACTTCAAGGTCGGCATGGAGCATTTCTCCCGCTGGGAGCGGGTCGCGGTCATCACCGATATCGAGTGGATGAAGCTCGCCATGCGGCTGTTCAGCGTGTTCCTGCCAGGGGCCATGCGCGTCTATCCGACGGCGGACGCCGCCAAAGCGCGGCTGTGGATCACCCAAGCGGCGTGACGCCTATTCGTGGCGTAGCGCTTCGATGGGATTGAGCTGCGCGGCACGGCGCGCCGGGAAATAGCCGAAGACAACACCGATCAGAGCGGAGAAGCCGAAGGCGATCACCACGATGCTCGGATCGAGCACGAAGGGGATGCTCATGCCGGCGGACGCGGCGCCTGCGAGCGCCAGCCCCAAGACAACGCCGATGGTGCCGCCCAACAACGACAGCACCACGGCCTCGACCAGGAACTGCATCAGCACTTGCGATTCCTGCGCGCCGATGGCGAGGCGAATGCCGATCTCGCGCGTGCGCTCGGTGACCGACACCAGCATGATATTCATGATGCCGATGCCGCCGACAAGCAGGCTGACGCCGGCCACGGCGCCGAGCAGCGCGGTAAGGATGCCCGTCGTCGCCGTCTGCGTATCGGCGATCTGCTTCATGTCGGCGACGCGGAAATCGTCCTCCTCGCCTTCGGTAATGCCGCGGCGCTCACGCAGCAGCCGCTCGATGTCGGCCTGAACCTTCGACGTGTCGACGCCGTCCCTGGCCGAGACATTGATGGAGTTGACGTCGGTGTTGCCGGCAATGCGCCGGTGGTAGGTGCGGATCGGCATGAGGACGACATCGTCACGGTCGGTGCCGAAGCCCGACTCGCCCTTCTCCGTCAAGATGCCGATCACCTCGCAGGACACGTTGCTGACGCGGAGGCGCTTGCCGACGGCGTCGGTGGAGCCGAACAGCTTCTCATGCACCGTCTCGCCGATGATGCAGACGGCTCGCCCGCTGCGGATCTCGCCGTCAGCGAAGTTGCGGCCCTCCGCCAAGTCCCAGTCCTGGGCGACGGCATAACTTGCGTCGGTGCCGATGGTGCCGACGCTGCGGCTCTCCGAGCCATAGACGACGGTGACCGCTTGCTGCGCCATGGGCGCCACAGCCTTCACACCGTGAAGCTGGCTGCGCAATTCGGCAATGTCACGAATGTCGAACGGCTTTGCCGTGGCGCTGGAGCGTCCCGGCCCAAACTGACCAGGTCGGACGAACAGCACATTGCTGCCGAGCTTGGCCATCTCGATCTTGACCTTCTCGGTGGTGCCGTTGCCGATGGTGACCATGGCGATCACGGCGGACACGCCGATGACGATGCCGAGCAGCGTGAGGAACGAGCGCAACGCGTTGCGCCGGATGGCCTGCACCGCGAGCTTCAAGGTCTCGTAGAACATCAGGCGGCCTTCTTCGCGCGCGTGTCGCTCGCGATCTTGCCGTCGAGGAAATGGACCACGCGGCCCGCGTAGGCGACCATATCGGGCTCGTGGGTGACCATGACCACGGTGATCTTCTGCTCGCGATTGAGGCCGACGAGCAGCTCCATGATCTCGTGGCTCGTCTTGGTGTCGAGATTTCCCGTGGGCTCGTCGGCCAACAGCACGGCGGGCTCGGTGACGATGGCCCGGGCAATGGCGACGCGCTGTTGCTGGCCGCCGGAAAGCTCACCGGGCGTGTGCTTCTCGCGCCCTTGGAGGCCGACACGGGCAAGCGCATCCATGGCCAGCGGACGGCGTTCGGCAAGCTTCATGCCGCGATAGACCAGCGGCAGCTCAACATTCTCCACCGCGGATGTGCGGGCGAGAAGATTGAAACCCTGAAACACGAAGCCGAGATAGTTGCGCCTGAGCAGCGCGCGCTGCTTGCGGTCGAGGCCACCGACCTCGACGCCATTGAAGAGATAGTTGCCGGTGGTCGGCAGGTCGAGGCAGCCGATGATGTTCATGGCGGTGGACTTGCCCGAGCCGGACGGCCCCATCACCGCGGCAAACTCGCCCTCGTCAATGCGCAGATTGATGCCGTCAAGCGCGCGGACTTCCGCTTCCCCCTGCCCGTAGATCTTGGTGACGTTCCGCAGCTCGATGAGAAGCGCCCCTGGCGGATTGGCTTTGCGCCGGCTTGTCACGGACCTTGCCATGCGCCGTCACTTACCCGCGGCGGCATCGACGATGACCGCTTGGCCGGGCTTTAGGTCGCCGCTGACGATCTGGGTACGCTTGCCGTCGCTCGGGCCCACGGTGACGCTCACCTCTTGCGGCACCCCATCGGCGAGGACCCAGACTTTCCGTTCGGTTCCCGAGGTCGCGTGCGGGCTCGAAGCGCGGCGCAGGCGCGGCATGCCAGGCATGATCTTTTGCAGGAAGTTTCTGTCGTCAACGTCTTGCGCGTCCGCCGGCGGCGAGAAGCGAAGAGCGGCGTTGGGCACCGTCACCGCGTCGTCCACTTGCGCAGTGACGATCTCGGCGGTCGCGGTCATGCCGGGACGCAGCAGCAGCGCGGAATTGTCGGTCGTCAGCACCGCTTTGTAGGTAACCACACCCTGCACTACCTCGGAGCCAAAGCGCAGCTCGCGGATAACGGCGGAGAAACTCTTATCGGGATAGGCATCGACGGTGAAGGTCGCCTTCTGCCCCTCCTTGACGCTGCCCACGTCGGCCTCGTCGACATCGACCTGGACCTCCATCTTGGCGAGATCCTCGGCGATGGTGAACAGGATCGGCGCCTGGAGCGACGAGGCCACGGTCTGGCCCGGCTCGACATTGCGGCTCAGTACGACGCCGGTGATGGGAGACAGAATGCGCGCCTTGCTCAGATTGGTCTCGTTGAGCGCGAGATCGGCGGCGGCGGCGGCGACATCGGCTTGCGCGCTTTCGAGCGCGGCCAAGGCGCGCTGATGGGCGGCTTCGGCAACCTCCAGCTGCTGACCCGCGCCCACCTTCCGGGCGACGAGCAATTGCTGCCGCTCGTGTTCGAGCTTTTTCTCCAAGACGGTCGCCTCCGCCTCGCTGACCTTGGCTTTGGCGGCTTGGAGCTTGGCGCGGGAGCTGTCGACGGTCGATTGCAGCTTGTCGGTGTCGAGCTCGGCCAGGACCTGGCCCGTGGTCACGGCGCTGTTGTAGTCGACCGTCACGTTGCGGACGATGCCGGAAAGCTCGGAAGAGATCTCCACCTCGTTGGTGGGCTGGACCGCGCCAGTGGCGGTCACGGTGACGGTCAGATCGCTCATCGTGACGGGCTCGGTAACGTAGCTGATGCCATTGTTGGAGCCGCCGGTGCCGAAAGCGAGGTAAAGGGCCAGCGCGGCCACGGCGACGGCGCCGACCACGAGGACCGGCCGCAGGCGCGGCAGCTTGGTCTTGGGCTTGCTCAGCCCGAGCACGGCCTCGATATCGGCCTTCACCGTCTCGGCCTGAACCTTCTTCGTCTGCACCTGCTCGTTCATCCGGGTCCTTCGATGTCCGCGGCTTGCCTTCGCTGCGCATGGCTTGGCGTTGTCCCCCGCGCGCGGGTGGCCAGCCTTATCCTAGGTCAAGTTGTAACGCCGTAGAGCACTGTCAAGGATGAGATTTTTGTAACGAAACCTGGCGCCTAAGCGTT
>Ga0075525_10000217_pt1 | contig 22139 bp, 24 predicted proteins | sample NGEPertwo_FD_74795 | JGI IMG/M metagenome (GOLD analysis project Ga0075525, IMG submission 74795) | Arctic peat soil microbial communities from the Barrow Environmental Observatory site, Barrow, Alaska, USA - NGEE Permafrost154B-two | ecosystem: Environmental > Terrestrial > Soil > Wetlands >...
CCACAGATCCCGAAGGCGGCGTGCTGCGCAAGATCGGCCGGGCCGAAGGCATTCAGATGTTCGATATCCCCGCGGGCGTGGGCGGCCGCTTCTCGGTGCTCAGCCCGGTGGGACTGCTGCCCGCGGCCCTCGTGGGCATCGACGTCGAGCGACTGCTGGCGGGCGCGCGCTTCATGGATGAGTGGATCACCGAGACCGATCTGGTATACAACCCCGCCTATGTCTATGCCGCTCTTCAGTTTCTCGAGCACACGCGCTACCGCCGCGACATCGCGGTGATGATGCCGTACTCCGCGCGGCTTCGCGACGTAGCCGACTGGTTCCGTCAACTCTGGGCGGAGAGTTTGGGGAAGGCGGTCGACCGGCGAGGGAGAACGGTCCATGCCGGCACCACCCCCGTGAAGGCCTTGGGAGCGACCGACCAGCATTCCCAAGTCCAACTGTACGCCGAAGGTCCCGACGACAAGTTCTTCACCTTCCTCAAGGTGGGTGAGTTCGGCTACGATCTGACGATCCCCGACGCTCATCCCGGCGCGGAGGAGCTCAGCTACCTTGCCGGCCACTCCATGGGCAATCTGTTGAACGCCGAACAAAGGGCGACCGCCTGGGCTCTGGCCCGCCGTGGACGTCCCTCGGTGACCATCGAGTTACCCCGCGTCGACGAAGCCAGCCTGGGTCAGCTGCTCTATCTGTTCGAAGCGGCGACGGCGGTGATGGGCGAGCTCTACGACATTGACGCTTTCGATCAGCCCGGGGTGGAGCTGGGCAAGCAGGCCACCTACGCGTTGATGGGCAGGCCCGGCTTCGAAGAGCTGGCCGCGGAAATCCGCAGTGACGTGCCCGACAAGACTCCCTACCGCATCGAACGGAAGTGACTGGGGCTTGCCTTCGGGCGGTAGCGATGCGAACATATGTTCATGAATGGAGCGACTGAGCGACTCGATCGCTCCCCGGAGAAGCAGAACGGCGGACGCCGCGCGATAGCCCACCTCGATCTGGACGCGTTCTTTGCCAGCGTCGAGGAGCGGCTCGATTCCAGCCTGGAGGGCAAGCCGGTAATCGTGGGAGGCGGGGAGCGCGGAGTGGTCTCCACCGCCAACTACATCGCGCGCCGGTACGGTGTCCACTCGGCGATGCCCATGCGTACGGCCCGGCGGCTCTGCCCGCACGCCGTCTACGTCCGGGGCAGCTACTCCGTCTACAAGCAGTACTCATCACGCCTGATGACCCTGCTTGGCGAGTACTCTCCGCTGGTGGAACAGGTCAGCCTGGACGAGGCTTATGTCGACCTGACCGGTACCGAACGCCTCTTCGGTCCGGTAGTGGCGACGGCCCGGGAAATCCAGGGCCGCGTCGACGAGGAGCTGTCCCTCAGCATCTCGGTCGGCCTCGCCACCAATAAGCTCGTGGCCAAGGTGGCCTCGGACTTCAAGAAGCCGCACGGCTTCACCGTGGTCCGGCCCAGGGAAGAGGCCGCGTTTCTCGCACCGCTCCCGGTGGAGCGTCTCCCCGGGGTTGGGCCGGTGCTCCTGGGACGGCTGCGCGACCGGGGGGTCGCGACCGTTGGCGATCTGGCCCAGGTGCCCTTGGAACTCATGCGCTTGAGCTTTGGGGAAGCCGGCGAGGTTCTGGCGCACCGGGCGCGTGGGATCGACCCGCGCGGCGTGACTCCGCGAGAGACGGTCAAGTCCATCTCCCGGGAAACCACTTTCCAGGAGGACGTGACCGACACCGAACTGCTCGAATCGTCTTTGCTCGAACTGGCCGAAGACGTCTGCCGCCGGCTGCGCGGCCGGCGCCTGCAGGCGCGAACCGTTACTGTGAAGATCCGCTACTCCGACTTCGCCACGCACACGCGCTCCCACACGTTGGCCAAGCCCGCCGATGTGGACGAGATCTTCTTCCGCGAGGTGCTGGCTCTCTTCCGCAAAGGCCGTACGCGGCGCTACCGGATCCGCCTGGTCGGGGTGGGGGTCAGCAATTTGGTGCCGCGGTGCTGGCAGGACGATCTCTTCGACCAGGAGTTGCCGCTGCTGCGCGAACTCGGCCTCAAGCTCGATCTGATTCGGGAAAAGTACGGGCGAAACGCCATCCGCCGGGGCGCCGCGGAGAGTCCTACGTCCCCGCCCGGCTCCGGCGGGGCACCTGCCGGCGGCGGGAAGCTCTCGCGCTAGGGGAGTTGCCCCCGGCTACCGAATACCCGGATCTCGGAGAGCGCCAGATCCTCCCAAGTGCTCCCTGGGTACACGGATTCCGCGGTGAGCAGTAGCCACTCCGTCTCCTTGGGCACCAACGGCACTTCTTGGAAACCCTGACGGTCCTCCAACTCCACGGTTTGGCTGGTACCGTCCGAGTACTTGACCGTCATCTGCTCGATACGCCCGTTCCCAGTGTAGCGCTCCTCGTCCCGCTGATAACCGTTCGCCACTTCGAGCCGGGCCGGTATGACCGGGGTCTCGAAGTGCAGCCTGACCCACTCGCCCTCGCCAAGCCCCTCGGCGCCCTCGTTCCAAGCAGTGGCCGGATCGCCATCGATGAGGTTGTCCGGACCGTAGGTGCGCTCGGCGGAGGGCTCGATATAGGACGAGGCCCGAACGTCCGCCACCGGCAACTCGACCACTTCACGCAGGGAGGTGGTGGTGGTCGGCGGCTCGGTGGTGGTGGAGCCGCCGCTCCCGGCCGCCTCCTGATCTTCCAGGCCCGCTACCGGGTCGCCGGCCGCGGGACTTTCCGGATTCGACCCCACCTGGTCGGGGGCTTCTTCGGACAGCACGCTCATGGCCAATATGAGGACGAAAGCGGTTGCCGAGACAAGGGCCAGCAGCAGCCCCAGGGGTATCAGGGGATTGCGCCGGGATTTCTCTTGCGGACGGCTCCGTGCGGAGCGTTGCTTCCGGCGTCGTTCACTCGATTCCGAATCCCACTCGTTCATCATCGGCCCCTCAGGTGCTCGTTCATGAAGCTGCTATTCGCGGACTACGCGGTCCGTCCTCCTCGATCTGCTTTGTTAGAATCGGGAAAGTTCCCCCTCGACCGGAGGTCCAGCGATCTTCGAGGACTTTGCCCAAATAGGAGGCGACTGCTTCCGCTCCGGCCTCATCAGCTCGCACGCCGGCAATATTTCCCTGCGCTCGGGGGATTCTCTCATCATCACTCGGCACGGTGCCATGCTGGGAAGATTGCGTCCAGAGGATTTGGTGGAAGCCTCTCTGGACGAAGAGCAGGAGGCGCGCGAGGCATCCTGTGAGCTCCCCACGCACCGCGCGATTTACGCGAGGACGCCGGCCCGGACTGTTCTTCACACGCACCCACCGCACGGAATCGTCCTATCGCTGCTTGAATCTCGAATCGCGCCTCTCGACGTGGAGGGTTGCCACCTGGTGGGCGAGGTGCCCGTGGTGAGCGTCTCCTCTCCGGTCGGGTCGCTAGAGATGGCCGACTTGATCGCCCAAGCGTTGCTGGAGTATCGCCTCTGCATGCTCCGTGGTCACGGTCTCTTCGTGCGCGGAGAAACCCTGGACGAAGCCTTCTGCCTGACCACCGCGTTCGAAGCCTCGGCCAGAGTGAGCTATCTCGCGCGGCTCGTCGGCATCTCCGTTCTTTCGGGCGAGTGCGCCGACGGCTCTGAGCGGGGCGCCGACGACCGCTCGCCGGAGCGCGTCCCCGACGGCTCGCGGCAGCCCGGCCCCGCCGGCTCGCCGGCGTCTTCTCCGCCGTGCGCCTCGGGCGGCTCGCCGACCGCCGCCCCCCAGCATAATCCGGAAACACCCGCCTAGAGAGCCATCGGAAAGGAATCTCGTGCGCGAACTTCATGATCCCGTCGATCTCCGCAGCGACACCGTGACCCAGCCCACCGCGGACATGCGCCGGGCGATGGCTCAGGCGGAGGTGGGGGACGACGTTTACCGGGAGGACCCCACCATCAAGAGGCTGGAGGAGCGCGTCGCCGCCGTCCTGGGGATGGAGGCGGCGCTCTTCGTAGCCTCGGGCGTGATGGGCAATCAGATCTGCCTGCGCAACCTCGCGCGGCCGGGCGAAGAGGTCCTGGTCCACGAGTGGGGGCATGTCCTCAATTTCGAGGGCGGCTCGGCGGCGGCCCTTTCCGGAATCCAACTGCGCGCCTTGCCGGGGGCCAACGGCATTCTGTCGGCTGAGGACGTGCGCGCCGCGGTCCGTCCGCCGGACGAGCACTTCGCCAAGGTGGCGGCGGTCGCTCTGGAAAACACCCACAACCGGGCCGGCGGCACGATCTGGCCGCTCGAGGCTCAGGACGCCGTCGTGTCCGCGGCCCGAGACCATGGGTTCGCGGTGCACCTGGACGGCGCTCGGCTGTGGAACGCCCATGTGGCCACCGGTGTTCCCCTCGAGCGCTACACTCGAGGCGTCGATACCGTCTCGGTTTGCTTTTCCAAAGGCCTCGGGGCCCCGGTCGGATCCGTGATCGCCGGCTCTCAAGAATTCATCGCCGAAGCTCGCCGCACGCGTAAGCGCTACGGCGGGGCCATGCGGCAGGTGGGCATCCTGGGGGCTGCCTGTCTCTATGCCCTGGACCATCAACTCGAACGTCTTGCCGAGGACCACGAGAACGCACGCCTGCTGGCGGATAGGCTGGCCTCGGTGGACGGCGTGGTGATCCCTCACCCCGTCGAGACCAACATTGTCATGGCCGAGGTGGGCGGGCTGGGGGTGACCGGCGCCGAGTTGGTCGAAGTCCTGGCCGGGCGAGGCGTGCTCGCCGGGACCATGGCTGCTCAGACCGTTCGCTTTGTTACCCATCTGGGGGTGGATCGGCCGGAGGTGGAGCGGGCCGGCAGAGTGATCGCGGATACCCTGACGGAGATGGTCGAAGCGGCGGCGGGCCGGCAACCGGGCCGCCGCAGATGAGACGGGGCCGGCCAGTGAGCCCGGGGCGGGCTTGACCGCCAAGGCCCGCGATCCGCGGGGAGTCTATCCCCGCCTCGCCGTGGTGGCTCTGCTTCGGGATTCCCGCAGCCGCTGGCTTTTGGTGCGGACTTGCCACGATCCTTCGCGCTGGGCGCCGGTGGGAGGGCGGGTTGAGTCCGGCGAGACTTTGGCCGGGGCGCTTGGCCGAGAGCTCCAGGAGGAGGTGGGCCTGGAGGCTTGTATCCTCGGTCCTTGTTACGCCGCGTTGGTCCCGCACAAGAGCGAGGACACACTGGCCGTGAGCCTGGCCGCGACTCCGCTCAGCGATTCGGTGGGTGAGGGGTTGGCGATGGGGGAGGAAACGCCGGAGGATGAGGAAGTGCCTAAGGGGCCTGATGGGGAGGTTATCGATGTGGGCTGGTTCACCCACGAGGAGTGGGTGGAGTTCGCGCGCCGGGGGAGCACGCCGTGGCGCGCAGTCGACGTCCTCCAAGGGACTCTGCTGGCGGGCACGCTCATTGACTCACCGGTAGCGCACTGGACCCTTGCGGGTGAAGGCGGGAGCTAGATAGCATTAGGAGGCAGCCGTGGAACGGGCGCGCGCTCTGGAACTGGTTAGAGAGAACGTATCCCAGGAGAACCTGGTCCGGCACATGCTGGCAACCGAGGCGATCATGAAGGCGCTTGCCGATCGGCTGGAGGCCGATCCGGAGCGCTGGGGCCTGGCCGGTCTGTTGCACGATCTCGATGTCGAAGAGACCACTGGGCGGCCGGAGGTCCACGGCAGGGAAACGGTTTCCCGCCTGCAGGCCGCCGGACTCCGCGACGAGGAGGTGCTCGGCGCGGTCGCCTCGCACAACCCCGCCAATGGCACCGTCATCGAGAGCGACATGGGCCGCGCTCTGTTCGCCGCCGACCCTCTGACTGGGCTCATCACGGCAGCCGCCCTCATCCGCCCCGAGAAGAAGCTCGAACTGGTCAAGCTCAAAAGCCTCAAGAAGCGATACAAGGAGCCTGCCTTTGCCCGCGGAGCCCGCCGCGAGGACATCGCCACCATCGAGCAGCTGGGCCTGGGTCTCGAGGAGTTTCTCCAGCTGGGCCTGGACGCGATGCAGGGCGTGAGCGGGGATCTGGGGTTATAGCGGTGCCGCGGGGGTAAGCGAAAGCCATGGAAACGTCGAAGACCGACCTCACCACTCCCGCCGTCTGTGACCTCGTCGGGCAAGAACCGGACCGCGAGAGGCTCGGCGGATTGCGAAGCGAAACCGAGCCGCTGGAGCGCTTCCGCGAGAAGCTCCGCGGCGTCCGGATTTGGGACATGCATGCCCACGTCGGGCGCGATCGTGACGGCAGCGTGCTCGATCCGGCCGAACTGGTGGCACGGATGGATATGCTCAGCGTCGAGAAGACGCTGGTCTTCCCTATGGACGATCCCCGGCAGGGGGAGTGCTTCAGCCACCCGAACGATGTGGTCTGGGAGGCCTACCAAGCCTTTGCGGAGCGGATTATCCCCTTCTTCCGGCTGAACCCCAACTACCCCTCGCGCGACGAGTATGAGCACCGCCTGGAGCAGGGTTTTCAAGGGATCAAGCTCCATCCCCGTTCGCAAAGCTTCAGCATCTCTCAGCCCGAGGCCATGCGCATCTATGGTTGGGCCGAGCGCGACGGCATCCCCATCCTGATCCACACCGGCAGGGGGATCGAAAACGTGGCGCGCGACATCCGCCACGTGGCCGACCAGCACCCGGCACTACGCCTGGTGCTCGGACACTCCGCTGCCTACGAGTTGAAGGAATGCTGTGCGAGGTGCGAGAGCTGCGACTGGTTGCTGTTCGATACCTCGAGCATTGGCAAGGAGCGGCTGCGGTCGCTTCTGCAGATCGCCGATCCGCACAAGATTGTCTACGGCTCGGACGTGCCTTTCGACCCGCACGCTGAAGATCTGCTCCATCTTCTGGAGTTGGCGGAAGAGCTGGAGATCCCCCAGGACGAGCTGGAACTCATCCTGGGAGGTAATCTGCGGCGGTGGATGGAAGAGGGCCCGGTTTGCCGGTACAGCTGCCCGCTCGACTTTGCTCAGGGGGCCTGAGGAGACGAGTGGCTCCCCCGTCATCGCCTCCGGATCGCTACGCTCCCATCGTCGCCGAGGCTCGGCGGCAGGTGCTGGCCTTGTCGCTCGAGCAGGTGTGCGCGGCCTCGGGTGCCCGCCTGGCTCCCGCTTCGGTAGTCCGCGCACAATCGTCCCCGGCCGGCCAACCCGCCCTTCACCTACCGGTGCTCGACCGGGAACTGCGGATGGAGCTGCCTGAGGGGGAGCTCGCGTGGCCGGACGGAGCCGCTCCGGGCACCGATTATGCGCTGGTGAGCCTGCACTATCTGGCCCGCGCCGCCGGCCCCCTGGCCACGGAAGCCCTGGCGCGCTACGGCGGTCTCCCCGGCGCGGCGGCATACGCCGGCGCCTTTGAGGCGCGCGCGGAACAGCCTCTGGCCGCATACCTCGACCAGGATTTCCAGCGCCTGACGGAGGCGGCGGACACGCTGGGCACCCGCAGGGTCGACGGCCTCTGGGAATTCCGCTTCTTTCCCTACCTGCCGCTCGTGGTGAGGCTGGCCCCCGCAGAAGGCCCGCTGCCGTTCGCCTGCGTCATCCTCTTTTCCCGCCGCGCGGGATATCTCCATCACGTCGAGGACCTAGCGGTGGTGGGACAACTGCTGGCCGAGCGCCTGCTGGAGCTCACATCAGCGGGATCTCGGTAAACGAAGGCCGCTTCATCCTCTATACTCGACCGCGTTGAACCCCGGAAGAGGAGGCGCGGTGTTCCGCCTGCTGTATCTCTACGTCGAGGAGCCCGCCTCCTGGATGGCCTATCTGCAGTTCTCGGTCGTCGTGGGACTGATGGCCCTCGCCTATTTGCACACCATTCGCCGCAGGATGAGCTTCATGCCCCTGTTCGGGGTGATGTTCGCTATCTTCTTCTTGGACTTCTTCGCGTACCTGCCCTTCCTGGCCTACGTATTGATCCGCGACCGGCGGCGCGGCTTGGTGGCGCCGGAATCCGCCAATCGCTTCTAGCTCTATGCGGCGGGCGGGCAATCGGGACAGCGGCTCATGATGACCCGGGAACAGATTCCGCTGGTCGAATCCCGGTTGGGAAAACCGAGGGTTCTCACGCTGCACACCGAACTGAATCCCTATGAGATGCGCCTGGTTTCGGGCTCGTTGCGCAGGCAGCGCACTCACGACGTCACCTTGTTCATTCTGCACGAGGGGAGGGTGGCGGTCATACGCAAGCCCCAGTTCGATGACGGCATGTACCGCGGCCCCCAGTGGCGGCGTTGAACCCGGTGAGAGCTTCGAGGAGGGAGCCCGGCGCGAGGCCTTGGAGGAGACCGGTCTGGCCGTCTGCTTGGAGCGTTATCTGATCCGCGTGGAGGCGACCTTTGTTCCCCCGGCCGGTTGGCCGATCGGCGACCTGCCCCCGGGACTTTTCGAACCCGATAACGGGAATATTCGTTGGTGGACGCATATAGTTGCAGCAAGAGTCGTGGGAGAGCCGGCGCTGGGGCCTAGGGACACCAGAGAGATCGCGGAAGCCAGGTGGATGACCTTGGACGAGTTGCAGGGCCCGGTGCGTGAACGGTTGGTTGCGAGCGGCCGCGCTCTGTTTGCCTATCGCGTGGCTCTGACCGACGCGACGGTGGCAGCGCTGCGCGCAGGATATGGGAAGGGAGTTAGCGCTTGAACTTGGGCCTCAAGAAGAGACTGAGATTTCGGAGCGAAGCCGGTGAACTGACCGGCATGGTGTGGACGCTTATCGGCGTGGTCCTTCTCTTGGGTGGCGTCTCCCTCTTTCTCCTGGGGCAGTACCTGACCGCCCCGTCGCTCGCCGGGATAACCCCCGAGCCCTCCGCGGCCGTTAACGATTCCGAGGTCACCTTCCGCATCAAGGCTCCGCATCTGCGGGCCGAGCCTGGAGAAATCCTGGTGGTGCTCGACAACGAGCCGGTACCCGCGGGTGAACTCTCTCTGGCTGACGGCCTGATTCTCTTCTCCCGCTCGCTCGAAGACGGGGAGCATAGGGTCCAGGTCAAAGTGGAGTCGCGCAACATTTTCGCCCGCCTCCTCGAGCTTTCCAGCACGGTCAAGGTCGATACCGTCGCACCCGAGGTGCAATTGGTGAGGTGGCAGCCGGCCGGTCCCGGCGCCCCTCCCGAGTCTCTGCGCTTCGCGGTCAGCGAACCGGTGAAAGGTACTCTGCGACTGAACGGCGTGGTCAGCGATGTGGCGTCGGAAGGCGGTGAGCTGGTGGCTCAGCCGAGGCTGGTCGAGGGTCACTACACTGCGGTGGTCGAAGTGAATGACGAGGCGGGGAACGCCGCCGGGGGCGAGTGGCGTTTCTGGGTGGATCTGACCGCTCCCGTGCTGAAGATGCCGGAATTGCCGGAGGGCGCTTGGGCCGAGAGCGACCTCTCACTCCCCGTGGAGATCGAGGACAATCACCCGGAATCGATCGAGGTCGAGGCCAAGTTGAACGGTCAACCGATCGCGGTGACCCCCGCAGTGGTCAAAGCGGCTTCTGGAGTGGCGACTTCGGCGGCTTATGAACTGGTGGCCGAGGACCTGGCCGAAGGTCTCCATCAACTCGAAGTGTTGGTGGTGGACCGCGGAGGCAACGAGGTGGGCTATCAGGGCAAACTGCTGGTGGACTCTTCCTCCACTCTGGGCAGTAGGCCCATGATCAAGGGAGCTCGGGGCGCCGACGTCAAGCAGTTGCAGAGTCTGCTCGCGCGCAGGGGGACCTACAAAGGCGACAACACGGGCGAACTGGACGATGCCACCATGGCTGTCGTCGTTGCGTACAAGGAAAAGCGGGGTCTGGGGAGTGAGCCAATTCTCGAACCCGAAACCGCGAGAAGGCTGCTTGGCCGGATCGTGATCGACATCTCCGCGCGCACGCTCGTGCTCTACGATGAGGATCAGGTGCTGAGGAGCTACCGCGTGGCTGTGGGTCAGCCGCGGTACCCGACTCCGACCGGCAACTTCCGCATCATCAACAAGGCCAAGAACCCGACCTGGTCGCCGCCGCCGTCGCCTTGGGCGGACGGGCTGGAACCGGTTCCCCCCGGACCCAACAACCCGCTGGGGACCCGCTGGATGGGGCTCTCGGCCCCGCACGTGGGCATTCACGGCACCTACGCTTCGGGGTCCATCGGGACCGCCGCCTCGCACGGCTGCATCCGCATGCATATCTCCGATGTGGAGGCCCTCTTCGACATAGTCTACGTGGGCACGCCCGTTTCGATCGTGCCCTAGAGGCCCTGCCCTGGGGGTGCCTGCCCTGGGGGTGCGCTCGGAGCCGCCCCGCTCGGGCGGTACGCAGAGGAAGCCTGAGACCACGGAGGGCCTCACCGCCGCGGTAGTCGCGAAGGGTGTGCGCAAGGTCTTCGGAACGGGTGAGACCGCGGTTGCGGGTGAGTCCTTCTTCGAGCCGGCGGGCTCATCTGACTCCGTGGAGGCAGCGGGCGGCGTTCCCGTGATGTTGGAGGAGAGCTTCGCCCGGTCCCAGGACCTTGGGCCGGGCGACGGAGCCCGTTGGCGTGAACCCGATCGTGGTGATCTCCGCCCTGGTCGTGGGCTTTGTGGCGGCCCCAGTGAGCGCTTACCTTCCGGCGCGGCGTGCAGCCCGGCTGGAGATTGTACAGGCGCTGCAGTACGAGTAAGGAAGCGTCGTTTCCGGGTGGGATCCTGGGTAAGTGGAAGCAACCAGAGGTCAAAGGAGGCGGCGTGGCGCTCATGCTGGGTATCGACATCGGCGGGACCAAGGTGGCCGTGGGCAGCGTCACCCAGGACGGCACGGTGCAGGGCGAGATCATGGATTTCCTCAGCCCCGTGGGGAGTCCGGAGGAGTTCGTCGAAGCGCTGCTCGAGCAGCTGCGCGAGGCGCGGTCGCGGATCAAGGACGATATCCTGGGTGTGGGCGTAGGCTGCGCGGGAACCATCGACTGGGCCGAACGCAGGGTGGTCGAATCTCCTAACCTGCCGCTGAAGGACGAGCTCCTGGGGGAGCGGATCGCCAAGGCGCTCAGGCTGCCGGTGGTTCTGGACAACGACGCCAACACGGCCACGCTGGCCGAGGTCCGGGTGGGGGCGGCAAAGGGAAACTCGCATGTCATCATGCTCACCCTGGGAACCGGGGTGGGCGGCGGCATCGTGCTCGACGGCAGGCTTTACCGGGGCGCTACCGGCAGCGCCGGTGAGCTGGGACACACCATCGTCAAAGGCAACGGTGATCTCTGCCGCTGCGGCAGGCGGGGATGCCTGGAGCAGTACGCCTCGGGCTCGGCTCTCGAGCGTTACGCCCGGCAAATCGTGGATCACGGCCGCCTGACGAGCGCGGCCCAGGGTGAAGACGCAGCGGATGCCGGGGCAGACCCGCCCGAAGACTACGGCAGGCGGCTCCGGGAGCTGGCGGCCGCGGACGGTCTGAACGGCAAGAGCGTGGGCGAACTTGCCCTGGAGGGAGATGCGGCCGCACGCGACGCGGTGGCCGAGGTTGCCGCCTGGCTGGGGGCGGGGCTTGCCAACCTGGCCAACATCTTCAATCCGGACATGATCGTAATCGGCGGCGGTCTCAGCAGCCTGGGGGATCTCCTGCTGGAGCCCGCCCGCAAGCTGATGGAGGCCCACGCCATCCGGCCCAACGGTACGGTCGCTCAGGTGGCCGCGGCGCAACTGGGTAACGAGGCCGGTGTGGTGGGAGCGGCGCTCGTCGCCTGGGAGGTGCTCGAGGACGTCACGTTGCCGGTCTGACCGCCGGCGGGCGGCAATTGCGGCTATAGTCCGAGACGTGCTTTACGTTTGCCCCACTCCGATCGGCAACCTGGCCGACATCACGCTTCGGGTCCTCGAGGTGCTCCGCTCGGTGGATCTGGTTGCCTGCGAAGACACACGCCGCACGGGGAAGTTGTTGGCCCACAATGGGATAGAAGCCCGCATGGTCAGTTTCTTCGAGCACAACGAGTTGCGCCGTCTCGAGCAGATCCTGGTGGAACTCGAAGCCGGGGTGTCGGTGGCTCTGGTTTCGGATGCCGGCACGCCCGGCCTCTCCGATCCGGGATACACCCTGGTGCGGGCGGCGCTCGATCGGGGTCTCCCGGTGACGGTCCTGCCTGGTGCCTCGGCCATAACCACCGCGCTGGTCGCCTCTGGTCTTCCCAGTGATCGCTTCACCTTTATCGGGTACCTCCCCCGCACTGCCGGCAGGCTCATCGCCTTTGTCGAGGAGGCGGGCACCGCGGGCGGGACGCTGGTCGCTTTTGAATCGCCGCGCAGACTCCGCCGCACTCTGGTCGCGCTGGCCGAACGCTGGCCTAACCGGGAGTTGGCCGTGGCGCGCGAGCTCACCAAGATGCACGAGGAGCTGCTCCGGGGATCGGCGGGGCAGCTGCTCGAGTTGCTCGACGGCCGCGAAGAGGTGCGGGGGGAGATCGTCTTGCTGTTGGCTCCGGAAGAGGAATTCGCCGCCGGCGGTGCGCAGGAGAGTGAGGTGCGGGCGGCCCTAGCCGCAATGTTGGACCGGGGGATGGGAGTCAAGGAGGCCTCCCGGCTGGTTGCTGCTCTCACCCAGATGTCTGCCCGGGAGGCCTATCGCCTGGCCGTGGCAGTTCGCGAGAAGCCTGCGCGCCGGTAAAATGAGGATTGACTAACCCTGACTTGGCGCAATAATACTGTGCGATGGAGTAACCGCCGGACCGGCTCCGCCGCGTTGCCGGCCGATTTTGAAAAGCAAGCGAGGTGGCGATGCGTCGTTTCTGGAAGTACCTCTTCTACGCAGCCCTGGTGGCCCTGGTCCTCTTTGTCGCAATCCAGTTCTTGCCATGGGGGCCCGACCGGGCCAACCCGGAGGTAACCAGCACGCCCGAATGGACCGATCCCGCACACAGGAACTCGTCGAGTCGGCCTGCTACGACTGTCACAGCAACGAGACCAACTGGCCCTGGTACTCTCGCGTCGCTCCGATCTCATGGCTGCTTAGCCAGGACGTCCGCGAAGGCCGTACGCACCTGAACTTCTCCGAATTCGACCGCTTCAAAGATAGCATGAAGGAGGAGACCATCGAGTCGGTCCAGGAGGGCGAGATGCCCCCCTTCACCTACAAGACCGCGCACATTAGCGCCTGGCTCAATGACCAGGAGAAGCAGGTCATGGTCGACGAGTTCGAGCGCATCTTCCAGTAGCTACTTGGGGCGGGGAACGAGTTGCGGCTCTTCCCCCGCCACGCTCAGTCCAGATCTAGGTCCTGATCGGGGAAGAAGCGGTCCCCGAATTCCCGGATCGACCACTGCGTGGACACCGGTTTGCCGTACTCTTGTTTGCGCTCGTTGTAACCGCTGATCTCGGCGCAGGGAATACCGGTCTCGTTGACGAAGGTTTCCACTTTGATGCTTCTCCAGCCGGGGAACTCCCCCCGCTCCTCGAGAAGGCGTGCGCAGGCATTATTGTCGAGCTTCTCTTTGGCCATGGTTGCTCCTTTTGGTGCTTCCGTTACCGGTCTATACCCGCTGTAGCAGAGGGCATGCCGGGGAGCGGGCCGCTTCTGTTAGAATCCGGCGCATGGCCAACTTCTACGTCACCACGCCCATCTACTACGTCAACGACGTGCCGCATATCGGGCACGCGTACACCACCGCCGCTGCGGATGTGGTGGCCCGGTACCACCGGCAATTGGGGGACGAGGTCTTCTTCCTGACCGGCACCGACGAGCATGGCAACAAAGTGGCCCAGGCCGCGGAGAGGCGCGGAGTCTCGCCGCAGCAGCACGTCGATGAGATGGTTGGTAAGTTCAAGGGTGTCGCCGAGAAGATCGACGCCACCAATGACTTCTTCATCCGCACAACCGACCTGGAGCACGAGCGCTTCGTGCAGCAGTTCGTGCAGCGCTGCTACGACAACGGCGACATCTTCCGCCACAGCTATGAGGGCCTCTACTGTCCGGCCTGCGAGGCCTACTACACCGAGGAACAATTGGTGGACGGCCTCTGCCCGGATCACGGTATCCGCCCGGAGCACATGGCCGAGGAGAATTGGTTCTTCCGTCTCTCGGCGTACCAAGAGCGGCTGACCGAGCATTACCGGGAGCATCCCGATTTCGTGCGTCCCCGCCACCGCTACAATGAAGCGCTCAGTTTCATCGAACAGGGCCTCGAGGACATCTCCATCAGCCGCTCGGCTCTCAAGTGGGGAGTCACCGTGCCCTGGGACGAGTCCCAGGTGATCTACGTCTGGGTGGACGCGCTGATCAACTACCTGAGTGCGCTCCACTACGCCACGGGTCCGGGGGACGGCGCCGAAGGCGCACCGGGGGAGACCCTGTTCGAGCGATTCTGGCCGGCCACCTATCACCTGATGGCCCAGGACATCCTCAAGTTCCACGGCGTGATCTGGCCCGCTCTGTTGATGAGCGCCGGCTACGAGTTGCCCGAGCATCTCTTCATCCACGGCTACCTCAAGCTGGGCGGGGAGAAGATCTCTAAGACCCGGGGCAACGTGATGGACCCCTTCCCGCTGATCGAACAGTACGGCGCCGACCCCTTTCGCTTCTACTGCCTGCGGGAGGTGAGCTTCGGTTCTGACGGCGTGGTCAGCGAGGAATCCTTCAAGAACCGCTATAACACGGAACTGGCGAACGACCTGGGGAACCTGCTGAGCCGTACCATTTCCATGATCAGCAAGTACCGCGAGGGCCTGATCCCCGGCCGGCCGAGCGGATCGGCGGAGACTTCTCCTCTCGCGCCCGAGGCCGAGCAGGTCGCCGGCACCGTGCGCGCCAAGCTCGACGAGATGGATCTGACCGGGGCGCTCGAGACGATCTGGGAACTGGTGCGCCGCCTGAACCGCTACGTGGAAGAGCGCGCTCCCTGGAAGCAGGCCAAGGCCCAGGATTCCGAGGGGTTGGACGCGACTCTGCGCGATCTGACCGAAGGACTGCGGTTGCTGGCCGTGCTCCTGCATCCCTACATGCCCGCGACCGCCGACGAGATCCTGCGGCGGCTGGGCCTCGAACCCGGACCGGACACCTACTCCTGGGCCAAAGCCGCCTGGGGAGGGCTGCCCGATGGACTATGCGTGGTCGCCGGGGCTCCGCTCTTTCCCCGCATCGAGGAGTAGCCGGGCGACGTTTGTCGATACCCACACCCACCTCGATCATGTCGAGGAGGCCGCCGCGGAAGTCGTCGAGCATGCCCGGCAGGCCGGGGTCTCTCTGATCGTTCAGTCGGGAACCGACCTGGAATCCTCACGGGCCGCGGTGGCCCTGGCCCAGCGTTTCCCTGAGGTTTTCGCGACCGTGGGAGTTCATCCACACGAATCCACGGCTGCCTCGGAGCGGGACCTGGTGGCACTGCGGGAGCTGGCCCGAGATCCCAAGGTGCTCGCCCTGGGGGAGACCGGCCTGGACTTCTACCGCGATTACGCGCCTCATGCCGAACAGGAGCGGGTGTTCCGGGGACAGCTGGAACTGGCGGGGGAACTGGACCTCCCCTTGGTGGTTCACACTCGGGCGGCCGACGAGGCCAGTCTCGGGCTGTTGGCGGAAATGGCCGTGGGCCGCAACGTGATCCTCCACTGCTTCTCCATGCCGGATGCGCTCGCCGAGGTGGTGGAGCGGGGCTATTACGTGAGCTTTGCCGGAAACGTGACCTACAAGAACGCGGGCGATCTGCAGGAAGCGGCGCGGCTGGTGCCCGAGGAGCTAATGCTGGTTGAGACCGACGCTCCTTACCTCTCGCCCGAGCCCCGGCGGGGCCGGCCCAACGAACCGGCCTCCATCGTTCACACCTACCGCTTCTTGGCCGAGTTGCGGGGCCTCTCCCCGGAGGAACTCGGGGCGAAGGTGCTGGCCAACGCTCTGCGCGCCTTCCCCCGCCTCGGCACATTCCTCCGCGGCGGATGAGCCCCGACGAGGGTGAGAGCGGCGCACTGCCCGGCGGACCGCCCGGCGGACCCCGCCAGGTATCGCTCGCCCGGCTGCGCGAGTTTGGAATAAACCCCAAACGGAGTCTGGGCCAGAACTTCTTGGTCGACGACAATATTCTGGGGCTGATCCTCGATCGGCTGGGGCCGACCCCGGCGGACGTGGTGCTCGAGGTGGGTGCCGGCCTGGGCGTGCTCACCCGCGCGCTGGCGAGAGCCGCCGGACACGTGCACGCTTTTGAGGTCGACCGCTCGCTGGAGCCGGCCCTGCGCTCGACGCTGGGGGAGGAGTCCAACGTCAGCCTGCACTTCGCAGATGTGCTCGACGCGGATCTGGGTGCGCTGGAGCCTGCTCCCACGCTCTGCGGCAGCAATCTGCCCTACTCGCCGGCAGTACCTTTCCTGGCCGAAGCCGCCTGGAAGCTTCCCGGTATCCGCCGTTACACGGTGATGCTGCAGCGCGAGGTGGCCGACCGGCTGATGGCGCGTCCCGGAACCAAGAGCTACAGCGGCATCTCCGCCTGGATCCAGCTTCACTTCGATGTGGTCGACCATCGTCCGCTCTCGCGCGCGATCTTCTATCCCCGACCCAACGTCGACTCCAGCCTGCTTACGTTGGAGCGCGCGGTCAAGGACGAGTCTGTGGTGCAGCACCCGGCCCGGCTGCGCCGGGTGATCGATGCCGCCTTTCAGCAGCGCCGAAAGTCGCTGGTCAACTCGGTCTCTTCCAGTCTGGGCATAGAGAAGGCCGCGGTGATCGGGGTCCTTGCCGGCGCGGGATTCGATCCGAAGGCGCGGGCGGAGGAGCTTCCGCCGATGGAATTTGTTAAGCTGAGCGGCGCCATAACGGGATTGATGGAGATGCCATGATCGATGTAAATAGACCGCATGCATCGAAAAACACAGTGCGGGCCGGGACTCGCTTTGTCCGCCGCGCGGCCGCCCCGCTTGGCCTCGCCGCCCTGCTCGCCGCTCTCTTGCTCCTGGCGTTTGGCGCGCTCGTCGGATGCGGATCCGCCCAACATCCGGAGTCCACGCTGTCCGACCTGGGCAACGTGGTGGGGGTTCAGCAACAGGACGACATCGACTTCGAGGCCTTGATGGATGGCTACACCACCGAAGATTACGCGCAGAACACCGAGGCCGAGTTGGTTAACTATCAGCTTTTTCTTGCGGCCAAGGCATCTGATATCTCGCTGAATCAGGCGGACCCGCCCGATCTGGTCGAGACCACTGTCTCGGAGTCCGGGGACGAGGCGACCGTCACCTTCGACTTTCAGCGCCGGGAGGGCCTTTTCGCTGTGGCCGACATCTCCACCATAGTCATCCACATGGCGGATACGGGAGCCGAGGAGCATCCCTGGCGCATCCGTTCGATCGACCTGGAACGCTAGGCTTGGCGGTGCCTCTCCGGGTCAGGACGCCGGGCAAGGTAAACCTGACTCTGCTCGTGGGTCCCCGGCGCGGGGACGGCTATCACGAACTCATGACGGTTTTTGTCCCCGTTGGGCTCTACGACGAGCTGATATTCGAACTCGAGGCCGTGCCGCGCGGCGAAGGCGAACCCTCGGAGCCGGCGAAGGTGATCTGCCCCGGAGTGCCCTCCGAAGGCAACCTGGTGGGCTCGGCGCTCGGCGCCTTGGCCTCGGCCTCCGGCTGGGAACTACGCGGGCTGGTGACGGTGAGGAAGCATCTGCCCGTGGCCGCCGGCATGGGCGGCGGCAGCTCGGATGCCGCCGCGGCGCTCAAAGTGGGCGCCGGCTTGATCGAGGCGGCGGGCGGCCCCGCGTTTTCCGGCGAGGAGCTTCGGCGGGCGGCGCGGGAACTGGGGGCGGACGTGCCCTTTTTCCTGGATCCGCGCCCCTGCCTGGCTCGTGGCGTCGGTGAGCTGATGGAGAGTCTCCGGCTGCCGCCCCTGCCGCTGGTGCTGACCTTTCCCGACGCCTCGCTCTCCACGGCCGAGGTCTACCGTACCTTCGACGGAGTCGCCGCTGAAGAGTCGAGAGCGGCCTTCGCCGCCCGGGCTCGGCGGAGCGAGACCGCTTGGCGGTCCATCTCCCAGGCCTGGGAGTCCGAGGAACTCATCCTTCCCGAGCTATGCGCCCAGGTGGCCGGCCTGCTCTTCAACGATCTGGAGCAGGCCTCCTTTCATTTGCTGCCCGAACTCCTCGAGGCGAAGGTCGGGCTCGAGCGCCGGGGCGCCTTGGGCGCGCTCGTCAGCGGGTCGGGTCCCACGGTCTTTGGCCTCTGCGTTTCCGAAGTCGAAGCCGAGATCATCGCCCAAGAACTCGAGCGGGACGAAGTACACGCCACCTGGGTGAGCACCCTGGCCGGCTGAACGTCCCACCTGGGTGAGCACCTTGGCCGGAACCACTGATCCGCCTTAGCCTGCCGCCCTGAGGTCCCTTGACGCTCCCTCTGGCTGTACCTATACTTACCCGTCGCTGTCAAGCGCTTGCATTGGGGCGTAGCCAAGTGGAAAGGCAACGGGTTTTGGTCCCGTGATTCCCAGGTTCGAATCCTGGCGCCCCAGCTTCATTTCTTTCCGAGAACGTGCATGATCGAGGGCCGAAAACAGGTGACGTCTTCCATACCGACCGCAGTCGTTTTGGCCGCGGGGCTGGGTACCCGGATGAAGTCGCGAACCCCCAAGGTTCTCCACGAGGTCTGCGGCGTCCCGCTCCTGTCACACATCCTAGAGGCCGTTGGCGCCCTGCAGCCGGAGCGCCTGGTGGTGGTTCTGGGGCCGGGACACGAATTGGTAGAACCGCACCTGCCCGAGTCGGCCCGCGTGGCTCTGCAGCTCGAGCCCCGGGGGACCGGCGACGCCGTGCTCAAGGCCTCTCGCGAGATCCTTGACGGCCCCATGCTGGTGCTGCCCGGGGATACGCCCCTCATCACCGCGGAGGTGTTGGGCGCCCTGATCGCCCATCACCGCGCTTCGGGGGGCTCCGCCACTCTTCTGACCATGATCCTCGACGATCCCGGCGGCTACGGCCGGATCATTCGGGACGACGCCGGCGACGTGACGGCGATTGTCGAGCACCGCGACGCCGACGAAGAGCAGCGCCGCATCCAAGAGGTCAACGCGGGCATGTACGTGCTTCCCGGCCACAGAACGCTGGAGCTCCTTCGCGGGGTTGGGGACGAGAACGATCAGGGCGAGGTCTACCTGACCGACGTGATCGCCGCCCTCCGGGCTGAGGGCCGGCGGGTGAGCGCGCTGCCGGTGGCCGACCCCACGGTGACCCTTGGCGTGAATTCGCGGGTGGAGCTCGCCGAGGCGCAGGGTCTGATGCGCGCGCGCATACTCGAGTACTGGATGCGCGAGGGGGTCACCATCGAAGATCCCGCCTCGACCTTCATCGAGGCTCGGGTGGAGCTGAGCGCCGACGTTCGCATCCTTCCCTTCACCTCCTTGCGGGGAGAGACCGCAGTCGGACGGGGCAGTGAAATTGGACCGGGCAGCAGCCTGACCGACACGCTGGTGGGAGAGGGTGCGCGGGTGATCCATTCCTACATCGAGGGCGCGCGGATAGGCGATCGGGCGCTCGTAGGCCCCTTCAGTTATCTTAGCCCGCAGGCGGAACTAGGGGACGGGGTTACGATCGGGGCCGGTTCGGTCATTACTCAAGATGTGGCCGAGGGGGAGTCGGGTAGCTCGCGCGCGCGACACGAGAGCATCCCGGGATACGCGGCACGAGTGGCCGAACCAAACGGGGAGGATGGCCAGGATGGAACCTAGGCAGGACGTCATGTTCGACTGGGATGTCCAGGCATCCCGCCGCCGGTTTCCGGAGCGCACGCTGATGGTCTTTTCCGGCCGCGCGAACCCTGAACTCGGGGAGCGGATAGCGGAGAAACTTCACCTTCCTTTGGGCAAAGTCATGCTCAAGACCTTTGCCGACGGAGAGATTTACTGCAAATACGAGCAGAGCGTCCGCGGGGCCGACGTCTTCCTCGTGCAGCCCACATCGCGCCCGGTGAACGAGAACCTGATGGAACTGCTTATCATGATCCAGGCCGCCAAGCTGGCCTCGGCCTACCGGGTGGTCGCGGTGGTGCCCTGGTACGGCTACTCGCGGCAGGACAAGAAGAGCCGGCCGCGCGAGCCTATCACCGGGCGGCTGGTAGCCGATCTGCTCGAGGCTTCGGGCGTGGACCGGGTGCTCACCATGGACCTGCATGCCGGCCAGCTTCAGGGCTTCTTCCAGATGCCGGTCGACCACATGACCGCCATCCCCATGCTGGCCGACTACTTCAAGTTCAAGGAACTGGACCAAGAACTGGTCGTGGTATCGCCCGACGCGGGCGGCGTGAAGATGGCCAAGCGTTTCGCGGACCGTCTGGGAGCGTCCATCGCGGTGCTCACCAAGTTGCGGCCGGAACACAATGTCGCCCGGGTTATGCATCTGATCGGCGACGTGCGGGGCAAGACCGCGATCATGGTGGACGACATCATCGACACCGCGGGCACGCTTTGCAACGGCGCGCAGGCGATCATGGATGCGGGCGCCACCCAGGTCTTTGCGGCGGCAACGCACCCGGTGCTTTCCGACCCGGCGTACGAGCGCATTGCGGAGTCGGTCATCGAAGAACTGGTGGTCACCGACACCATCCCGCTGCGCGCCGACGTCAATCGTGAGAAGATCGTCGTGCTGTCTACGGCGGGCATTCTCGCCGACACTATTCAGAACGTGTTTGCGGACGAATCCGTGAGCGCTTTGTTCCAGGGAGAAAATCAACTCTTTTAGCCGGCCGTAAGGCTTGACCAAATCGGGAGGACAATCGTGGAGACGATGACGCTTGGAGTGACTCGACGGGAGACGCGCGGCAAAGGCACGAATCGGCGCCTGCGCAATGCGGGTGGGGTCCCGGCCGTGCTCTATGGCCGCGGGTCGGAGGCTACTTCCCTGACGATCAACGTGCGCGAACTGCGCGGGGCGGTCGGGGGAGGCTATCACGCCGTCCTGCAGTTGGCGTTTGCCGACGAGGGGCCCGAGGCGGAGCCCGTCTACGCAGTGGTCAAGGAGATCCAGACCAATCCCACGCGCCATCAGATCCTCCATCTCGACCTGGTGCGGGTCGACCTGAACGTGGCCATCGAATCGCCCGTGGGGATCGAACTGATTGGCGAGTCCGTCGGAGTGGACGAAGGCGGCGTGCTCGACCAGACCCTGCGCGAAGTCATGGTGCGGGCGCTCCCGCGGGAAATCCCCGAGGGCCTGCAGCTCGACGTCACCAACCTGGACATCGGACACACGGTCACCGTCGCCGACCTTCAGGTTCCCGAGGGAATCGAGATCCTGGACGACCCGGAGACCACCGTCGCCTCCGTTCTGCACCCGGCCACGCTCGAAGAGGAACTCGAGGAAGCCGGTCTGCCCGAAGGCTTCGAGCCCGAGGTCACCGAAGAGGGCGCCGAGCAGGCCGAGAGCGGCGAGGAAGCCTAGGGGACGGCCGCGGTTGAAGGAGGCGTCTCACGGATTCCCTGCTCGACCGGCTCGCCTTCTGGCGGCAGACCTCGCGAGGAGGCGAAACCGTGTACCTCATTGCTGCGCTCGGGAATCCCGGGCCAAAACACGAACGGCAGCGGCATAACGTCGGCTTCATGGTCGGCGAGGAGCTGCGCCGCCGCTTCGGCTGGGGTCCCTTCCGGGACAAGTTCCGAGGCCTAATGGGAGAGGGGCCGGTCGGCGGCGCCAAAGTCGTGGTCCTTCTGCCCATGACCTTCATGAACCGATCCGGGGATTCCGTCGGCCGGGCTGCGGACTACTTCGGCGTGCCGGTGGAACGGCTGCTGGTGGTGCACGACGAAGTGGAGCTCCCCTTCGGCGACGCCCGGCTCAAGGAGGGCGGCGGGTTGGGCGGCCACAATGGCCTGCGCAGCATCGAGCAGGCGGTCGGCTCCCGTGACTTTCATCGCCTCCGCGCCGGTGTGGGACGCCCCGAGGAACCCGGCCACTCGCTCGCCGGCTACGTGCTCAGCCCTTTCGACGAACCCGAGGATGAGGTTCTCGCTTTGATTAGCGGCGCGGCCGACCTAGCCGAGGAGTGGCTGGCGTCGGCCCTATCCGCCTCAGAGCCCTCGCGGGCGTAGGCCGATGCCGCGTCTGGTCGATTTCCTGGGGGAAGTGCCCGGGTTTAGGGCCTTTCTCGAGGCGGCCGCCGCCTCTCCCGGACGCCTGTTGGCTCCCAGCTTTGCCCATCCGGTGCTTACGGCGGGGGTGTTGGGGTCGCCTCCCTGGGAGACCGGCAGCGTGCTGGTGGTCGCCGCCAATCC
>Ga0075525_10000222_pt1 | contig 21981 bp, 19 predicted proteins | sample NGEPertwo_FD_74795 | JGI IMG/M metagenome (GOLD analysis project Ga0075525, IMG submission 74795) | Arctic peat soil microbial communities from the Barrow Environmental Observatory site, Barrow, Alaska, USA - NGEE Permafrost154B-two | ecosystem: Environmental > Terrestrial > Soil > Wetlands >...
CGCTCCTGCCGCCCATTCTCCGAAGGATAGGGAATCCGGCCGCCCAGCACTCCCCAGAGCGAGGTCTCGAAGATCTCACGGATGCGGTTCAGGTCTCCCAAGCTCAGCCCGGACTGGTCGAGCTGCCCGTCGTCTACCTTCTGCTTGATCACCTCGCTGATCAGGCCCTGTAGCTTCTTGGGCGTGGGACTCTTCATCGCTTTGACCGCCGCCTCGACGCTGTCCGCCAGCATGATGATCGCCGCCTCTTTGGAGTGCGGCTTCTCGGCCTCGTAGCGATAAGACTCCTCGGCCACCGCATCCACCGAAGTCTCTTTGGCCTTCTGGTAGAAGTAGGAGAGCACCGAGGTGCCGTGATGCTGCCGGATGATGTCGGTGATCGGCCGGGGCAGCCCGTACTCCTTGGCCAGTTCCCCCCCGTCGCGCACGTGAGCGGTGATGGCAAGCCGCGAGATGTTGGGATTCAGCTTGTCGTGCGGATTCTTGATGTGCAGTTGATTCTCGATGAAGTACTCGGGCCGCACTACCTTACCGATGTCGTGGTAATAAGCCCCGACCCGAGCGAGCAGAGCATTGGCCCCGATGGCCTCCGCGGCGGCCTCGGCCAGGTTGCCCATCAAAATGCTGTGGTTATAGGTCCCCGGCGCCACCTGCATCAGCCGCCGCAGGAGGGGGTGGGCCGGATTCGCCAGTTCAAGCAGCCGGATGGGCGTGGTCAGATTGAAAGCCGCCTCGAAAACGATCAGCAGGCTCACGGTCAGCACCAGGCTGAGGATCCCGTTGGGTATCGCCCAAAGAGTCAGCCGGAGCGATTCGACCACCGGAGTGTCCAGCAAGAGCTCGGCGCCCAGAATCGCGGCCGCGCCCGTGACGATCACGTTGCCGGTGGCGGTTAGGAATTTCGTGCGCTGGTCCAGCCGAAGCATGGGCTGCAAAGAGAAGAGACCCATGACCAGGGCGACCACGGTGTAGCTGAGTTCAAAACCGGTCAGCAGCCCGACATTGAGCCCGCCGAGAATCACGAGCAACAGGCCGGCGCGCAGGTTGAGGATGACCGCGCTCAGCATGCCCAAAGCGGCGGTCGGAATCAGGTAGGGCGAGAATTCGGGCAGCAGCAGGAGCCGGGCGGACGCAGTGAAGGAGAGGAACAAGATCGTGACGACCAGGAGCAGGTTGTTGTCCTCGATTGCCTCGGGGCTGAGCAGCTTGAGGAACGAATACAGGAACAGGAGTTCCAGCACGACCAACAGCAGCGTGCCCACCCAGTCCCTGACCGCCAGCCAGCTTCCTTCGGCGGTGGGACTGGACATCACGATGACAACGAGCCCAAGGGCCATCAGCGCGAACACCACCATCGTGAAACGCGAGGTGTCGCGTGCCTCTATCCAGCTGCGAAAGCCCCGCAGCTTCTCGTGCAGCAGAAGCCGGTATTTCATCTAGAAACCAAAGCCTCTCTGGCTCAGCGCCGGCGGCGGCGCCCCGGAGAGCTCCGCCCGTTCCTTTCCAGCCGATCTAACTCTTCGCTGTGCCGCTTGTACGCCGAAACGATGTCCTGAACCAGGCGATGACGGACCACGTCCCGGCTGTCGAAGTGATGAAGGAGATGTCCTCGATCCCCCCGAGTATGTCGCGTACGATCTTGAGGCCGGAATGTTTGCCGGCCGGAAGATCGATCTGGGTGACGTCACCGGTCACTACCATCTTCGCGCCGAACCCCAACCGGGTCAGAAACATCTTCATCTGCTCCGGACTGGTGTTCTGCGCTTCGTCCAGGATTACGAAGGAATCGTTCAGAGTCCTTCCCCGCATGTAGGCGAGCGGTGCCACCTCGATAGCCCCGTTCTCCAGGTACTCCTGAACCCTTTCGGGATCCATCATATCGTAGAGGGCATCGAACAACGGTCGCAGATAGGGATCCACCTTCTCCATCAGGCTGCCCGGGAGATAGCCTAGCTTCTCGCCGGCCTCGACGGCAGGACGGGTGAGGATGATGCGGGCGATCTCGCCGCTTAGCAGAGCGCGAGTGGCCATGCCCATGGCCAGATAGGTCTTGCCCGTACCCGCCGGACCGATGCCGAAGGTTATGACCTTGTCCCGGATGGCGTCCACGTAGGCCTTCTGGTTGACCGTCTTGGGGGCGATGCGCCGCCCGCGATGTTCGATGATGACGTCGCCCACGATCTTGCCGAGCTTCATGTTCCCGCCGCCCTGCCGGGCCTCCCGGCCGCGGCCGGCTTCACCGCTCTTGTCTGGGCCGGCCGCGGCTTCCCGGCGCATGCCGGTGCCCTCCGCTCTGCCGCCTTCGCCGGGCTGGGGCGTGTCGAGAAGCGATGCGCCCAGCTTGATGGTCGCCTCATCCAGGGTGTGTCCGGCTTCAACCAACCCCAGCAGTTCCTCGACCAGCTCGGCCACCCGCTCGACCTCTCCTTCGGGACCCTGGAGCGTGAGCTCGTTTCCCCGCAGAGTCAGGTCGCAGCAGTCGATCAACGCCTCCAAACGGCGCAGGTTGGCGTCCGCCTCGCCCACGAGCAGGGCGGCGGCCTCGTTGTCCAGGTACAAAGTCTTCTTCATTAGCCGGTTTCTCCCGAGGGGGCAGAGGTTCGAGTCCGGTCAGGGTGGGACCACCCTGGCCGGACGAGCGGAACTAATCTAGGTGGAGAGCCACTCCTGGGCCAAGCGGGAGGCCATCTTGCCGTCCACCTGAGCCCCGCCGCGGGCCATGACGAAGGACATCACTTTGCCCATGTCTTTGGGCGAGGAAGCCCCGGTCTCGGCGACCGCTTCGTCGATCAGCGCCCGCAGGGCGGCTTCGCCCATCTGCTGCGGCAGAAAACCCTCGATAATGGCCAGGGCGTGCTCTTCTTTGAGAGTCAGCTCCTCGCGTCCGGCCCCCCTGAAGGATTCCGCCGACTCGAGGCGTTTCTTCCGCTCGCGCTTGAGGATGGCGACCTCCTGCTCCGCGCTGAGCTCAGCGCCGCTCTCCTTGGCCTCACGCTGCAGTTCGGCCAGCAGCATGCGATAGGCCGACAGGTCTTCCTTGCGGCCCTCCCGCAGGGCGGTTTTCATCTCCTCCTGCACTTCTTGGGTCAGGGCCATCAGAATCCTCCGAGCCGCTCTCCGCCCAGCACGTGGACGTGCAAATGGTCCACCTCCTGGCCGGAGTCGGGACCGATATTGGAGACGATGCGGTAGCCGGATTCACGGATGCTGAGCTTCCCGGCTACGGCAACGATGCACTCGAGCAGAGCGTGGCTCTGGCCGGCCTCCCACTGCCCGATCTGATCGAGCGATGTGAGGTGCTCTTTGGGGAGCACGAGCACGTGCACCGGCGCTTTGGGGCGGAGGTCTTTGATGGCGAGGAAGCGATCGTCCTCGAGCACGCGTTCTGCAGGGATTTCCCCCCGCACGATCTTACAGAAAATACAGTCTTCCATTCGGCAATTATTATACTACCAATCCCGCAGCGCAAACCGGACGACCGCAGCGGCGACCGATCCGGCCGTCTCGGTGCGCATTATGCGGCCGCCCAAGGATACCCGCTCACCCATCTCATCCAGCCGCTCGAGCTCGGCCTCCGACCATCCACCCTCCGGTCCCACGGCGAGAAAGACTCTCTCCGGCTCCGCCGCGGTGGCGGTCCGGCCGGCGGGCGCGGATTCTCCGGGCTCCCCGTTCGCTGCGAGATCGGCTACAGGAGTTTTTGCGGCGCGGCCCGTGGTCCATGGTTCGTCCAGCCGTTCGCCCAAGGACGTACGGGCGCTGGGCTCGAGGACCAAGCTGTAGCGGGGTTGCTCGGCCGCCACTAGGGTCCGCAATGCCTCCCACGAAGCCAGTCCGATCGCCGGCACCGCCAGCTGCTTGCTCTGTCTGGCGGCAGCCGCGGCCACCCGGTGCAGACGCTCGACCCGACGCTCCAGCCTGTCGCGGGGCACTGGGGGCGAGCCCTCCGTGGGCAGGATGAGAAAACGGTCGATCCCCACCTCGGTGCCCTTCTCCACGACTTCGTCGAGCAGCTTGGGTTGAGGAAGGCCCTGGATCAGGGTCAGATGAATCGCGGGACTCGCCACTACCCGCCGCCGATCGATCCGCACCGTCACCCACTCGGACACCGCGGCAAAGGAGCATTCGTAGAGGGCCGGAAGCGATCCCTTGCTCAGGCTCAGCACGAGCTCGCAGGGATCACGGGGACGCGCGCGGAGCACGGTTCGGGAGTACCGGGAGTCGTCGGCGTTCAGGGTGAACTCCTCGCCTACGAGCAGCTCACCGGGCGGCACCGGCGGCGGTGCGAGCGCTGGGGACGGCGGCGAAGCCAACCCCTCGGTTTCGAGAAAGAAGCGCGGCCGAAAACGCCTCTTGGAGCCTTCGGCCGAGGATGCCACCGGGGGCTAGTTCTCCTCCGCGATCAATTCGCGGACACGCTCCAGCGTCTCGTCGACGTCCTCGGTCTCCTGCAGATCCGGAGCCTCGACGTCGGGCTCGATCCCCTTCTCGTTGATATTCCGCCCTTTGGGCGTGAGGTAGACGGCGGTGGTCACCTTCAGGGCACCCCCGTTGCTCAGCGGCTCGATGGTCTGCACCAGGCCTTTACCGAAGCTGGTGTCCCCGACCAGGGTCCCGCGGCCCGTGTCCTGCAGTGCCCCGGCCACGATCTCCGACGCGCTGGCCGAGAACTCGTCGATCAGCACGTAGAGCGGAACTTCGTCAAAAGCCTGTCCCTCGGCCTCGTAGACCTGCTTGGGCGAATGCAGGCCCTCGGTGGTCACGATGGTGCCGTCCTCTATGAAGAGGCTGGCCACGTCGACCGCCTCGCTGAGAAGGCCTCCGCCGTTGCGCCGCAGATCGAGGATCACCGCATCGGCGTCGCCCTGCTCCACGTATTGCTCGAGGGGGTCGCGCAGCTTCTCCGAGGATTCCTGCGAAAAGGTGAAGAACTGCAGATAGAGCACGTCCTGGCCGTCCACGTCCAGCATCTCGGCCTCGACCACGGGGATTTCGATCTCGCGTCGCTCCAATGTGAACTCCAGGGCTTCCCCGCCCTCGGGCAGGTGGATCTGATCCTGAGGCAGATCTTCGGGCAATGGCTCAGCGTCGGCCGGCGGCCGGTAGACTTCCATGTCGACGGTTGAGCCCTCCGGGCCCTTGATGAGGGTGACCACTTCCTCCAGCGTCTTGCCCCGCACGGATTCGCGGTCAACCGCCGTGATAATGTCGCCGGGTTCAATGCCGGCCTGCCCCGCGGGGCTGCCCTCGAAGGTCGCGACTACGGTAACCAGACCGTTCTTTTCCTCGACGCTCATGCCGACGCCGGAGTACTGGCCACCCGAGTGTTCCCGGAAGCGTTCGTACTCCTCGGGGCTCATGTAGGTGGTGTAAGCCTCTTCCAGACCGCTCAGCATGCCGCGAATGGCGTCGTCCTGGAGCTCCGCGGGCTCCACATCGCGGTAGTAATTGCTCTCCAGCTCGTCCAGGACCTCCTCCTGCAGGCCGAAGTCCAGCTCGCCGCCGTCGGCCAGCGCCAACGCGTCCTGGATGCTTGCCCGCACCCCGGGATGCACGCCGACAAGGATCCCGAAAGAGAACACGACGATGAGCAGAAGAACGGCGACAGCCGTGAACAGCGTATTACGGAGCAATCGCTCCAACCGACCTCCAAGACAAGAGCCGGGCCGCCTACCTTGTGGCGGCAGCCCGAGCGGGGGTTCGCAAACCGGCGTTTACCGGTCTCGAAAGGAGATTTTACAGGAAGTTAAGCGGGTTTACCGGGGAGCCGTTACGCCGGACCTCGAAGTGGAGGTGCGGTCCCGTCGAGTATCCCGTGCTGCCCACGCGCCCCACCTGGGAGCCTTTCCCGACCGACTGCCCGGTCGAGACCAGAAGCGACGATTGGTGGGCGTAAAGCGTGGTCAGCCCTCCGCCGTGCGAGATGATCACCGTTTTGCCATAGCCTCCGCGCCAGCCGGCGAAGACCACGGTGCCCCCATCGGCCGCCTTGATTGGCGTGCCCGCGCCCACAGCGAGGTCAACCCCGGTGTGCATCTTCCGCGTCTTGAAAATGGGGTGCACCCGGTAACCAAAGCTCGAGCTGATGCGGCCCGAAACCGGCCAGACCATCTGCCCGGTCCCCTGCGCCGAACCGGCCGCCGGAGTGGAGGCGATACCGCGCAATTCGGCTTCGATACTGTTGGATTCAGCGAGCAGGGAATTCTCCTGCTTCTCCCAGGCCGCCTTGTCGGTCTCGGCCTTCGCCACGATCGCCTGTTTGGCGTCACGGGCTCCATCCAATTCCCGGAGAGTGGCCACCCGCAGGCCGACCAGTTCTTCGAGACGGGTGGTGGTCGCGGCCTGCTCGGCCTCCACCTTGGCTACCTGCGCCTGATCCTGCTCGAGCGAGTCCTTTTCGCGCGCCACCTTGGTCCGCAGTCGCTCGATCTCGCCCAGAACCTCTTGATCCTGCTCGATGACCTTGTTGAGCAGGTTCATGCGATTGATCAGATCGAGCAGCCGCTCGGTGTTGAGCAACATCTCCACGTAGGCGACGCGGCCCCCCTTGTAGATGGCCGCTGCCCTTTCACCCACCCGCTCCTGCTGGATGCTGAGGTCCTGGCGCGCCTTGTCCAGGGTCTTCTGGCGCTCGCGGATGGCCGTCTCCAACCGATCCAGCTCGGCACGAGTCTCGGAGAGTTTGGCCTCGGCGGCGTCGCGCTGGCGGGTGACGGTGGCGAGTTCGCCCTCCAACCCGTCGATCTTCTGATCGAGAGAGGAGATGTCCTGGAGAGCCGCCTTCTTGGTGGCCTCCGCTTGATCGATGTTTTTGCGGATTGTGCCGAGTTCACGCTGGTTTTCGTCGAGTTTGTCCCGCAGTTCCGCCCGGCTGGTGGCGGCTTGGGCAGAATCGAGACCAAGCGAGTGGGTGGAGGGCGGAGCCAGCAAGGACGCAGCCATAAGCAAACCCGCGAGCAAGAGAAGAGTCAGAGTTCGGGTATGCCTTCGAGGAAGCCAGGGTTGGCCGTTTCTTCGGTTCGCCTCGGCCTGTGTCGCTTGGGCACACAGCTCCGGGATGCGCGTCTTCGCGGCCGGAGCCGCCCCCGGGCGCATCCCTCGTGTGCCGATCCCTCTGATACTCATATCCTCCCTAGCCCGGTTTCCCGGTGACTCCATAGCTCTCCTACGTTCGGCGAGCCTCGAGGTAACGCGCCGCGCGATAGTGGTCCGTCCGCTAGACGTTCAGGAAGCGCCGCAGACCAAGACCCGACCCGGCCGCCCCGATCAACGCGCCTACTCCCAGGAGCACGATGGCCAGCTGCACCAACGAGATGGCGTCGAAGGGCACCGACAGGAATATCAAGTTCTCCCGAATGCGCTCGACCACGAAGTCGGTTCCCAACTGCACCACGGCCAGAGCGGCGGCGGCACCGACCGTGCCCACCACTATGCCCTCAATGACGAAGGGCCAGCGAATGAACCAGTTGGTCGCCCCCACGAGCTTCATGATCTCGACTTCTTTGCGGCGGGCATAGATCGAGAGCCGGATGGTGTTCGAGATCAGCAGGATCGACACCCCACCGAGCATCACAAGAAAGACCACCAAGATGTTGCGGATGACCGAGGTCACCTGGAAGATGCGTTCCGCTATCTCCTGCCCGTAGCTGACTTCGTCGATGTACTCACGCCCCTCAAGCCGCGTGGCGACGTTCCCGACCTCTTCCGGGTCGTTCAAGGAGATTTCGAAGGAAGCGGGCAGGGGATTCCGGCCCAAGTCTTCGACCACATCGGCGCCTTCGCCCATGTCCTCTTTGAGGCGCTGCAGGGCTTCGTCCTTGCTCACGAATTGCGATTCTTTGACCTCTTCCCAGCCGACGATCTCCGCCTGCAGGCTCTCGATCTGCTCTGCGGTCACCGAGTCTTTAAGGAAGACACTGATCTCCACCTTCTGCTCGACGTCCTTGAGCACCGCCTCGATGTTATAGACGAAGACCATGACCGCCCCGAGTACGGCCATGCTCAAGAAAACCGTCACCAGCGCGGCGATGGTCATGAAGTAATTGCGTCGCAGGGAGCGCAGCGCCTCCCCCAGGAAAAACTTAAGCTTCACCGTAGCCACCCCTCCGCTGGTCTCGGACGATCTGCCCGTCATCCAGGGCGATCACCCGGCGGCGCATGGCATCCACCATTTCCCGATCGTGAGTCGCCATGATCACCGTCGTGCCGGTCTTGTTGATCCGGTAGAGCAACTGCATGATGCCGTTCGAGGTCTCGGGGTCCAAATTCCCCGTGGGTTCGTCGGCTATCAGAAGCGGCGGGTGATTGACGAAGGCCCGGGCCATGGAAACCCGCTGCTGCTCCCCACCGGAGAGCTCATCCGGGTAGTTGTTGGCTTTGTGCGAAAGACCGACCAAATTGAGGATCTCGCTCACCTTGCGCTTGGCGGAGCTACCGCCGTTGCCGGTGACCTGCAGGGCGTACAGCACGTTGTCGAAGATGGTCTTCGAGCTGAGCAGTTTGAAGTCCTGGAAAACGCAGCCGATATTGCGGCGCAGGTAGGGGACCTTCCACTTGCGCAGGGTCCCCAGATCTCGGCCGCCGACGGCGATCTTGCCGCGATCGGGGTCGATCTCTTTGATCAGCAATCTGATGAAGGTGGATTTGCCCGAGCCCGAGGGACCCACAAGGAACACAAACTCGCCCTTCTCGATGTGCAGGTCCACTCCCTCAAGCCCGATGGTGTCGGGGGGGTATATCTTGGTTACGTCTTCGAACTTGATCAACCGCGTCTCCTACTTCTCCACGTACTGCTCTCGTCAGAGAGAGACCGAACCGTCGCAAAACCATCCCTGGCACAGGGAGCGTAAGAGGTATTCTCGACGGCGGCGTTAACTCCTTGAAGACCCCGCTGGCTCGCGGGGGCCCCATAAACTACACGATGTAGTCCAAAGTTGCTACCCATTAGACAGGATTAGGCCTTTCCCCGGTCCTCTGCCGCCGCCCGCTGCAGCAAATAGGCCCGGATGAACTCGTCGATGTCTCCATTCAGCACGCCCTCGATGTTGCCCTTCTCCAGATTGCTCCGATGGTCCTTGGCCAGAGTATAAGGCGCCATAACGTAAGAACGGATCTGACTGCCCCAGCCGATATCCTTCTGCTCACCCTTTTCCCGAGCCAGTTCTTCCTGCCGGCGCTCGTGCTGAAGAAGGACCAGTTTACTGCGCAGCATCTTCATCGCCGTCTCGCGGTTCTGCAGTTGCGAGCGTTCGTTCTGACACTGGACCACTATTTTGGTGGGCAGGTGCGTGATGCGCACGGCGGAGTCGGTCTTGTTGACGTGCTGGCCGCCCGCGCCCGAAGCCCGGTAGGTCTCAACGCGCAGGACCTTGTCGTCTATCTGCACCTCGGCCGCTTCTTCGACCATCGGGGTCACGTCCACCGAGGCGAAGGACGTGTGACGCCGACTGGCCGCGTCAAAGGGCGAGATGCGCACCAGCCGGTGAACTCCCCGCTCGGCGGCGGCCAACCCGTAGGCGTTCTCTCCCCGGATGGTGATCGTCGCGCTCTTGATGCCGGCTTCGTCACCCTCGGTCACTTCGTTGATTTCGACTTCGAATCCGCGGCTGTTCGCCCAGCGCGTGTACATGCGGAGCAGCATCTCGGCCCAGTCTTGACTCTCGGTGCCGCCGGCGCCCGGGTGGATGCTCATGATGGCGTCGCCGGCGTCGAACTCCCCATTGAAGAGGCGCTGCTCCTCAAAGCGGTTGAGTTCCTCCGCCACCTGCCCCCCGAGTTCATCGAGTTCCGAGGTGACTTCCGCGGGCAAATCCTGCCCCTCGCCCTCTTCGGCTCCCATCTCGAGCAGCACGTCCATGTCCTCGAGGTGCGAGGCGACCAGACGGTAGAGCTCCAGGCGGGACTTCAGGCGGCTGTAGCGGGAGGAGATCTTCTGGGCGTAGGTCTGATCGTCCCAGAAGTCGGGGCCATGCATCTCCTCCTCGAGGGAGGCGACCTCCCCCTCTAGCGAAGCCGGGTCAAAGGTACTCCTTAACCCAGGCAAACTTCTCGTGGAAGCCGGCCAAATCCTCCTGATACTGGGTGGCGGTGCGCGCGGTGTCGGTGTGCTGATTCATGACTAAGCGTCTAGGCTCCGTGGCATTTCTTGTATTTTTTGCCGCTGCCGCAGGGACAGGGGTCGTTGCGACCCACCTTGTCGTCCACGTGACGCGGCGCGGTGACGGTCTGCGTGGCGCTCTGCGCCTGCTCATACTGCTGCCGGCTGGTGTCGGCCAGGACCGGGTTCTGGGCGCCGAAGCCGAAGGCTGCTGCGGCCTGACCGCCGCCGCCCATGCCCGGTCCGACGTAGGTGACGTCGCCCTTGGGCTTCTCGACGACACTCTCCTCCTGCTCCGGCCGAGTGATCTCCACGTGGTAGACATAGCGGACGAAGTCCTCCTGGATGGAATCCATCATCCGCTGGAACATGGCGAAGCCCTCGGACTTGTATTCGACCAGAGGGTCTCTCTGCGCGAGCGCCCGCAGTCCGATGCCCTCGCGCAGATAATCCATCTCGTAGAGGTGGTCGCGCCACTTCGCGTCCAGAACCCGGAGAAGCACCCAGCGCTCGACGTTGCGGATCATCTCCTCGCCCAGCTCGTCCTCGCGGGACTGGTAGACCGCGAGGGCGTCCTCGACCACCAGATCCGCGAGCTCTTCGGGCGTCAGCACCTCCACGTCGAGTCCGGCGGGGTCGATGGTGGCGGGGAAGAATCCCTTCACGATCGTCAGGAACTCTTCCAGATCCCACTCTTCGACGTACTGGGTCTCGGCGGCGAACTCCGCCACCTTGCTGCGCATCACCCGCTCGATGATCTCGCGCACGTCTTCGCCCAGGTCCTCGCCCTCGAGGATGCGCTCGCGCTGACCGTAGATGACCTCTCGCTGCTTGTTCATGACGTCGTCGTACTCGAGCACGCGCTTCCGGATGGCGAAGTTCTGCTCCTCCACCTTCTTCTGGGCGTTCTCCACACCGCGGGAAATCAGCCGGTGCTGGATGGGCACGTCCTCCTCGAGGCCCAGGCGGTCCATCATGCCGTAGATGCGGTCACCGGCGAAGAGCCGCATCAGGTCGTCCTCCAAGGAGATGTAGAAGCGGCTCGCGCCTTCGTCGCCCTGGCGACCCGAACGGCCGCGCAGCTGGTTGTCGATACGGCGCGACTCGTGCCGCTCGGTGCCCAAGACGTAGAGACCGCCCACCGCCTTGACTCCGTCGCCCAGCTTGATGTCTGTACCCCGGCCGGCCATGTTCGTGGCGATGGTGATGGCCCGCTGTTGCCCGGCGCACTCCACGATCTGCGCTTCGCGCTCGTGTTGCTTGGCGTTCAGTACCTCGTGGGGGATTCCCCGCCGCGTGAGCATGCCGGAAAGCCGTTCCGACTTCTCCACCGAGATGGTGCCCACCAGGACCGGCTGGCCCTGCTCGTAGCAGCCGGCTATGTCCTCGACCACGGCCCTGAACTTGGCCTGCTCGGTCTTGTAGATCAAATCGTCGCGGTCCTCCCGGATCATCGGCATGTTGGTGGGAACGACCACGACCTCCATGTCGTAGATCTCCCGGAACTCGTCGGCTTCGGTGGCCGCGGTCCCCGTCATACCCGAGAGTTTCTCGTAGAGCCGGAAGTAGTTCTGCAGGGTGATGGTGGCGAGGGTCTGATTCTCCTGCTTGATCTTGACGCCCTCTTTGGCCTCGATCGCCTGGTGCAACCCCTCGGAGTACCGGCGGCCCTCCAGCACCCGTCCGGTGTACTCGTCGATGATCTTGACCTCGCCGTTGTCCAGCAGATAGTCGACGTCGCGCTTGAAGAGCGATTGCGCCTTGAGGGCCTGCTGCAGATGGTTGACCAGCTGCCCGGAGAGGTCTTCGTAGAGGTTGTCCAGACCGAGCATGGCCTCGACTCGGGCGAGACCCTCCTCGGTGATGGCCACGGTCTTCTTCTTCTCGTCGACCTCATAGTCGTGCTCGGCGGCGGCGCGTCCGTGACGGTCGCCGTCGTGATCCGAGCTGTCCTCGTTGGTGACGTTCTTGGACTTCAGCTGCTTGGCGATGCGGGCAAAATCGTAATAGGTTTTTGCGGCATGCTCGCCCGCGCCGGAGATGATCAGCGGGGTCCGGGCTTCATCGACGAGGATGGAGTCCACCTCGTCCACGATGCAGAAATGGTGGCCCCGCTGGACCTTCCCCTCGCTGGCGTGCGCCATGTTGTCGCGCAGGTAGTCGAAGCCAAACTCGGTGTTGGTGCCGTAGGTGATGTCGCGAGAATAGATCTCGTGGCGCTCCTCGGGCTTCATAGCGTTGTGAACGGCGCCCACGGTGAGACCCAGGAACTCGTAGACCGGCCCCATCCACTCGGCGTCCCGCTGGGCCAGGTAGTCGTTCACCGTGACCACGTGCACGCCCCTGCCGGGCAGCGCGTTCAGATAGACGGGCATGGTTGCGACCAGAGTCTTGCCCTCGCCGGTCTTCATCTCGGCGATGGAACCCCGATGCAGGACCACCGCACCCATCACCTGCACGTCGAAGGGGCGCATGCCCAGAGCGCGGCGCGCCGCCTCGCGGACCACGGCGAAGGCTTCGGGCATGAGCTCGTCAAGCCCTTCGCCTTCCTCCAGCCTCGCCCGAAACTCCTCGGTCTTATCCCGAAGTTCATCGTCGGTCAACGGTTCGATCTCGGGCTCGAGTGCGGCCACGCGCTCGACAATGTCATCGAGTTGCTTGACCTTACGGCCCTCGCCGGCCCTGAGGATCTTGTCCAACAAACCCATATCTACTACCTAGTGTTCTCTGCTATTTCTGGGGCTCGATCAGCCCGTAATCCCCCTCGCGACGCCGGTAAACAACCGCTGTGTCGTTCGTATCCGCGCTGGTGAAGACGAAGAAGTCGTGACCCACGAGCTCCATCTGCAGAGCGGCTTCCTCGGCGGTCATGGGCTTGATCATGATCTGCTTGGTCTTGACGATCTGAGGGGCGCCCTCGCCCTCCTCGGCCATGGTGGTCTCCGCAGCGCCCGATGCGGGCCGCTCGAGCGGCTTGACCCCAAAATTGATCACAGCTTCGCGGTGCCCCAAAGCGTGGCGCTGGTTCAGCCTTCCCCGGTACTTCTTGACCTGCCGCTCCAGCTTGTCGGCCACCGAGTCGAGCGAAGCGTACATGTCGGTGGTCGCTTCGCGCGCGCGGATGACCGGGCCCTTGGTGAAGATGGTCACCTCGGCCACCTGGTTGTCCGCGATCGCGGGGTTCTTCTCCTGCATCAGCTCGATGTCACACTGAGCTTCGTCAAAGACGTACTTGGAAAGCCGCCCGATCTTCTCTTCGGCGTACTCGGTCAGCGCGTCCGTTAATTCGACGTTGCGGCCCTTCACGATAAGCTTCACCAGGGTCTCCTTGTCCGTTGTCGATTCGACCCGGGCTGAGCCTCGAGGCGAACAGCATATGTTACCACCCGTTCCCCCTCGGGCCGCCCTTGGGTCCCGTCTGCTGCCGCTAATCCCGGATGACGGAGCCGCCGCCCGGGGTGCGGCAAAAGGTGAGGACGTAGACGGGGAGGCCGAAGCTACCCTCGATTACAGCGGAAACCTCATGCGCCGTGGCTCCCGTAGTGTATACGTCGTCCACCAGAATCACCGCCTTCGTCTCTTCGGGGGGCGCGCTCGGCGCAGCCGCGAACGCCCCTTTGAGATTCTCCCGCCGGCCACGGCGGTCCAGCGACTGCTGGTGGCCGGTGCGGGCCGCCTTGCGCACCAGGGCGCGGGCCTCGCATCCCGCCATCCGCGCCAGCCTCCGGGCGAGGACCTCCGCCTGGTTATACCCGCGGCGCCGCTGCACGGACCCATGCGCCGGAACCCAGGTGAACAGCACCGAACGCGCCGAACGGGGCCGGCTGCCGTGACTCCCGCCTGAGGCTGCCATTTCCAGCACCTCGGCGCAGGCCGGCCAGGCGAGCTCGGTCATCAAGGGTGCCAGGGCACGGAGACCGGCCCCTTTCAGACCCAGCACCAATGAGCGGGCGGCATCCCGATACACAAATGCGCTCCGCGCCGCGCGGAATGCGAAGCCGGCCGCAACGCACTCACCGCAGTAAGGCACCGAAAGCCCGGCGCCTTCGGGCGAGCCGCAGCGGTCACATCTATCTGCCAGAGGCACCAGCGTGGCAATGCACTCATCGCACAGCAGTTCACCGAAATCGCCGCAATGGGCGCAGCGTGCGGGAAGGAAGAATTCGAGCAAGGCTTCTTTGGCTTCTTCCAGCCAGCCGCGGCGCCCGGCGGTCCGGGACGTGATGGGAAGCTTGGAGGCGGTTTCCCCACCGAGGGCCGGGACGGTATCGTCCGGCGCGGAATTTGCCTGCTGAGTGATGCGCGGGGTCACGGCGTTGTCGTTTCGCCAGCCGCTTTGGGGATTCCCATGCTCGGTGGCTGTGGCCTGGGGTTCGCCGGGGCGCCCCTAGGCCAACCCCTCGTCGACCACCTTCTCTCCCGCCTCGACCAACGAACCGACATCCACCAGCGATCGCTCAATGGCCGCGGCTTCGAGCAGGCCACAACGCTCCCCCACGACCGAATCCACCACGCGGGCCTCCGGCCATACCGAAGTGTGCGAGGCCACGATGCTGTCCCGTATCTGCGCGCGGGGACCGACGAGCACACCGCCCCACAATACGCTCGATTCCAGGAGGGCCCCGGCCTCGATCACGCAGTAATCCCCGATGACCAGTGGTCCCCGCAAGACGGCGTCGCCCTCCACCCGGCAATCGCGCCCCAAAAGCACCGGGCCCTCGACCGAGGCTTCAGGCGAGATGTAGGTGCGCTCCCCGGCACGCACTCCCGGAGCCACCTCGGTCCCTTCGGGTTCCAAACGCACTTTGCCCTGAAGCGCGTCGAAGTTGCCCTGACGGTACTCGGAAAGGCTGCCCACATCGTTCCAGTAGCTCGCAACGCGGTGCACGTAGAAGGGAATGTCCTCCTCCACCAGTCCGGGAAGCACCTGGTTGCCAAAGTCGTAGAAGGTGTCGGCGGGAATGCGCTCGAAGATCTCGGGCTCAAAGATGTAGATGCCGGCGTTGGAGAGATTGGACAGCGCCTCCTCCGGAGCCGGTTTTTCTTGAAAACCGGTGATACGGTCGTTCTCGTCCACGATCATGACCCCGTAGTCCGAGGGGTCGTCCACCTCCTTGACCGAAAGAGTGGCGATACCCCCCTTCTCCCGATGAGTGCGGACGGCGGCCTCCAGGTCGAGGTCGGTAAGGGCGTCGCCGCTCATCACGATGAAGGTGCCGCCCCCTAAGAAGTCCTCGTTGTTCTTGACCCCTCCGGCGGTCCCCAGCAGTTCCTCCTCGTAGGCGAAGCGGATGGACATGCCCAACTCGTAACCGTCCCCCAGGTAGCTCGTCAGAGTGTCGGGGAAATAGTGGATGTTGATCACCACCTCGGTGATCTCGTGCCGCTTGAGCAACTCCACGATGTGGTAGAGCGCCGGACGGTTCGCCAGCGGCGCCATCGGCTTGGGTATCAGCCCGGTCAACGGGCGCAGGCGGGTTCCTAGGCCGGCCGCCATGATCATTGCGCGCATTTAGCAAGCACCTCCAGTCAGCCTCGCCTTGCTCGGATAGGGCCCCTCGGCCACGGGGCGCAGGCTGTCCTCGTAGGGGGGACGCGCCGTCCCCTTCTCCGTGACGATTGCGGTTATGTTGGCGGCGGGGGTCACGTCGAAGGAGGGGTTACGTACCCCCACCCCCGCCGCCGCCACCCGGACTCCGCCCAGGTGGGTGACCTCTTCGGCGGGGCGTTCCTCGATGGGTATGCCGGAGCCGTCGGCCAGCGAAAAGTCGACCGTGGAAATGGGAGCGGCCACAACGAAGGGGACCGCGTGCTCCCGGGCCAGCACGGAAAGAGGGTAGGTCCCGATCTTGTTTGCGGTGTCGCCGTTCGCCGCGATCCGGTCGGCTCCTACCACGACCACGTCGATCTCACCGCGGCTGAGGAAGTGTCCGGCCATGTTGTCGGTGATCAGTTCCACCGGGATTTTCTCCTGCACCAACTCCCAGGCGGTCAAACGCGCGCCCTGCAGGAAGGGACGAGTTTCATCGACGAAAACTCGAAGCCCGGGAACGCGGGCGAATACCGAACGCACCACCCCGAGCGCCGTCCCATAACCGGCCGTGGCCAGGGCTCCCGCGTTGCAGTGGGTCAGCAGCGTGAGGTCGGGCCGGCCCTGCGTCAATTCGGCCAGCAAGTCTGCGCCGTTCTCGCCAATGGCGCGGCAGGCGGCCAGGTCCTCTTCGCATATCTCCAGCGCCCGCCGCTCCATAAGTTCGGCCGTGTCTCCCGGTTCGAGGTCATTGCTCGCCCAAATCCGCTCCATCTCGTGGAGTGCCCACCTCAGGTTAACCGCGGTGGGGCGGGTGGCGAACAGACCTTTGGTTGCACGTTGGAGCGAGGAACGAAAGGCTTCCGCACCAAGCGCGGATGACTCCCGAGCCGCCAGCGCCAGTCCCATCGCCGCCGCGACTCCGATGGCGGGAGCACCCCTGACCACCATGTCCCGAATGGCTTCCGCGACCTGGCCCCAGTTGCGGCAGGTGACGTACACCTCGTCGTGAGGCAGCACCCGCTGGTCGATCAGCACGACGGCACCGTCACGCCATTCGATCGTCCGCACGCCGGTCCGCACGCCGCTCACCCGCCTCCTCCCTCGTCGATCAGCACCGCCGCCAGCAACCTGTCCCGGTGGGCCAGAGGCAGGGCGATGCCCGCCAGTTCCGCGCTCAGCGCCTCCACCTCCGGCCGCTGCATGAGTTCGGCTTCCAGGGCATCCGGGGTTCTTTCTTCTCGCACACATACCACTACGCCCTCGGGGATAACCGAAGGCCGGAGCGCCTCCGCCGCGGCCGCCGGCCGGTAGCGCCCGGCCGTAACCGGGAAGCGTGGTCCCCGCCGGTCATCGTTCGGCCCGATCAGCGGGGAGGGAACGCTGAAGGCGACGTGGTCGCGAACCAGGATGATCCCGGGGAGGCTAAGCTCGGAGGCGGCCGCCGCGGGAGCGGGACCGCGGCCGCGAAGGACGCGCCCGGCAAGCACCAGGCCGACCAGCGGACGGGCTTCGAGGAGCAGCTTGTCGAGCGCTTCCAGTTCGGCGGGGGTTTGCCGGCGGGCGAGGTTGCGGATTCCCTTATCTTGCAGGAAGACGACCCGGCCGGCGCTCCCGGCCAGGCGTCGAGCAAGTTCCCGGCCGCGCTCGAGTACGGCCGCCCGGGGCGTCAAGAGGACGAGGAGACCCTCGTCCCCGATCACTGCACCGGAACCATCGACTCCGCGATCGCCAGCATCTCATCCCGGTCCAGCCGATAGGAAAGGGTGTTGGAGATCCAGTAGAGGACTCCGTTACGCTTCCACCAGATTCGGTCGACCTTGCCCTCGTAGTCGACCACCGTCAACTCGAGATCGCCGGACTTGACCTTGTCTCCGGGAGAGGCCGCGGGAGCGTCGACGAAGACCGTCTCCATAAGGCCCAGGTATTGGTCCTCGCCTTTGAGCTTGTAGTAGACCTTGAGCGCGGCCCGGTCGCCGTCATCGGAATCTATGTCGTAGAGCCGGTAATCCTTCCAGTTGTAACCCTGAGGGATGGTGGTCGGCGCCATCAGGTCGAACGAGGCCTGGTTCCTCAGAGCCTGCCAGTCGCCCGCGTTGGGCATGCTCGGCATGCTCACCGTTTCTCTCTGGACATCGCCCGACGGTTTGAAGTCGGCGCCCAGGATCACGGTGATGGTGGAAACGCCCTCGGCCACGACCTCCCCGGCGTTGACCGCTTCGGCCACCAGTCCGGCCGCGCCGGATTGCCCGGCGGGATACGCCACCACCGTCTCTTCATAGTCGAAACTCTCGGCGTCGTCGATGCGGTCGACCGAAGCGCCCATATTACGCAGGTACCTGGCGCCAAGCGTGGCCTCACCACCGCGGCCGTTGCCGTTGAGCACGTCGACCGTGATGCCGCGAAGATCGGGGGCGCCCTCGTTCGGACTGGAGGCGTTGTCCTGGCCGGCGGTCTCCGAATCAACGCCGGAATCGGCCGCATCGCCGTCGGTGCCGATCTCGCCTTCGGCCCCCTGCGCGTTCGCCGGCGCGGCCGGGGGAGTCAACAACTCGTCTACCGCATCCCGGACCGCGGCGTCGGTGGCCGTCACGTAGGAGATGCCTCTGACGGTGTCCATGCCCGATTCCAGGCTGACCTGGCGGATGCGGTCCGGTCCCAGGCGAATGCCGTAGTAGGCCATTCTGAGCAGATCCCCGGTGTCGATCTCGGTCTCCAGGTTTGAGGCCACCACCTGCACCATCTTGGGCAGCTTCAAGGCGCTGTCCCAGCGGAAGGCTTGATCCTTCACCGCTTTGAGAAAACGCTGCTGCCGCTCGATCCGGCCAAAGTCACCGTTGGAGTCGTGCCGAAAGCGCACCCAGTCGAGGGCGTTCTCGCCGTACAGCCGCTGGTATCCGGGCTTCAGATTGATCCATTCCCAGGACTCGGAGTCATTGTAGTAACGGCGGTCGACGTCCACGAACACGCCGTTGAGTTGCTTGGTGACCTCGCGGAAGGCATCGAAGTCGATGTTGACGTAGTGGTCCACCTTGACGCCGGTCAGGTCCTCCACCGTCTGAATGGCGAGCAGGGGTCCCCCCAGGGCGTAGGCGGCGTTGATCTTCTCCTCGCCGTAACCCGGGACCGTCACCCGCAGGTCGCGGGGCAGCGAGAGGACCGAGGCGAACTTGTGCTCAGGATCGACGTGCAGCAGCATCATGGTGTCCGCGCGCCCGTACTCCTCGTCGCCCAGCTCCTTGCGGCTGTCCGATCCCATCAGCAGGATGTCCACGCCTTCCGGGTCCTCGATCTCGGCCGGATCGACGGTCACTCCTTCGTAGCCCTTGCGCGTGGGGTCCTCGCGCTCGATGTATTCCGAGATCTGGTCCGATCTCTCCGAGTTCTGCGTCGTGCCCAGGGTGTAGTTCAGCCAGAGGTAGGTTCCCCCCGCGGTGACCAGGACCCCCGCCAAGGCAAACATCGACAACCATAAGAGGACGCGCGGCCACCGGGCGCCGCCCGCGTCGCCGACACGGTAAACGGAATAAGGCTTCTGGCTCAGAAAAGGATCCTCCGGGACTTGAGAACGTAGGGTGAGTTTAGCTTGGAGAGGGGGTTTCGACGAGGCGCCGGTCCGAGCGCTCCCCTTCGGCATCCACCCGCTCGAGGTCCGCGCCCACCGAACCAAGCTTCTCCGTGAAACCTTCGTAGCCGCGGTCGATGTGGAATATGTCCCTCACCTCGGTCACGCCCTCCCCCATCATCCCGGCCAGCACCAGTGCCGCTCCTGCCCGCAGATCGGGGCAGCGAACGATGGCCCCGGTGAAGCTGCGGCCCCCATTGACGAGGGCGTGATGCCCGGCCACCTTGATGTCGGCGCCCAAACGGACCACCTCGTCCACGAAGCCAAAGCGGTTCTCGAAGACGTTCTCGGTCACTATGGAGGATCCCTGAGCCAGGGACAGGAGAACCATCATCGGCGCCTGCAGGTCGGTGGGGAAACCGGGATAGGGAAGCGTGGCCACGTCCGTGCCCGTGTAGTCGCCGGGACTGCCCCACACTCGGATCTTTCGCCCGTTCTCCTGGACGTGGACTCCCACCGCCCGCAATTTCGCCAGGAACATCTCGAGAATGTGGGGGGTTATGCCCTCGACCTCCAGGTCGCCCCCGGTGACGGCCGCCGCCACCAGGTAGGTTCCGGCCTCGATGCGATCGGCCATCACCGTGTGCTCGGTCGGACTGAGCTCGTCTACGCCGTGAATCTCGATGCGAGAGGTGCCGGCTCCCTCGATACGGGCCCCCATGCTGATCAGGAATTTTCCCAGATCGAGGATCTCGGGTTCGCGGGCAGCGTTATCGATAACCGTGGTGCCCGTCGCGGTGACGGCGGCCATCAGCAGGTTCTCGGTCGCACCGACGCTGGGGTAGTCCAGGAAGATGGAGGTCCCGCGGAGACGCTCCGCCGAGACCTCGACGAAACCGTGATCCACCCGAACCTCGGCACCCAACTGCTCCAGCCCGCGCAGATGGAAATCGATCTTACGGGGGCCCAAGTTGCAGCCGCCGGGCATGGCCACCCGCGCCCGGCCGAAGCGGTTGAGCAGAGGGCCCATGATCTGGATGGAGGCGCGCATGCGCTGGACCAGATCGTAGGGAGCGACGTGCGACTCGACGTTGGTCGTGTCGATGGTGAGCGTGCCATCCTGGAAGTCGATGACGGCGCCCAAGAACTCGAGCACCTCGCTCATCGTGCGGACGTCCTGTATCTGCGGGACGTTGTGCAGCCTGGTGGTTCCCGGCGCCAGGAGACTGGCCGCCATCAGCTTGAGGGCGGAGTTCTTCGCCCCCGAAACATGGAGGCGGCCGGTCAATGGCCGGCCGCCTCGAACCAGTAATCTTGGTCCTTCAATCACATTTTTCATCGCGCTAACCCTACATCCGCCGGGTAGGAACGACAAGGCGGCCCAGGAGAAGCTCAGACCTTGCGAACCACCTTGATCCTATTCTTCGCCCTGGCCACCGCTTTTTCCTCCACGTGGGGATCCAGGCAGTTGTCCTCGTCCGCGGCGCCCAGGCGGCAGCTCTCGAGCTTCTTCTGCGTCTCGTCGAAGGCCTGCTCCGCCCGCTCCAGGTCAATCTCCGAAGCCACCTCGGCGGCGTCCGCCAGGATGATCACCTTGTCGAACTGCACTTTGGCGAAGCCCTGCGAAACCGCCACCGAGAACCACTCACCGGCGGGCGTCTTGACGCGGCACTCGCCGATGGCGAGCGCCGCCACCATGGGGGCATGACGCGGCAGGATGCCCATCTCGCCCCCCACGGCGGGAATGATCACCATGGCCACATCGCCACCGTAAACGGGGCCATCCGGAGACACGATCTCCAGCCGCAAGAAATGCTGCGTGTCGACGGGGACCGCCACGGCCTAGGCCTCCTCGCCGCGCATCTTCTTACCGGCGGCGATGACGTCCTCGATACCGCCCGCCATGTAGAAGGCCTGCTCGGGCAGGTCGTCGTGCTTGCCCTCCACGATCTCCTTGAAGCCGCGGATGGTCTCCTGCAAGGGCACGTACTTGCCCTCCCGGCCGGTGAAGGCCTCGGCCACGTTGAACGGCTGGGACAAGAAGCGCTGCACCTTCCGGGAGCGCTGCACGGTCAGCTTGTCCTCGTCGGAGAGCTCGTCCATACCGAGAATGGCGATGATGTCCTGCAGGTCCTTATAGCGCTGAAGGATCTCCTGCACCTGGGTGGCCGTGTCGTAGTGCTCGTCACCGACGGCGTTGCGCTCGAGGATCCGGCTGGTCGAGTCCAGCGGGTCCACGGCCGGGTAGATGCCCTGCTCGGTCAGCGCCCGGCTGAGCACGGTGGTGGCGTCCAGGTGGGCGAAGGAGTTCGCAGGTGCGGGGTCGGTGAGGTCGTCGGCGGGCACGTAGATCGCCTGCACCGAGGTGACCGAGCCCTTGTCTGTCGAGGTAATCCGCTCCTGGAGCTCGCCCATCTCTGAGGCGAGGGTGGGCTGGTAACCCACGGCGGAAGGCATCCGGCCGAGGAGGGCCGACACTTCCGATCCCGCCTGCACGAAGCGGAAGATGTTATCGATGAAGAGCAGCACGTCCTGGCCCTGCACGTCGCGGAAGTACTCGGCCATGGTCAGCCCGGAGAGGCCCACGCGCAAACGCGCGCCGGGAGGCTCGTTCATCTGGCCAAACATGAGCGCGGTCTTGTCGATGACGCCCGACTCCTGCATCTCCAGGTAGAGGTCGTTCCCCTCGCGGGTGCGCTCGCCCACGCCGGTGAACACCGAGATGCCCCCGTGCTGGGTGGCGATGTTGTTGATCAGCTCCTGGATAAGCACGGTCTTGCCCACGCCCGC